>ENA-UOOK01001825-UOOK01001825.1-fermentation-metagenome-genome-assembly--contig:-NODE-1825-length-27495-cov-7.053462_pt1 | contig 27495 bp, 25 predicted proteins | sample MGYA00245777_ERZ724023 | MGnify/ENA primary metagenome ERZ724023 (study PRJEB28704, sample SAMN03018312) | fermentation metagenome | biome: anthropogenic terrestrial biome; feature: soil; material... | reverse complement strand
CCCGCCTCATCAGAACAGCCGAGCGGAGTTCCCCACATGCGTGGGGATGAACCGTTCCATTCTCACACCTCTATACCCATATTAGAGAGTTCCCCACATGCGTGGGGATGAACCGGAGATTCTTGAGGGTGGAAGTATCTACTCTACGAGTTCCCCACATGCGTGGGGATGAACCTGGGATATCCCGCTTGCGTACTCCCTGGGCCTCGAGTTCCCCACATGCGTGGGGATGAACCATCAGAATCAATCTTCTGTGCATGGAGAAGTTCGAGTTCCCCACATGCGTGGGGATGAACCGGTTACACTGGTTGGTATGCTAATGGAGCAGGAGAGTTCCCCACATGCGTGGGGATGAACCGGAGATCGCAGACGCGATCCTGCACAACAATGAGGAGTTCCCCACATGCGTGGGGATGAACCACAAAACGTTCAGGGTCATAGATCTCCGGCCCTGAGTTCCCCACATGCGTGGGGATGAACCGATAGAATATCAGGGTGATTTTCCTACAATAGAGAGTTCCCCACATGCGTGGGGATGAACCGGTAATCGCTACTGAGCTTCATTTTTCTACCATGAGTTCCCCACATGCGTGGGGATGAACCTCCAGCGTGAGCCCTCGGCGGTCTGGTGGATCGGAGTTCCCCACATGCGTGGGGATGAACCGATGCGGATCTGCCAGCCGTATGGCGACGACCGAGTTCCCCACATGCGTGGGGATGAACCGGCCACAGCCCCTATGATCATGTGGGTGCCCGGGAGTTCCCCACATGCGTGGGGATGAACCGATGACCGCCACAACTGCCGTGGAGTTCGATATGAGTTCCCCACATGCGTGGGGATGAACCGTCGCCATCATCGACCCCGATCGAGCATCCTCGGAGTTCCCCACATGCGTGGGGATGAACCTGATCGACGTCGCTGTGACGATGGCGATCGGGCGAGTTCCCCACATGCGTGGGGATGAACCGTAACCAAGAGCACACCGTCATATCTCGATTTCGAGTTCCCCACATGCGTGGGGATGAACCGAAATACGACAAAATTTTTTCAAAATCCAGGGAGAGTTCCCCACATGCGTGGGGATGAACCGCTGAAAAAGCGATTCAGGGCCTTGGAAAAGTGGAGTTCCCCACATGCGTGGGGATGAACCGTAAAGTGCGGTCAAGTGCTTGACAACTTCGTCGAGTTCCCCACATGCGTGGGGATGAACCGATGCATCCGATCCGAGTCATACCCTCGTCGTAGAGTTCCCCACATGCGTGGGGATGAACCGAGCATCGAAGCGGGAAACACGGGATCGGATCAGAGTTCCCCACATGCGTGGGGATGAACCGCGGTCCTGGTGGGACCGGCTCCGGGGGCGGTAGAGTTCCCCACATGCGTGGGGATGAACCGATGCGGGTCAGGATGGTAACCATCTTTTCAATGAGTTCCCCACATGCGTGGGGATGAACCGAATCCGCTGTTACGGAGGGTTGAAGACGCCGTGAGTTCCCCACATGCGTGGGGATGAACCGACGGGGTTCGTCAGAGCCGAACTTCGCACCCCGAGTTCCCCACATGCGTGGGGATGAACCGATGCCTTGTCGTTTCGGGGCAGGCGACACAGGGAGTTCCCCACATGCGTGGGGATGAACCGACCGGATCGCCCTTCTCGCCCTTGCTGCCGAGGAGTTCCCCACATGCGTGGGGATGAACCTGTGCCGAGAGTTCATCGCGATCCTCCCACTATGAGTTCCCCACATGCGTGGGGATGAACCGAGAGCTCGGGAGGAGGGTAGAGCAATGACGAGGAGTTCCCCACATGCGTGGGGATGAACCGTATAACCTATTAATAATAATTACTAATGGGTAGAGTTCCCCACATGCGTGGGGATGAACCGATATGACGATGCGGTTGTTCCATGACAGCGTTGAGTTCCCCACATGCGTGGGGATGAACCGACAGAGGGAACGCCTGAACGATGTCGGAGAGGGAGTTCCCCACATGCGTGGGGATGAACCGCACAACAGAGTCGCCAATACGCTAAGGATGAAGAGTTCCCCACATGCGTGGGGATGAACCGTGACCCTTACAAAGTGGAACTTTATGACTCAAGAGTTCCCCACATGCGTGGGGATGAACCGTCGTCTATTGTATTCGGCCTAACAATTATTTGGAGTTCCCCACATGCGTGGGGATGAACCGAGCGATCTGGAACGAGAATCATATTTTGGGGGGAGTTCCCCACATGCGTGGGGATGAACCGTGGGGATGAACCGTGGGGATGAACCGTGGGGATGAACCGTCGAAGGACATCGAATACATCAAGAAATCGGTGAGTTCCCCTCATGCGCGGGGATGAAGACGGCACCATCCGGGGGCAGATCCCCGAGAAGGCGAGTTCCCCGCGCATGAGGGGATGAATCATCATCTGGAAGGCGACATCTGTCTGACGGTGGGATGTTCCTCAACTCCTTCCCATCGTTTACTCAGCCATACTCAGCTCCGGTCAATAACGTCCTTGTTCCGCCGCCTCCGACCGCTTTCCGCTGAATTCGGAGAGTACCAGCGTTGAAAGGCATAGGGAAAGGGGATGACTCCCTCCCTCATTAAATAACTTCCCAGAACGGACCGAACGTTTGGGGAGAACCTCTCACATCCCCATGATGAGATGAACCATCGAGGACTCGTGAGGTAAACCCCGGTGGGAACTAATCCCAATATGCAAGGAGATACCACAATAGAGATGCTTCTCAAGAGGAAATGGGCTCATTCTCATATAATCACGAGCAAATCATCCACCTTCTCCCTGTAACCTCGGTATTTTTCACCATCGGAAACCTCAATACTAACCAGCACCAGAACAGATAGACACATGTGTGCCTGCTATTCGAGACTTTCCCCGGTCTTCCGGGGATGAACCGTGATACAGTTACGGGGCAGGCCACACAGCAGCCCGTTCCCCACGCGTGTGGGGATTCACAGAAGAGGAGAAGAAAAGTTTAAAGAAACGGACGCCGTTCCCCACGCGTGTGGGGATTCACAGAGCCAGGTATTCCGGACGCTGCCGCCGGCTGACCGTTCCCCACGCGTGTGGGGATTCACAACATTTTCCAGAAACTCATCCTCTTGAGAGCAAAGAAGCATCTTGCACAGGCCTCTGCGTCACTAGCCGCCCGGTGAACACCCGCATAAGGAACGCCAAAGAGAGTCTGGTGAAGTTCAGAAAGTGTTGGCCATTTATATCCATTCCCTCGCCGAATCCTGCAAAACGGCGCTGTCGATTCCATGGTACATATGCCGGGGAGTGCGGCAAGCGGGTCTGGAACGCCAATACGTCTGCACTCACTCGCGATGACAGCAAGATCAAACCGGAGATTATGCGTGACGATAGCCGAGCTCTCTTTTGCGACAAGAGCCAGATCGCCGAGAGCCTCACGGACGGATACGCCCACCATCCGGGCGTATCCGGTGGTGATCCCGTGTATTCGGGAAGCGCTCCCCGGGATTGTAAAACCCTCCGGACAGACAACCCGATTACCCCTCTCCACGACTCCTCCCCTGGCGTCACAGATAAGCCAGGCCATCTCGACGAGGCGAGGCGGTGAACCCCCTGTCCGGAATATGCTGGTCGTCTCCGTATCGAAGATCAGGTATGTCCCGGCATCTTCGGATAACTCCGGCACCATATTCTGAGAAACGATGGCAAAAGCGATATATCTTTCCCGTTAGCGGATCGGAAAGCATAAATTGATGATAACACACCCGCCAATTTTTCGGCAGCGGGAATGCTTTTTTCGTGATGCCGGAGGGCGGCGAAAGCCGTCATCTCGAACCGGAACAAATCCTTCATGCTAATCCCGATGAACATCAACTGCGATTGGCGAATCCATCGACCGCGAGATCGAGTGCGCGTGCGCGCCTCCTCGAGGGAGAACGGTGCCGGAGAGACAAGATGCGGTTGGTCACCGGATTCATCCGCGACAGGGCAGGTCTCCTTCATCTCGCCGCGGATACCGCCCCGCAGATCCGGGAGTTGAAGGAGGTAAATCATCATCAGCGAATTAACTACCGGATTCCAGATTTCTGACTTACACTGGTCACCCGGGAAAGAGCACGCACCGCCTCTCCTGCCCGCTCCCGTGCGTTCTTCTCCGCCAGGCCTCTCGATTCGGCGAAACGGAACGGCTTGCGGGAAGGCCGGAGAGGATAGGCATTGTCAGAATGAGGGTGGGGACGGTTTTTCCGGTGAGTTCCCCCTCCCTGGCGGTGATTATTTATTACCCTTCGCAGAATGTAACAATGGTGATGGATGAATGAACTTTGAAGAATGCATCCGTTTTGCAAACAAAAATCCGGTCGCCTGGGTGGCGACGACCGACGGAGACCAGCCCCGTGTGCGGCCTCTGCAGATGTGGTTTGCCGATGCGACCGGGTTTTACTTCCAGGTCTGGACGATCAAGGACATCTACCGGGAACTCACGAAGAACCCCCGCGTCGAGATCGGGTTCTTTGACCCTGAAAAAGAAGGGGGAACCGTGCTCCGTGCGGCCGGCCCGGTCGAGTGGGTGGACGACCCCGCCCTGAAACGCCGGTCCCTCGAAGACCGTCCCTTCCTCGTCGATCTCGGCCTGACGCCGGAGAGCCCCGAGCTGGTCCTTTTCCGCCTCGCGAAGGGGGAGGCCTACACCTGGACGCAGGCAACGAACCTGGCGCCGAAACAGAAGATCCGATTCGGAGAGTGAAGAGGGTCGGCAAGGGGGACCGTCACGACGACGGCTTTGAACTTTCTGCCTCCGGACTTTCCGGTTTTGAACTTTCCGTCTCCGGATCTCCCGGTTTTGATCCTTCAGTCTCCGGATCTCCCGGTTTTGATCCTTCAGTCTCCGGAACTTCCGGGGCCGTGGACAACCCGGCAACACCGTTCACCGGGAGAGAGAACGTGACGGCTCTGGCATCGGTGTGCGGCCCCGCTTCGTCAATAACCGCCTCCATGATGCCGCGCCCGGCTTCGCTTTGCGTGACGATCAGGACGAGGTCCTTTTCAGGCAGGATGGTCACACCGAAGAACTTCTCCATCTCTTTCGCGCCGGTCCCGCGTGCATGGACGACGGTCCCACCCGTCGCTCCTGCCCGCTTTGCCGCTTCCATTACAACGTCGGCAAAACCCCTGTTTGCAACAACCAGGATCAGATCGTACTGGACATTTTGCTCCATAACTTGCTCTCCACTCTCTGTTTCTGATACGCCCTGAGGGAATGCTCCTGCCGGGGCTCCGTAGACGCTGCCGATAGGCAGCGTAAAGACGATACCGCGGTTGTGTTTATCCGGACCCACCTCGTTACCGACCCGCTCAAGCAGGGCTTTAGACTGTTTCTGCGACATTATGCTGAAAAGAAGCGTCTTCCCGGTTTCGCCCAGACCAAGGTAACTCAAAATTTGAGAGTTGGCTGTTCCTCTTCCCAGGGCTAACAGGTTAAATGTCACACTCGCGTCTGTAAGCAGGTGTAGTATCCTTTCATCCTGCCCCCGGTCGAAGATGGTAACCATCAATACCAGCGGCGCATCTGCAGATGTATCGTGCAACATTCTCATTCCTCGTTACCACCACATGATCTCGACATTCTCCTTGTCAAAGGTTTCTATGCCCGCCCTTCTTCCTCTCCGCGGCTTTCGCCCTCCGCACCTTGATCTGGTAGGTCAATCCTATGATCTGCACGGTTATCAGCGGCATCATGGCCACCATGCCGATGATGCCGAAAGCATCCGTCAGCATGTTGCCCCCCAGGACCTCGGTGGCCCCCAGAGCAAACGGGAGCAGGAATGCCGCCGCCATAGTGCCCGCGGCCACACCCCCGGAATCGAACGCAATCGCGGTAAAGATCTGGGGCACAAAGAACGTCAGCAGGAGAGCGACAGCATAGCCCGGCAGGAGGAAGAGCCAGAGGTCGATGCCCGCAAGGATGCGGATCATGGCAAGAGCCAGGGCAAGTCCCACGCCAATGGAGAGGCTCAGCATCATGATCTTCCTTGAAATTGCGCCGCTCGTGATATCTTCAATCTGTTTGGTGAGGATGTGCACGGCAGGCTCCGCAGCAACGATGAAGATGCCGATGACCAGACCTAACGGGACCAGTATCCAGTTGTACGGCAACGACGCGATGGCATGGCCCAGATACGTTCCGGCCGGCATGAAGCCGATATACACTCCGGTCAGGAATACTGTGAGCCCCACGAGGATGTAAACCAGCCCCACGCCAATCCGGATCAGCTGGCTCCGGGGCAACTTTAAGTTTACCACCTGGTATACGCCGAAGAGCACGACGACGGGCAACAGGATGACGCAGACCTCTTCGAAGAATTCAAGCAGCCCTCCGATATACAGCGCCACGAGTTCCCCCATGCTGTTTGCCGTGGCGGGGGTCTCAAAGGCGTAGCCGGTGCCTGTGGGGTCGTAGAACATCCCCAGGATCAGGACAGCCAGGATCGGCCCTATCGAGCAGAGGGCGCACAGGCCGAAGCTGTCCTCCTCCGAGCTTCGTCCCGCGCGGACTGCCGAAACACCGGCGCCCAATGCGAGGATGAAGGGCACGGTGATGGGGCCCGTGGTGACGCCTCCCGAATCAAACCCCACGCCGATGTACTCCGGGGCGGTGAACGCGGCCACGATGAAGACCAGGGCGTACAGGAGCACAAACAGGTGCGAGAGTTTAACCTGGAAGAGTATCCGCAGCATGGCGAGCACGAGAAAGATGCCCACGCCGAAGGCGACCGTGGCTACGAGGACAAGATCGGGCACGGCGGGGACCTGCCGGGTCAACACCTGCAGGTCGGGCTCCGCCAGCGTTAACGCCACGCCCAGCAGAAAACTGACCAGGATCATCAACCACAGGTTCCGCGACTCGGTCAGTTTCGCACCTATCAACTTACCCATCGGCAGCACGGCCATATCGGCGCCGAGCGTGAAGGCGCTCATGCCCAGGATGAGCAGAACGATTCCCGGTACAAAGAGCATCAGCGTGCCGAACGGCAGGGGGGCTATGGTAAAATGAAGCAGGAGGATAATTATGCCTATCGGCAAAACCGACCGTGTCGATTCTTTAAATTTATCTACCAGCGCTCTTTGCATCCATCTTATATGTCGATTTAAATGAATATATAGAGTTCAGCCCCGGGCGATGGGGCCGATCGAAACGGCGGCAGACCCAACGTATATATACCATCCCCGCGCACGCCTCAAAAAGAGGCCGGCAGTTTCCCGGCCTTCATACCGTTTGCAGGGAGGTTATGAAGAATGCCCGATTTCGCCGATCCCTTTGCCGGGAACCACATGGAACGCCGATTGGACCCGGGAGAATTGATCCGGACAATCCGGTTCTCGATCGCTGCCGAATACGAGGCGATCCAGCTCTACGAACAGATCGCCGACTCGACCGACGACCCACTGGTCCGGAAAGTCATGCTTGATATCGCCGACGAGGAGAAGGAGCATGCAGGCGAGTTTCTGCGCCTCCTCCGCGAGATCGCCCCCGCCGAAGAGGGGTTCTATCAGCACGGCTATAAGGAGGTCGAAGAGATGATCGCCGAGGTAAAGGGCGGAAAGTGACCGCTTCCCCCGTTATCGCAGTCTGCAGGACTCCTCATAGGATCTCTTGCAGTCGGGGCAGAGCGTCCTGGCCTTCCGAAGGTCGGGAAACGTCTCTTCGGTGACCTCATCGCAGGCTGCCCCGCAGATCTCACACCAGTACTCCTTCGTCTCCTCTTTTTCGTCGCCTTTTACCTTACGTTTCATGTACCTGCCCTCCCCCCGTATTCACGGACGGGATACCGCTCTCCGTCATCCGTGATATGCTTTCGGGTCACCATCGCCCGGTTCCGGTAAGGTCACGCCCCATCTCCCAGAACCGCTCCCGGAACCCGGGAGCGAGGGCGAGGGCCGACGGACGGGCCCACCGGGTCTCCTCAAAGTAGCCGCCGTTCATCCTGCCGGCATCCGGTGAGACGGCGAGGTACGCCTCCACCTCCGCACCGTGCTCCGGCGGCGCCCCGCCGTCCCGGCCGCCCGTATAGGCCCGGAGGAGTTTCGTGTCGGTCACCCCCGGGTGGAGAGAGTTCGCCGTCACCCCCTTCCCTTCGAGGCGCCGGGCGAGCTGGACGGTGAAGGCGACGGCCCCTAATTTCGATACGGCATAGGCATCGTAGGCGTCGTAGTTCTGAAATCCCGGGAGGTTCTCCCAGTCGACCGACCGCACGCTCCGGTGGGCTATCGACGCAACGTTGACGACCCTCGCCGGTGCGCTCTCCATCAAGAGCGGGCGGAGGTCGTGGGTGAGCAGGAACGGCGCAAGGAAGTTCACGGCAACCGTCATCTCGACCCCTCCGGGTGCAACCGCCCGCTCCGGCATGAAGACCCCGGCGTTGTTGATGAGCACGTTCAGCCGGTCATGCGCATCGCCTACCTCCCGCGCGAGGCGCCGGACCTGTTCCTGCACCGAGAGGTCGCCGATGAAGAGGCTCAACCGGTCGGACCCGGTGGCCGCCTTCAGCTCCGCGAGGACGGCCCGACCCTTCGTGGGGTCCCTGCCGTGGATCAGGACACGGTGGCCCTGCTCGGCGAGGAGGCGCGCGGCCGCCTTCCCGATACCGTCCGTCGAGCCCGTGACGAGGATGGTCTGCTCCGTCATATGCAGCCCCGGTGCGCACCCTCTTGGCTTGAATGTTTGGTGCCGGCACGACGGGACCTGGTGCGCTCCTCGCTAACCCCCGGCCTGCACGGGGGCTCAATGCACCCAAGATGGTGCCTTTCAGGAGATCCCGTGCATTAAAAAAAGCAAAAAGATGATATCATGCACCACATACCTGTAAGTATGGTGCGATACTCGGTCACGATGCCGGACGACCTCGTGAAGAAGATCGACAGGCTGTGCGATGCCCGAGGGGTTTCCCGGTCGGAATGGCTCAATGAACTCTGCACGACACACGTCGAGAGCGCATCCGATAACGACGTGCTACAGCCCGCCATCCTCGGGGAGATCCCCTCTAAACGAACTTTAGGACCCAATGTTCCCGATTATGAGGCCGCCTGTGCGAACTTTACGATCGACGTCCCGGCATATTTCAACTTCGGCTACGATGTGATCGACCGGTGGGCCGAGACCGACCGGAACAAACTTGCAATGATCTGGGTGGACCAGGCGGGCAACGAGAAGAAATACTCCTTCCGCGACCTCAAGTATCTCTCCAACGGCGCCGCCAACATCCTGTTGAAGTACGGTATCAAGAAGGGCGACCGGGTCATGCTGATGCTCCCGAGGGTCCCGGAATGGTGGATCTTCGTTATCGCGCTCATCAAACTTGGTGCAATATACTGTCCCTGTCCGACGATGCTGACCCCAAAGGACATCAAGTACCGTATCCGGGCCGGAAAGTTCCGGATGATCATCACCAACTGTGAGAACGCCGGAAAGGTCGATGAGGTCGCCGATGCCTGTCCGCTGCTCGATACCCTCTTCCTCGCCGACGGAGAGCGGGAGGGCTGGGCGAGTTATCCGCACGAACTCGAATACCCTGCACCAGTATCGCACCGCACGGTCAGTATGCCGGTCGCAAAAAAGACGAAAGCAACCGACCCGATGCTGATATACTTCACCTCCGGCACCACCGGCGAGGCCAAGATGGTGCTGCACAACCAGAGTTACGCGCTCGGACACGTCATAACCGCCTCATTCTGGCAGGATCTCACGCCCAACGACCTCCACCTGACCTTCTCGGATACCGGGTGGGCGAAGTGCGGCTGGGGCAAGATCTTCGGTCAGTGGATTGCCGGGGCATGTATCTTCGTCTACGATATCCGGGGGAAGTTCAGCGCAACCGAACTCTTGCCGCTGATGGAAAGGTATGAAGTGACCTCGTTCTGCGCACCGCCGACGGTCTACCGGATGCTGATCCTTGCCGACCTCGACAAGTTCGATTTCCGGAACCTCCGGCACTGCTGCAGCGCCGGCGAGCCGCTCAACCCCGAGGTGATCCGCGTCTGGCAGGAGGGCACCGGACAGCCGATCTACGAGGGATACGGCCAGACGGAGACCGTCTGCTGCATCGCCACGCTCCCCTGCATGGCGCATAAGCCCGGCTCCATGGGAAAGCCCGTACCGGGATGGCACATCGAGCTCCACGACGACGACGGGAACCCGGTCGGGGTCGGGGAAGAGGGACGGATTGCCGTCAAACTCGACCCCCGCCCGGTCGGGCTCTTCATGGAGTACCTGGATAACCCCGAAGCGAACCGGGAGTCGTTCCAGAACGGGTTCTACTACACCGGCGACAAGGCACGCATGGACGAAGACGGCTACTTCTGGTTCATCGGGCGCAACGACGACGTCATCAAGTCTTCCGGCTACCGGATCGGACCCTTCGAGGTCGAGAGCGCGCTCATGGAGCACCCGGCCGTTCAGGAGTCGGCGGTCGTCGGGTCGCCGGACCTCATCAGGGGCATGATCGTCAAGGCGTTCGTCGTTCTGAAGCCCGGTTACCAGCCGTCCGAGTCGCTGGTCAAGGAACTCCAGGCCTATGTCCGGAACACCACCGCCCCCTACAAGTACCCGCGAGCAATCGAGTTTGTCCCGGAACTCCCGAAGACCATCTCGGGAAAGATCCAGCGAAACATCCTGCGGGACCGGGAACTGCGGAAGCACGCGAACGGAAACTGACCGGCCCGTTCGATTGTTTACGACCCGGGCATCCCGGCGGGAGGGGAATGCTCCCGAAACCCCGTTTCTCAACCCTTCCGGAGCGCACCGGACTGCCGATGGAGGGAGAGGCACGATCTTCGGCGAAGGTTTATATCTTTCAAAATATTCCGAAAGATCTTCGGATTAGCGATATCTCAACCAAAAAACAGATAAATTAGTATGATTTTGCAGAATAAGACAATATCAAGACTTAGAATCAACTACGGGCTGCATTTTATAGGAGGAGAACGGCTTTGATGCGTATCCTCCACGTTGACGACGAACCGGTCATCCTTGAACTGACTCAATTCTATCTCGAACGTACCGGAGATATGAAGATCACCTCCTGCAGGTCTGCAGAGGAGGCACTCGGGCTGCTCGAGATCGAGAAATTCGATGCCATCATCTCCGATTACGAGATGCCCGGTATGAACGGGATAGACCTGCTCTCCAGACTGAGAAGCGCCAACATTACGATCCCCTTCGTCATCTTTACCGGCCGGGGGAGAGAGGAAGTGGTGATCGAGGCGCTCAATAAAGGAGCCGACTTTTACATCCAGAAAGGCGGCGAGGTCCGGTCGCAGTTCGCAGAACTGAGAAACGCGATCCGGCGCGCCGTGGAGAAACACCGGTTCGAACAGGACATTCGTGAATCCGAACGCCGGATCTCCGATATCTTCTGTCATCTCCCCGATGCGACCTTTGCCGTTGATTGTTCGGGCAGGGTCATCGCCTGGAACAGGGCGATGGAGAGTATGACCGGCATAGCGGCAGACGACATCTCCGGGACCGGCGATCACGCCTATGCACTTCCCTTTTACGGAGCCCCCAGGCCACTGCTCGTCGACTACCTTCTTCATCCGGGAAAGAAGGTTCCTCCGTCCTACCTGCTCAATCAACGGGACCGAGATCTGATCATCGCAGAGACAGCGGAGGCATCGTTGAATGGGGAGAGAGTCGTTCTCTGGGTCAAGGCGACCTCTCTGTACGACAAAAACGGGACCGTTGCCGGCGCCATCGAGTCGATCAGAGATATCACGACGCAGAAGCAGACAGAGAAAGCCCTCCGGTCAGCCGGGGAATACCGACGTACCCTGATCGAGGCGCATATCGATCCGCTGGTGACCATCGGTTCCGATCGGCGGATCAGCGACGTCAACGCGGCGACCGAGGCGTTGACCGGCCGGACGCGGGATGCCTTGATCGGTACCGAGTTCTGCACTCTCTTCACCGAACCCGGGTGTGCGGAGTCTGCATACCGAGAGGTCGTTGCTGATGGCACGATCCGGGAACAGGCACTTACCGTCAGGCGGAGCGATGGAGGCATACAGCCGGTTCTTCTCTACGGCACGGTCTACCGGGGCGAAGATGGGGAGGCCAGGGGTGTCTTTGCCGAACTCCACGAGCCCATGCCCGGTCCGGAGAGCGGCGGGATCTGCCGCCGCATGAGCCCGTCGGTCGCTGAACTGGTACCGAGAATTATTTCTGCGTCGACGGCAGCCGCCTCAGCCGAAGAATTCCTGGAATCCGCACTCGATGTTGTGCGGGATCTTTTAGAGATCGAAGAGAGTTGTCTCGCGCTCTACGACGGAGACGGCGCGTTCAATATCGTCGAAAGAAAAGATCCAGGCCCTTTTGGCGAGATTCTCTCATCGTTCCGGGATTTTGCGGGATCGCACACCATGCCGGTCACGGAAGGCCGGAGAGACGGGGCGGGGAACCCCGTTCTTCTCGTTCCCGTCGCCGACCCGGAGAGGGTTCTGGGCATCCTCTGTCTCTCCGTGCGGAAACCCGACTCCCCGACATACGGGGAGCGTGCCGCTCTTGAAGTCTCTGCAGAATTGATCGGTGCGCTTCTATCCCGGATGCTTCGGGTCGAGGCGGCAGAAGAGGCGAGGCGTTCCGCTGCCCTCCACCTCGACATCATCGCTCATGACCTCACCAATGCGATCTTTGCCGCGCGCGGGTACGCCGACATCCTCGACGGGATGCTGGAGGGAGAGGCCGGGAAGATAGCGGGGAAAACGACTTTGGCAATCAGGAAGAGTTACGACGTGATCAGGAACCTCGATACGTTAAAAAAGATCCGCAAGACCCGGAGAGACACCGCCCCGCTCCGGGCAGTCTCCCTTGATACCGTGCTTCAACACGAGATCTCGAACTTCCCCGGGATCAGGATAGACTATGCCGGATGCGAGAGCGTCATACTTGCCGACGAACTCATCGGGGAGGTGTTCTGGAACCTTCTTGACAACAGCGTAAAGCATGGAGGGAGGGAGGTCTCCATCCGGATCGGGGTGAGGGAGGAGAAGGACCGGGTGGAGGTCCGGGTGGAGGACCGGGTGGAGGACCGGGTGGAGGACCGGGTGGAGGACCGGGTGGAGGTCCGTGTCGAGGATACCGGACCGGGGATTCCCGAGGAGATGAGGAGAATGCTCTCTTCAGAAGTTCATGGACACGGACTGTGTATCGTCAGGGATCTGGTTGCTTCATACGGCGGGGAGATCCAGATCGAGGAGCGGATACCGGGGAGATCGGGGAAGGGTGTTGCCGTCAGGATTGTCTTTGGTCGAGCAAAAGCCGGGATTTCCTCCCCTCCAGCAGGATCGTCCGAAGAGGAGACGGGGGTTCCGGATATCCGCGCGTGATGGACGAAAGACGACTCTGTTGCCCCTCAGCGATAGAGAAGATGATAGCTACGCCGGGCGGGCTTCTCCTCTGCACCGGTCCTTCTCTTTGATCAGCAGACCAGGTCGATGAAGTTCTCAAGGATGCGGAGACCGACCGCCCCGCTCTTTTCAGGGTGGAACTGGACCCCGTAGGTGAGCCCGTTCCCGACGGCGGAAGCGAAGGGGTGGATGTAGGTGGTGCTCGCGAGGGTATGCTCCGGTGCGGCCGCCGCATAGTAGGAGTGGACGAAGTAGACATACTCCTCCTCGCGGAGCCCGTCGAAGAGCGGGGTCTCGTGATCGATGTGGATGGTGTTCCACCCCATGTGGGGGACCTTCTCCCCGGCGGCCGGGAGAAACCGCTTTACGTCCCCCGGCACGAGGCCGAGCCCCGGATGGGTGCCGTGCTCTTCGCTCCGGTCCATGAGCATCTGCATCCCGAGGCAGATGCCGAGAAGCGGGGTATCGTTCGCGGCGGAAAGGACGGTCTCCTTCAAGCCGCCGAGCATCTCCATCCCTTCCCGGAACGCCCCTACGCCGGGGAGGACGATGCCGTCGGCCGCCGCGATCACCCCGGGGTCCGCGGTGATTGCCGGCGCCGCTCCGGCCCTCTCAAGGCCCCGGAGGACGCTCCGGAGGTTGCCGAGTCCGTAATCAATTATAACTATCCGCTTCTTCATCTGCATCTCCCCGTCTGCGCCACAACCCCTGCTCGATCCAGCTCCGGGGCAGCCCTTGTTTCTCCTGCCAGCCCCCGAGTTTTTCAAGCCACATCTTCCAGAGGTCGGGACAGGAGTCTTTGATGATCTCGATGGTCGCAAGGTCGCTTGAGGGGCACATGAAACACCCGATGCGGTCGAGCCCCCGCTCGTAGAGACGGTTGTAGGGGGCCTTCTCGCGGAAGATGTAGAGCCAGACGTGCATCGCCGTCCACTGCTGGATGGGTGCAGCGGAGAGCTGCTGGGGCACATGGGCGTTCTGCCAGACCCGCCTGCTCTGCATACGCTTCACCGACTCGTACTTCCGCTGACCGATGAACGAGAGGCACTCGCCCCAGTGCTCGCTCACCAGGCGGCCGACGGGGTGGAGTTTGCAGACTTTGCAACACCAGCGGTTGTCGACGGCAGGCGGACCGTTCACGTCGAACTCCTTCCAGAACGTCTCTTCATCGCAGACCCGAAGAACCTCGAGGTTGTAGCGTTTCGCCACCGCATCCACGTTCTCGCAGGTCTCGGGGAACTCAAGCCCCGTGTCGGCAAAGAGGAGCGGCACCGGGCCGAGTGCTTTTAAGACGATAAGGAGGGTTGCAAGGCTGTCTTTTCCGCCGGAGTAGGAGATCGTGGGCTGTCTCCGGTTCCGTTCGGCGACCTCCCGTACGAACCGGATGCTCGCGGCCTCGGCCGCCGCGAGTACCTTCTCGTTGGCCCTGACGGCGTCCTCCCATGTCGCCCTGCCCGGGACAGAGACCGACGGCGTGTTCTTTCGTGTCCGGACGACAAGACCCCGCTCCATCGTCGCGGCGGCGGCGGCGTCGACTTTCGCCCTGCCGACGCCGATGCAATCGCCGGTTTTCGTCAGGATGAAGACTTCGTCACCTTCGGCAACGGCAGGGTCGATCGAGATGAGCCCCGGTGCAAGGACGCTTGCTCCCTCATCGCGGATGGACGGAATCGCGCCGTCGTCGACGACGACGTAGCGCTTTGTCGGCCGGAGGTAAGCCGCGGCGGCCGGACGCGGGAGCGGTTCCCAGAGCCGCTCTTCTGGGAGGTAGCGAACTATGCCCACAACGGCGCCTCCGAGGACGATCTCGTCCATGCGGTCCTCGGCGGGGACTTTGTTCAGGAGTGCGATGTGGCCTTCCGGTATCAGCGGCGCCCCGAAGTGCTCGCAGAATATACGGTTGATCCGATCGACGTCGTCGGGGAACGCGGGGCGCGCGTCTCCCGGCGGCGTGACGGCTACCGGCCGGGCCGGGGCGCCGCAGGCGCAGGTCGGGGAGAGCACCGGAGCGTGGCAGGAATCGCACCAGTGGAGCAGAATTTTACCGAGATAAAGGCGGGGCATTCTTATATCCGTTGGAAAGGAACGGATAAAAGTCTTGGCGTATTCCGGATCTTTCCTGCACTATCTGCCGTGAAATGAGCGTTTCGTCCGGAGAGGACGAGAGCGTGCCTGAGGTACAGAGGCGGGGGGAGGTGCCCCATGTCGGCATCTGACTCTTCCGATCTCTCCTGACAGCGGCTCTCGGATGCGACCCCCGACCCCCCGGCGGACCGGCGGCGGCTAAATGCGCGTAGTTTCACTATATTTCGAGGGAAAAATAACGGTTCGAGCATAAAATATATATCTGGAACGGGATATAACAGATAATATCCCTCCTCGGGAAGGAGGTGTGTCATTCATGGCAAAGGATAAGAAGCAGGACAAGAAGGCAGAGAAGGTTCAGGACAAGGCTAAGAAGAACTGAACTCCAGCCTTTCATATCCTCTTTTTCCCGGCCGGGTCTCCGGTTCGATATCGTTCTCTCCGTTACGGCGCATCCTTGACGGCATCCGTCGCCTTCACCAGAACTTCGGGTGCTGCCGCGAAAAGCAAGTGGGCCGACGCCATGTCGCAGGGAGAAGCCATCCAGGCTTGCGAGGGGCCCGGAGGTCCTGCTCACTTCCCGATCCGCACTGTCCGGCGGGGGAGGCCTGACCAGGTGCCCTCGTCGGACCGTGGGAAGGTCCCCCGGGTAGTCGACCTGACATCCTCGATGGTGCAGAATGCGCAGGGGCTCATCTCCTCGACCACCCGGGTGATCGGCAGGAGATCACACCGCCGCACCACGGAATAGAAGATGGTGCACGGTCCATGGAGCCCCTCTGCGGCAACGACCGTGACGCCGTAGCCGGTGGCCCTGATAGCGTCGATGAGGGAGTGGTCCTCCTCCGACGTGATCACCCGGAGGACGCAGACCCCCATCGCAAGCCTCTCCTCGAGGAGAATCCCGGCATAGTTCCCGGTGGCGAATCCGGCTGCGTACGAGAGGATGTAAACCGGATTAGAGAATCCGTTGACGACGAGGCCGAGGGAGAGGATCCAGAAGAGGATCTCGATGAAGGCGATGACGGGGACGATGAAGCGGCCACCCCGGGCAAGGAGTATGATCCTGAGCGTCTCGAGGCTGACGTCGATCACCCGTGCCCCGAAGACGAGGAGCGGAATGAGGACCGGGGTGAGGGCGCCGGCAGAGAGGAAGTCCATATGGGAGAGTCGCCCGGCAGGGTATAATAGGGTGCAGTCACGGGCCGGCGGGGGCCCCAGATCGGGATGAAATCTGATTCTGAATGCCTGAGTCCGCCCTCCTCTGCGCCGTGAGCGCGCATCCGCGGTGCGCAGACAGTGGCCCGGGATCCGGGACCAGAGTGCCTCACCCCTCCAGCCTCCGCCGGAAGAGGGAGGATACCTCTGCGTTCCTCTGCCCGGCGTCGATGAGGATGCAGAGGTCGCCGGCCTCGATCATCGTCTCACCAGCCGGCCCGGCGAGCGTCTCCGCTCCCCTCCTGACTGCGAGCACCGTCACCTCGTACTTCCGCCGTAGGTCGGTCTCGGCCAGGGTCTTCCCGGCGATCGGGGCGCCCTCCTCCACCCGGACGATCGATATTGCGGTCTTCTCCAGGTGCAACTCTATGTCTCGGAGCGATGGGACCTGCTCCGACGCCTCCCGAAGCATCTCGTACTTCTCGGTCCGCATCGATGCGACGAGCCTGTCGATATCGCTCTTCGGCACCGGGTACTTGATCAGGACCCTCGCAAGCACCTCGGCTGCGGTCTCAAACTCCTCGCAGATGACATCGTCCGCCCCTAGCGCGTAGAGGGAGAGAGAGTCCTCCATGTACCTGGTCCGGGTGATGATCGCGCACTCCGGGTTCATCTTCCGCGCAATCGCCGTCACCTGGCGCGCTGTGGCCGCGTTCGGGATGGTGACGACCACCACGCGGGCGTGTTCGACCCCGGCATGGGCTAAAACCCCCTCATTGATGGCGTCACCGAAGAAGATCGGCTCGCCTTTCTTGCGCTCCTCCCGCACTGTCTTCGGGTTGAGCTCGATAGCCATGTAGGGGACTCCCGTGCTCCGTGCCGCCTCGGCGACGTGCCGCCCCATCGGCCCGAACCCGACGATGACGATATGCCCTTCCTTCGGCCCATTCGCGGGGGCCACCTTCAGGGGCGCGTCTCTCGCCCTGAGCCAGCCCGGCAGGGGAAGGCGGCGGACGGCGGCGGTCACTCGCGGTGCCGATGCGATGATGAACGGGGCGACGGTCATCGTTCCGACCGATACGGCGAGGAAGATCTGCTCAAGGTCCGGGCTGAGGAGCCCATACTCGATCCCGGGCCTCGAGAGAATGAAGGCGAACTCGCCGATCTGGCCGATGGCAAGACCGGTGAGGACGGCGTTCTGGAGGGAGACCTGCGCCGGGAGGACGGCAACGGCCCCGATGATAGCCTTGAGGACGATGACGCCGACGATGATCGCGATGATCATGAGCGCATGAGCTGCGAAGAAGCCGGTGTTGAGGAGCATCCCCATCGAGACGAAGAAGAAACTGGTGAAGATGTCACGGAAGGGAATGACGGTGGAGAGGGCTGCGTTGCTGTACTCGGACTCGGATATGATCAGGCCGGCGAGGAAGGCCCCGAGCGCGAGGGAGAGGCCGGCGCGGGAGGTGAGCCATGCTGTCCCGAGGCAGAGGGTGATGACGGTGATCATGAAGAGTTCCCGGCTCCGGAGGCTTGCGACCCGGTAGAGGAGGCGGGGGACGACCCAGAGGGCGCTTGCCGTGACGACACCGAGGAGGACGAGGCCTATAGCGAAGTTTATGAGCGACGGGACGACCCCGGCCGACCCCATGCCGCCGAGCATGGGGACGAGGAGGATCATCGGTACGGTGCTCAGGTCCTGGAGGACCGATATGCCGAGCGCGAGCCGCACCGGCGGCGTGTCCGTCTCTCCCCGGTGCTGGAAGACGGTCAGCATCACGGTGGTGCTCGTGTGGGCAAGAAGCATCCCGAAGAAGATAGCTTCCGGCGGGGCAAGGCCGAAGGCTGATGCAATGACCGCGACAACGCCGATCGTCAGGCCGATCTGGAGCACCCCGCCGGTGAGCATCCCTTTCTTCATATCGAGGAGGCTCTTGAGCGAGAGTTCCATCCCTATGGTGAAGAGGAGGAAGATGATACCGAGTTCTGCAAGGATCTCGACGTCGGCCCGGTCCGTGATGAGGCCGAGGCCGTAGGGGCCTGCGATGATACCGGTGAGGAAGAATGCCACGATCCCCGGCATCTTCATACGGTAGCAGAGGGCGAGCGCTCCGATAGAGAGGGCGAATATGATCAGGACCTGTTCGAGAAAGGCTGTGTCCATAGTATGGTTCCTGGTTGTTGTATCCGGCGGGTCGTCACGTCATGGTACCCGGGCGTACGGCACCGGCGCTCTCCGGGGAGGGTTCACCCGGCCGGCGAAATACAGAAAATTGTTGCCCTTTCCTTCTGATAAAACCCGATGAGGCATAGCCTCATGCGGCACGGATGAACCAGGACTTTCCCCGGGATCGCCACGGCGGGTACGGCTGCCGGTGAACGCCGGCGCCGGGCACGGCGGCGAGATGCGCACTCCCGGTCCGGTTATGTTCGCTCCCTGGCCACCTCACGGAAGATCTGGTTGTAGACTGCAGCGCTCTTCTCCCACGTAAAGAGGTTCCTCACCCTTCTTGGCCCGTTCTGCGCCATCAACCGGTAAAGGTCCGGGTCGCCGAGCACCCGCACGATGGCGTCAGCGAGTCCCCGTGCATCTCTCGGCGGGATAATAAGGCCGGTCACCCCGTCGTCGATGGCAAACGGTATCCCGCCGACATCGGTCCCGATGACCGGTGTGCCGCATGCCTGCGCCTCTATCAGCACCATCCCGAATCCCTCCGCACGGTCGCAACTCGGCAGGACGAGAAGGTCGGTGCTGTTAAAATACAGGGGCACCTCGTCCTCGGGGATGAAACCGGCAAAGATCACATCCCCGGAGACACCCTCATTGGCGGCAACCTCCCTGTAGTGGTTGATATAGTTTCCCCGGCCGGCTATGATCAGTTTTGCGTCCGTAGACTCCCGGACGGTTTTCATGGCCCGGATCAGGTACTGTACGCCCTTATGCTGGCTCTCTCTGTCCAGGTGACCCACGTAGAGCAGGATCTTCTCATCCCTCAGGCGATACTTCCGGCGCAGAAAATCCGAGCGGTTTTCCGGAAACCGTTCGAGATCAACGCCCGGGGCGGCGTACCGCAGTTTCGGGAGGTGCTTCCTCAGGTGCGGAGACCTGCCGGCGTAGTAATCCGATGTGGCGATGATTGTATCGGAGAGATGGAGCGTCCGGGAACCGAGGATCGGATAGTAGCATTGCCCGAACATCCGTGTCAGGAGGTCGTATCCGGTCAGGTCGTTGTGGTAGGTCAGGATGTAGGGGACCTGCATACCGGACGATGCCCGGGCGGCTACGTCTGCGATGAAAGGAACCGGCATATGCCCGTTTACGACGTCCGGGCGCTCCGACCTGATGAGTTCACGCAGCGCCCTCTCCCACGCGAGGCTGACAGGGGTGCTTGAGACCTTGAACTGGTAGGGCAACCGGATCACCTCAAGGCCGCCGATCTGCTCGGTCTTTGGGGTGTTCTCCTCCTGGTGCCAGTTGGAGGAGACGATGGTCAGGTCATGCCCGAATACTCGCTGCAGTCTGGTACCGATCTCGTAGATGTATTTCTGTACACCGCCCATGTGCGGGTAGAAATACGGGGTCACCACCATGGCCTTCATGCTCTACCGCCCTGATAACGAGGTGAAGATGCACAATAATCCATATAAACCTATCTCACGGTCAAACAGGCTTCCAGATCCCCCTGAACTCTCATTGGAGAGAGGAGAAGATGGTGATGCTGTGCTCTCTGTCCAGCCCGATCCCGGCCGGCCTGCTACGATCTCCGACCCCGATCACTCTGCGGCCCCCGTACGGGGGCATGGATGTGCGGGCAGGGGGTCTCCCCCTGCCCGTCAAAAGGGTGTTGGACGACCTCAACGCGTACACGCCGCCCTCTCCCCGTCCGGGCCGTCAACGGCAACCTATCAGGCCCACGGCGGCCCTCTGACGGCGGTCCGGACGAGAACCGCCGCTGCAGCCAGGCTGAGTGCGACGGTGAGCGTCTCCGTATTCGCAACGCCGAACCAGCTCCAATCGCCTGAAAATACCGGCACCATGAACCTCTCATGCGAGAGAGGCCAGAGGTAGGGATAACCCGGGAAGGTGCCTACGAGGGCATCTTCCAGGAGGTGAGACCCAGACCCAATCCCTGCATACAGGGCTGCAGTCGCAAATCCGATCCCCGCCCGCGACAGGATGAGCCCTGCTCCCGCGGCAAAGAGGACGAGGAACCCGATGGTGTGGAACGACCCGTGGAACGGCAGGGGCAGCGCCACGAGACCGGGGACGAAGACCCCGGGCATCGCCCGGTGCAGAAGGTCGACGGTTATGTCGATATCGGGAGCCATCGCGCCGGCTACGACGATCCAGGAGTGGTCTCTCTCTCCAGGCCCTCGCGTCATCATGCCGGCTAGAATGGCGATACCTATCCCGAAGATGATGTGCTCGATGAACATCCTCCCTTCAGCCCCCCGACGTCATGGTATATATATGTTTGTGACTCTTTGTCAAACGCCTGGCGATGCAGAGAACCTCTCTCTATCCGCACCCCTTTTATTGCCCGATAGTATCCAGAATGCCGCTTCTCCATGGTTTGATTTCCCGATGATGTGGTGATACCGTCCTGATCATCCGTATGCTGTCCCCCGGGGTCGTGACACCGGATTGAAACCCGGAGATATAGGATAGATTTAAATAATAAAAAAAGGATCCATCGCCCGTCATAACTTGTGACAGAGGCTGGGGGGGGAAGGATTGAGTCAGGGAGCGGTCTTTGTAACTGACGCACAGATGCGGAGCTCTCTTGCGGTCATCCGGTCGCTTGGAAAACGGGAGCTGGATGTAACTGCAGGTGAGGAGACAAGATACGCAACAGGTGCTTTTTCGAGATACTGCAGCCGGAGGCTGGTATACCCCTCGCCGAAAAAGGATGAGGAGCGGTTCGTACGGTTTCTCCTCGACACCCTGAGATCCGGGAAGATCGATGTATTATTTCCGGTCGCCGATGCCTGCTTAAAACCCATCGTCGACCACGAAGAGGAGATCTCCCGGTATACCCGTATCGCCCTGCCGCCCCGCGACGTCTTCATGAAGGGCTACGATAAAGGAGCGACCCTCCGTATCGCCCTCGACAACGGCATCCCCTGCCCGCGAACGTTCTTCCCCGAGAACGCGGACGATGTGGCCGGTATCGCCGGGGAGATCGACTACCCGGCCGTCGTCAAACCCCGGGTGAGTTCGGGGAGACGGGGGGTCAGGGTCTGCAGGGACCCAGAGGATCTGGTCCGGGCCTATGAGGCATCCGCATCGGAGTTCGGCCCGGTAGTGGTCCAGGAGTTCATACCCAACGGAGGGGAACTCGGGGTCTACACCCTCCTCAACGCGAGATCCGAACCCCGTGCGGTGACCGTCCAGAGACGGATCCGCTCCTACCCGGTCTCCGGCGGGGCAAGCACCTTCCGGGAGACCGTCAAGGACGATCGTTCCCGGGAGGCCGCAGGGATCGCCCTCCACCTCCTCGAGGCGATGCGGTGGTCCGGGGTTGCAATGGTTGAGTTCCGGATCGATGCCCGCGACGGGAGCCTCAAACTCATGGAGGTGAATCCCCGTTTCTGGGGCTCGCTGCACCTCTCGATCCTCAGCGGCGTGGACTTCCCCTACCTCCTCTACCGGATGGTCATGAACGGGGATGTCGAACCGGTCCCGGATTACCAGGAGGGGGTGCAGTGCCGCTGGCTGCTTCCCGGGGATATCCTTTGGTACCTGAGCGCTCCAAAGACCTTGCAAAACCTCAAAGAGTTTCTCCGGTTCGATACGTCCGATGATATCCTGTCGCTGCACGACCCGGGCCCTACACTGGGTTTTGCGCTTGCCACAGCACGGTACGCACTCGACCCGGAGATGTGGCGGTTTGTCCTGAGGCGATAACGTGACCGTCAACGCACTCAGCATCGACCTTGAGTTCTGGTGGTGCAACGAGTTCCTGAATGGGTACCTGCCCGGCGACCGCGAGGATATGTTCAAGGAATCGTTGAGGCCGATCTTCGCATCACTCGACGCGTTCAACGTCAAGGCGACGTTCTTTGTCCTTGGCGCCGTCGCAGAGAGGTATCCTGAGGTCATCAACGAGATCCATCATGGGGGTCACGAGATTGCATGCCACGCCTACTCCCATAAGCCGCTCTACTCGATGGACCGGAGGGAGTTTGAGGGTGAGCTGAAGAAGTCCCTTGAACTGCTCGCCGACTACAACCCGGTCGGGTTCCGGGCGCCGTCGTTCTCCCTGAATAACAGGACGAAGTGGGCGCTTGAGGTGCTCGAAAGGTACGGCTTCCAGTACGACTCGAGCATCTTCCCGGTGAGGACACAACTCTACGGCGTACCGGACGCACCGGTCGGGATTTACCGGCCTTCCCGGGACGACGTCACCGTCCACGACCCCGACGGCCCGATCATCGAGTTCCCGCTCTCGATAGTCAAATTCGGCATAAATATCCCCATCTCCGGTGGGTTCTATCTCCGTGCCCTTCCGAAGCAGGTTCTCTCATGGGGTGTCGGCAGGGTGGCCTCGAAGAGGCCGGCAAACATCTATCTTCATCCCCATGATATCTACCCGGGCCCTCCTCCGTTGAAGGTGCCGTTTCTGTCTCGGCTTGTCACCTACCACGGCGTCCACACCTCGCTTGAGAAACTCATCATGCTCATGATGAGGTTCTCATTCGTGCCTATAGGAGCGCTTCTCGACGGAATGTCACTGTTGTCTCAGGATGTCCGGGCACCGCCGGTGCCTGCCCGCCCCATGCGAGGGGTGTGGGGGAGAGACGATCTGACCATCCCACCGCTTCCTGCACCCGCGTTTCGGTTGCAGCCCTTCGACGGCACCCTGCATCGGTATCCAGCCCGCGTAAGAAAGCATATCCACGAAACAGGCGATCCTGATGAGGTACGATAACACCCGGATCCGGTTTTTCGGCGGGCATCGGAGCGGCAGCCTCCGTGTTGGGGTGGTGCAGACATCTACTGGAACCGTGATACCCGGAGCAGACGGGATCCGGGAGATGCCGATATCATTATATGCTGGATCGTGCATCCAGAGTCTGCTCACAGCAATATGCGCGTCAAGAGGGAAAGGAGTCATGTGTGATGGACTGGAATGAAAAGAGAGTGCTGGTGACCGGGGCCGGCGGTTTCATCGGCAGCCACCTGACCGAACGCCTGGTCGACCGTGGCGCGGATGTGCGGGCGTTTGTCCGCTACAACTCGAGGAACGACCCGGGCCTCCTGCGGCTGCTCCCGGGAGAGAGACTTGACCGGGTGCGTATCGTCATGGGCGACCTGAGGGATACCGACGCCGTCCGGAGCGCCATCCGGGACGTCGATGTCGTCTTCCACCTGGGTTCGCTCATCGCCATCCCGTACTCCTACATTCGCCCCCGGGAGACGGTGGAGACGAACGTGCTCGGTGCGCTCAACGTCTTTGAGGCTGCCCGGGATGCCGGCGTCGAGAAGGTCGTCCACACCTCGACGAGCGAGGTCTACGGGACCGCCCGCTATGTTCCCATCGACGAGAACCACCCGCTCCAGGGGCAGTCTCCCTACTCCGCAAGCAAGATCGGGGCCGACAAGGTAGCCGAAAGTTTCTACCGGTCCTTTGACGTCCCCATCGCCACGATACGGCCGTTCAACACCTACGGCCCGCGGCAGTCAGCGCGGGCGGTGATACCGACCATCATCACCCAGGCGCTGGTGCAGGGGAAGGTGGCGCTCGGCGCGACGCACACGACACGGGACTACACCTACGTCGACGATCTGGTGCGGGCGTTTCTCCTCGTCGCCGAGTCGCCGGGAACGGTCGGAGAGACGATCAACGTCGGATCGAACTTCGAGATCTCGATCGGGGCCGTCGTGGAGACGGTTGCCTCCCTCATGGGAAAGGAGATCGAGATCGTCACCGAGAGCGGACGCCTGCGGCCGGAGAAGAGCGAAGTGGAGAGGCTCTGGTGCGACAACACCCGGGCACGGAATCTCCTCAACTGGTCGCCTGCCGTGCCCCTGGAAGAAGGGCTTCTGCGAACGATTGCATGGTTTCGGGAACACCTGGACCTTTATCGGCCCAATCACTACGTGACCTGACATGAAAGCGGTTATTCTTGCCGGCGGCAAGGGGAGGAGGCTCGAACCCTACACGACCATCATCCCCAAGCCGCTTATGCCGATCGGGGATAAGCCGATCCTTGAGATCATCCTCCGCCAGCTCCGGGAGCACGGCATCCGGGACGTGACGATTGCAGTGGGGCATCTTGCCGAACTGATCATGGCATTCTTCGGCGATGGGAGCAGGTTCGGGCTCTCGATCACCTACTCGCGGGAGGAGAAGCCTCTTGGAACCGCAGGCTGCCTCGGGCTCATCAAGGATGACCTTACCGAACCGTTCCTGATGATGAACGGCGATGTCCTGACGACCCTGCCGTTCTCCGGGCTTATGGACTTCCACAAAAAGAGCGGCGCCGTCGCGACGGTGGCCCTCAATAAGAGAGATTACTTCGTCGATTTCGGGATCGTGGATACCGACGGGGACGAAAACATCGTCGGGTATACCGAGAAGCCGGGGTTCGAGCACTTTGTGAGCATGGGCGTCTACGCGTTCGACCCGAAAGTCCTCGAGTACATCACGCCGCACGACTACATCGACTTCCCGGACCTGATCAAGGTTCTGCTCGCGGCAGACGAGACCGTCAAAGCCTACAAATACGACGGCTACTGGCTGGACATAGGGAGGGTCGACGACTACAAGAAGGCGAACAACGAGATCACCGCACTCTACGGGGCGCTGGGCGTCGGGGGCGAGTGATATGGCGTGGAAGATCCCCCTCTCCGACATCGCGATGGACGGCGAAGAGATCGACGCGGTCCGGGATGTCCTGCAGTCAAAGTGGCTCTCCATGGGGCCGGTGACGGAGGAGTTCGAAGCGGCCTTTGCCCGGTACCTCGGCGTAAAGCATGCGTTTGCGGTCTCGAACGGGACGGCGGCACTGCATATCGCGCACGCGGTGCTCGGCATCGGCAGCGGTGACGAGGTCATAACCCCGTCGCTCACGTTCGTCGCAACAGCAAACTCGGTCCTCTACTGCGGCGCGAAACCGGTCTTTGCCGATATCGCCGGCACGGATGACCTGAACATAGCATGGGAAGAGGTTGCGGCGAAGGTCTCGCCCCTGACGCGGGCGATCACCGTCGTCCACTACGGGGGGTATCCCTGCGATATGGAGCCGATCCTGGAGGTCGCCCGCAACCACGATCTCCGGGTCGTCGAGGATGCGGCACACGCGGTCGGTGCAACTTATAAGGGGAAAAAGTGCGGGACCATCGGAGATGTCGGGTGTTTCAGCTTCTTTGCGAACAAGAACCTCTCGACCGGCGAAGGAGGCATGGTCGTGACGAACGACGACGACCTTGCCGAACGGATCAGGGTCATGCGCTCGCACGGCATGACCACGCTGACCTGGGACAGGCACCGGGGACACGGGTACAGTTACGACGTCACCGATCTGGGGTATAACTACCGGACGAGCGAGATCGCATCCGCGCTCGGTATCGTCCAGCTCCGGCGCCTGGAGCAGAACAACGCGAAGCGGAAGCGTATCGCTGACCGGTACCGGAATGCGCTCGAGGGGATCGAGGGTATCGGATGCCCGTTTTCCGGGAGCATCGATGGAGAATCCTCCCACCACATCTTTCCGGTCGTCCTCTCCGGGAATATCTCAAGGGCCGGACTTCAGGCGGAGCTGAAGGAGCGGGGTATCCAGACGAGCATCCACTATCCCCCGATCCACCTCTTCACCTACTACCGGAGGCTGCTCGGGGATACCCCGGGGTCGCTCCCGAATACGGAGTTTGTCGGGGAGCACGAGATGACGCTGCCGCTCTACCCCGGCATGATCGATGGGGAGGTTGACTACATCTGCACCTCTATCGATGAGGTGACCTCGGGCATTCCGGCAGGGGAAGAAGGCTCCCAGGGGATGAGATGATCGCCGACCTGCACATCCATACCCGCTGCTCCCGGGATTCTCTCATGGACCCCGCCAGGGTCGTACATGTCGCCAGGACGCGGGGCCTCGCCGGTATAGCGGTAACGGACCATGACACCATCCGGGGGGGTATCCTTGCCCGGGAGGCGAACCGTGATAAGGATTTCCAGGTTGTCGTCGGCGCCGAGATAAAAACTGAGTATGGCGACGTCCTGGGCCTGTTCCTTGAACGGGAGATTTTGGCGCAGAGGTTTGACGATGTGGTCGGGGAGATCCATGCCCAGGGCGGGCTTGCGGTTCTCGCGCACCCCTACCGCCGATACCCCTCGCCCGAGCGTCTGGCGGGAAGGGTGGATCTCATTGAAGGGTTTAACAGCAGATCGCGGCGACAGACCAATGCGCTCTCGATGACGCTCGGGCGGGTCTCCGGGAAGGGAACGGTCGGGGGGAGCGATGCGCACGTTTATGCGGAGATTGGAAGGGGCGTGACGGTCTGTGCCGGAGAGGAGATCGAGGAGGCGCTCCGGGCCGGGCGGACTGCCGGGGGAGGCCGGGAGTCAAACTACTACCTCGTGCACGGGTTGAGTTGCAGCATCGAGAGGTTGAAAGGGCTGGCCGGGGCCGACAACGGCCGGAGATGAGGGTTTCCCGATGGGCGCCTCCTCCCTCTTTTCAGAGAGTAACCGCGGACCCGGCTCGTGCTCGTTCGTGAGCGCAAGGCCCCAAACAGCCACAGCGGACACCCGGGGTCCGCCCGGACGTCAGGGAACAAGTATAATTCTTCCAGCACCGATGTATATACGCGCGGGGGTTGCCGAGCCAGGTCAAAGGCGCTGGATTTAGGGTCCAGTCTCGAAG
>ENA-UOOK01001824-UOOK01001824.1-fermentation-metagenome-genome-assembly--contig:-NODE-1824-length-27495-cov-11.050911_pt1 | contig 27495 bp, 39 predicted proteins | sample MGYA00245777_ERZ724023 | MGnify/ENA primary metagenome ERZ724023 (study PRJEB28704, sample SAMN03018312) | fermentation metagenome | biome: anthropogenic terrestrial biome; feature: soil... | reverse complement strand
TGCATTTGTAGTATATGCGAATTAGCTTGTAAATGTCCGGACGAGAAAAGGGATCCATATAGTAATAAAGATAGTTTATGTAAATTCGTATGGAAAACCCTTGCCGAACTAGATAAGGAGGGCGAGAGATGATACTTAATTGGCAGAAGGGTGATAACGAGAGGATATACATTCGTAAGCTAGAGGCCGAGGTTGTTAAACTCCGCAAGGTGGTGGAGGCGGCGAGGGACGTAGTGGGCTTCGGAGCGTGTCACGACGAAAATTCTTTTTGGAGCATTAAGGCTTTACAGAATACTATAGAGAATTATGAAGGTTGGAAGAAGGAGGAATCATAGACGGTTGCAATATATTACAGATACAGAATCCGAGCAGCGGGTATTAAGCGGTATGTTACATTCCGACACGGCCTGTGTAGAATCCCTTAACACCCTTACCGCTGATGATTTTAGTGTTCCCACTCATGCAACCCTATACACATTATCAAGGAGTATATATAGGAAAGGAGCAAAACCAACCTACGCCGAGTTAGTTCGTGAGATGATGGATATAGGTGCGTTAAACAGGGATAGCATAGCGGAAGTCCAATGGATAGCAGAACACCATATTGATGATCAGAATATCAAGTATTGGATAGACAGGGTGCGTAAAGCATCAAAGGGCAGGAAGTTTCAGCGGTTGATGCTCCAATATCAAGAGCAGATAAACAGCAATAATCCCGATGTGGACGGAATCATTAACAGACTATCAATGGACGCTTTAACCTTGTCAATGGATACCGATGAAGGGGGCATAGAATCCGGTCAAGATATAGCAAACTTGGGAATAGAAATGGTACAGGCCAATGTAGACAAATGGAGAGCCATGCAGGATGACCTGGCGTTTACAGGCCAAGTGCCATTAGAAGGTGTACCAACAGGAATCCCCTCACTTGATGTCTTAACACTAGGGTACAAGCCGGGGGATTTAATCATTCTAGGAGCCGAAACAGGACACGGCAAGACTGCATTTGCCATCAATACTGCCAATGCCGTGTGTGTGGAATCTCAAAACAGGCTACTGTATATCAACACCGAAATGTCACCCAAGCAGATAGCGTATCGGTGGGGTAGCATCTTGTCCCAAATGCCTTTACAGCAAATCAGAGTAGGATCACTTAGGGATGCTGAACAGTATCAGGTAGAAACAGGTTATAAACTCCTTGCTAAATCAGGATTTTACACGGCCTACACGCCAAATTTAACACCTAATATAATGACCATTTTAGGCAGAAAGGCCAAGTTACAGACCAACATGGATATGATTATCCTTGACTACGTTGGAAGGATGGAGAAATCAGACCCGAAGTTGCAGGAATGGCAAGTATTGGAACAGATAATCAAGACGCAGAAGTTACTAGCGCAAACCCTGGACGTAGCATCAATGGTACTAGTGCAACTCAATGAGGATGGAAGTTTGCAAGGTGCAAAGCGCATGAAAAACGAGTGTGACTTAATGTTGAAGTTACTACCGACAGATGAAGATACCGCAGATGAAATGCGAAGAATTTACAAAAAAGATTTCGAGCCGTTTAATTACCGGCTCTATATCGACAAGGCAAGGGATAGTCAGGCAGGATTAAGTATCCCTCTTGTTTTTGATAAGGACAGGCAGATTATAAGGGAGGCGATTATTAGAGGTGGCATTAGTTGAGGATACCTTATTCGGTAGAGTGGACAAGGTACAAATAGTGATAGATAGACTCAAGGCGTTTGAACCACCGGAAGGGTATTATCTAGCATACTCAGGAGGCAAAGACTCAGACACTATCCTGGCACTTGCCAAAATGAGTGGTTGCAAATTCGATGCACATTACCAATTAACTACTGTAGACCCACCCGAAGTAGTTTGGCACATTAAGGCCCATCCAGAGATAGAAATACATCATCCCGAAAAGACCATGTGGAAGTTGATAGTTGAAAACGGTATGCCACCGTTGCGACAAATGCGATATTGTTGTCGAATCCTTAAAGAGCGTGGTGGTGATGGCAGAACCGTAGTTACGGGCATACGGTCAGCAGAGAGTTTTAAGCGGTCTAAACGGAGGATGGTTGAGAATTGTCAAGTAGCAGGGAGTAATAAAAACTATGTCAACGTCATTATAGACTGGACAGATGCCGATGTATGGGAGTTTTTAAGAGGTTACAACATACCATACTGCTCCCTATATGACGAGGGTTGGAAAAGGTTGGGGTGTGTATGCTGTCCTAACGCCAATCAAGCCAAACAAGCGGAGCGTTGGCCTAAGATAGCAGATGGATACAGAAGGGCTTGCATCCGTGCTTGCGAGAAACGCATAGCAGACGGCAAACCAATCTACGGGCATTGGACAAATGGCGAAGAAATGTTTGATTGGTGGATACACGGACAGGGACGTAAATATCACGAAGATAAGACATACTGTGATGATGACCAATCAGTCTTGTTTGAATAGGAGATGATTAGAGATTAATAATACAAAATACTTTAGCGAAGCGATAGCGGAGATGGGTACGGAATACTTCAATGCCACCAGACGATACCCACCTATGAACTCACCCCATGAGGGATTCGCCATACTTAAAGAAGAAGTGGACGAACTATGGGCGGAAGTCAAACAAAAACCGGGCAAAATGGACTATGAATACCTAAGAAAAGAGTGTATCCAAGTGGGAGCCATGGCTATACGATTCTATACTGATGTGTGTAGGGGGCAAGAATGATGCTTGTAATAGGGATTGACCCGTCATTAACGGGTACAGGATTGGTTGCATGGCATGATGGCAAAGTTATAATCGCCAAGACATTGAAGAATCATCCGAATTGGGACATCATACCGAGGGTATTGTCGATTGTTGAGGACATCACAAACGAGATCGGCAACATTTGTGATGACGTTGGATGGTATCTTCCCCCTAATATGATAGTCATAGAAGGATTTAGTTATGGTAGCAGGGGCAGGGGATTGTTTGAAACAGCATACCTTGGATACCGAATCCGTGAGGAACTTCATGTAATGAAAAATGAAATGCACATTCCCTGGATGGAAGTATCACCTAACGAGTTGAAAAAATTTGTCACCGGCAAGGGCAATGCAACCAAAGACATAATGATGCAGCAAGTCTTGAAGAAGTGGGGATATGAGGCAAAGGACAATAATGTGGCTGATGCTTACGCCTTGGCCATGATGGGAGTAAAGAGTTTAATGGAGGGGGGGAAGTAAAAATGCCAATTAAAGGATATAAGGCATTTAAGAAGGATATGACTTGCCGGGGATTCCAGTTTGAGGAAGAACAGACGTACGAAACAGACAAGGCGGTTATATGCGAGAGCGGATTCCATTTCTGTGAAAATCCGCTGGATACGCTTAATTACTACAACCTTTGCGAAAGCGAATTTGCCAAGGTTGAGGCATTGGGCGAAACTCAAACCAATGACAGTGATTCCAAGGTATGCACTACTAAAATAAAAATCGGTGCGAAGTTGGGCATATCGGGATTCGTTAAGGCAAGTGTAGATTTTTTGTTAGAAAAGTGCAAAAAAGAGGGCGGGGAAAATGATAGGATACTCGCGGCATCAGGATACCACAGCCAACTCGCGACATCAGGAGACTCCAGCCGACTAGTGGCATCAGGAGACTCCAGTAAACTCGCGGCATCAGGATACCGCAGCCAACTCGCGGCATCAGGAGACTCCAGTAAACTCGCGGCATCAGGACACTCCAGCCGACTAATGGCATCAGGAGACTCCAGTAAACTCGCGGCATCAGGAGATTGCAGCCAACTCGCGACATCAGGAGATTGCAGCCAACTCGCGGCATCAGGATACTACAGCCAACTAATGGCATCAGGAGATTGCAGCCGACTAATGGCATCAGGAGACTCCAGCCAACTAGAAATCACGGGTTCAAATTCAGTCGGGGCGGCTATCGGAATTAACAACAGAATCAAAGCCTCCCTTGGTTGTTGGATCACCCTCGCAGAGTATAAATGGGACATAACATATTATAAACCGATATGTGTTAAATCTGCCCAAGTAGACGGCGAGATTATCAAGGCTAACACATGGTATAAGTTGGTGAATGGTGAGTTTATAGAGGATTGATATATAAAAGGAAGTGTTAAATTGCAAGTCTTAATGTTTAATAAAGGCCAACAGACCCTAACTGGAAGCCTGATTCTAACCACTCTTGAAGATGAAGGAGTGGTTTTTTACTGCCAAGACAAGGCAAAGAACCGATACCGTGTCCCAAAATCAGACGTATTAAAGAAATGCAATATAGAGCAGACCATTCCCACACCTATTAAAAAGAAAGGAAAAAAGCGAAAGAGTTATGCAAACTGACGCACTGTTTGACAATAAAGCGGAAATAGCAAGGTTACGCAGGGTAATAGACGATAATGAACGGCATATAGCAAAATTAGAACACAGTTTAGATGTGCAAATAAAGCTGAATATCGAATTAGCTGAACAGATACGGAGTGAAAGGAATGTCGAAAAAACCTTTAACAAAGCTAACTCCTGAGCAATTAGAGATGGCAAACGACAATATAAAGTTGTTATATAGTTTTGTTAAGCGCAACAGAATCGAATACCCTAGGTTGGAATATGGAGATATAATGGGTGTTTGCGCTGAGGGATATTGTCGTGCTATTCAAAGGTATGACCCCACTAAGGGTACATTAGGGACATTTACTTACCAGTACATGAGAGGGTACCTATCAATGTGCCTTACTCGATATGTAGGCCCCAACAATAAACTTTACTTGGAAGATTTAGGGGCAGGTTGGGTAGATTATGGTGGTTGGGAAATATTAATCGGTTCCGAACCAGATAAACATACTGACCAATTTGAGGTAGAAGATGCACTAAAGTTTATAGACAGTTTTAAACGGTATGGATTGAAACAAGTGGAGATAGACACACTTAAATGGTTTTATTTGTTACAAGACCAACCCGCACCAACACAAATAATTGGCGATAAATACGGCATTACATACCAAGCTATATCTTATAGGTTAAAAGTAATGCGTGAAAAATTAGAGCCATACAAGGAGGATATACGGATTGCAGTATCGGGATGAGATTATAGCGATAATGGACAAGCAGATAGCAAAGGGATATGACAAATACGGCAAACACCTAGAGGACAATCCCCGCACATTGATTGAAGCGGTTGAAGCTGCTTGTGAAGAACAGATGGACACCCTCTTTTATATGAGGGAGATTATCAACAAAATTAAGGTGTTACAAGCTGAGTTGGATACTTGCCGATACTACAACGATTATATGCAAGAGCAAGTTAAGGTATTAAGGCATGGACAAAAATAAACAGGACAGTCTTTGTTGGGATTGCGCTAGAGCGTTTGCGCTATTGGATGAAGATGGAGGGTGCGCATTTCACCGAAGGGACGGGGATAGACAGATAGAGGGACACCCTTATTCAGAGTCAAGAGAGATGGATATATATGTGCCGAGTGATGACTACACCTACACGATCATTAAGGTTTACGGGTGTAGTCATTTTATTAGGAGTAAGGAGAGTGAAATAGATGTGGATTAGGAGTCAAGACGAAACCATGTTAATTGATTGCACGGGATTCCGCTTTAACCAAGACGCGGAAAACCCTGTTATATGGGGAGTTGTTACAGGTAGTAAAGAATATTACTTAGGCAGATACAAGAGCGAATTTGAAGCAAATGCCGTATTGGATATGTTGGCAAAACGAACATCAGACCCTTGGGAGAGGGATGTTTACGACAATCCCATGTTTGTAATGCCACCAAAGGGATTTATAGAGGGTGAGGGATAGAAATAAAACAGATCATTAGAGTCTTTTGCGAACAAACAAGTAATACCCCAACAGATGAATATACTTTTATCGGTGAACCTGGATTATTTATACCACCCCATGATGAAGTCCATATATCTTGTGTGTTCACTTGGCAAAAGAATTACGCTGAATACCTTGCCGAACAATGGAGGGCAATAGGGTCTAAAGTAAAACTAAGTGGCCCTGCTTATGATGATTCTTTGGGGGATTTTGTGCCAGGGATGTACGTTAGAAAGGGGATCACCTTCACTAGTCGCGGTTGTCCGAATAACTGTAAATTCTGTTTTGTTCCCAAAAGAGAGGGGAAGATTAGGGAATTGCCCATAGCAGAGGGTAATACAATCCAAGACAACAACTTTCTAGCTTGCAGTAAGTGTCATAGGCAAAAGGTATATGATATGCTGCGCACCCAAAAGGAAGTCCGATTTGTCGGGGGATTGGAGGCGAATCGTCTAACAGATTGGGACGTAGAAGAAATGCGGAAATTGCGCATCAAGGAATTATGGTTGGCTTGCGATACCAAGGGCGCAATAAAAACTTCAACCAAGGCAATCCGTAAACTTAGGGATGCAGGATTTAGTCAGAACCACATTAGGTGTTACGTCCTGATAGGTGACGATAGAACGGAGAATAAAGCAAGGTTAAAAGCAGTATATAACTCAGGTGCATTGCCATTCGCCCAATTATATCAACCAGAACAACCTATTGAGTATAGCAAAGAATGGAAACAGTTTGCACGGACATGGAGTAGACCGGCTGCTACTAAGGCATATATGAAAGGCGAAAAGTAGATGGAATATAGTATCGGGTTTGTAGCGGGCTACCTAGCAGGGTTGATTACCGCATTTATCCTTATATGGATGGGGGTTTTATGAATTGAAAATTGAGAACACATGGACATTCAATGTTGACAATGCCATAAGAGCATCGGGATTTCCCATGAAAACAAGGATTGAACACAACAGGATAAAACAATCAGACATTGATCGTGCGGTGAAGTTGGCATCTGTACCATCGGGCACAGGGCATGACACATGGCTCAAAGGGTGTCTGGTATCATGCGATATAACTGCACCGCAGTATTGGTGGTTACAATGGCAGCGATACCATTTCCATGACATTGTATCAAGCCAAAGCAAGATGCACCGAATACTAAAGATGGACATAGACACCCAATGCAACAAGTATGTCCATCCTACCATCATTGAACTTATGCGGGGCATGATAGCTCAGTACAACGAACAAGACATTACCTCTGACTACCGCAAGACATTGTTTCAGCAGATCATATCCAACTGCCCTATGGGGCTTGAACTCACAGCAGGAACAGTTACTAACTACCTGCAATTAAAATCCATATACGGGCAACGCAGACACCATAGACTTGAAGAATGGCAAATATACTGTGACTGGATAGAATCACTACCAAAAATGAGAATGATATTGGGGGTTAGTTAATTGGATGTGTACTCATTGTTGATTGGCATTACCATAGGGTATGTCGGCACTATGGTGTCCTGCTATGTTGACCACACCTTGCGCCAAAGGGATTTACAGACATTCTTCCTTGATTGTGCGGGATTGGAACTCATAGATGATGGGGAGGGCGAGAGATGAGCAGGGACAAAGGATACTCAGTAGATTATAAATCTATTAGGAAAGAAATTGAGTTAAAATGGCCAGCATGGAAAGTAGCCACATATAATAATAGCTTTGCTACCTCTGCCCACGCTAAGAAAATTATTATTAAAAATGAGGGCATAAAAATACTGGAAAGCGAGGGCAAGTGAGTGAGGGATTTAATGGCCTGCGAGACCATGCAGGAGCAGGGGCGGCAGTACCAGGAGAGCAACGCCGCGCTACAGGCGAAGTTAGATAACGCCATAGATACGGCGTTTGACCTTGAAGCCGAAAACGCCCAGCTCCGCAAAGTGGCAGATGCGGCGAGGGCATTGGTACCTATCGAGATGTATCAGTATATACGCCATCTTTTCGACCTGAAGCGCATTCTCGATGAGTACGACAAGGCGAAGGAGGGGCAGGATGGCAAAAGTATTTAAGGCAGAGCTGTATGTTGTGGATATTAACGGAGATTATGAGAGTTTCGATGAAATCCAGTATGACTTAGAAAGACTTTTATCTGATGATTCAATCGTCTTTACCTTTGGTGTTAAGGAGTCCGAGGAATTTGAGTGGGACGACGATATAGACCTTAACTACAACAATTGCTCCCAAGAAAACTGCGACAGGTATCTAAAGGAGGGGCAGGAATGAGCTGGCCCAAAGAATACTACGACCTGACCAAACTCAAGGAGTACGTCGAAAAAGAGAAGATTATGGACAAGTTTACTCCAGAACAACGGGCCGACATACAAGCGATGGCAGACAAATTAAGCAAGATGCTACAAAGTAAAAAAGAGCAGGAGGGATAATATATGGCAGGAATTTATAAGATTAGCGAAATATTGCAAGAAAACTATAAATTAAAGGAAGAACTAACCCTACTTCGCAATGTGGCAGATGCAGCGAGGCACGTCAAATCAGCGTTTGAGGCAGCGGAAAACTACTTCGACAAAGAGAGTCTATATCATTACCATTTACACGACAATTACTGCCGTGCGGAAACCTTACTGTTTGAGACACTTGAAGATTTGGAGGGATCTATTGAGTAACGATTTATATATAGGTAGGGACGAAGTAGAGTTTATCCTTCGTAATCTCAAAATGGCAGAAGTGAAACACGCCAACCTTAAAAAACAATACGATGCTATCAAGAACCGTACTATATCAGATGCGGTTTTACTGTCGATGGCAGTCGGCAATCATGTACTGTCAGGGATGCCTGGTGTGTCACCAGAGCCTGGCAGAAAAGAAACCGCAATTATTGATACCTATCGAGATAAATTGATAGAAATTTACGATGATACCCTTGAAGCAATCGAGCAGGAAATGTTGGTGATTGAAACCCTTGTCTACCAATTTAACAAAGCAAATGGCGTACTGACGGACAAAGAAAGGATTGTAGTCAAAGAATATCTAATCAACGGAACCAATGATAAAGACGTTGCCAAGATAGCTGGTTGTTCAAGGCAAACAGTCTACAACACCATCAACAAGGCATTACCCAAGTTAGCACAAGCAATAAGGATACCTAAACACGAATACGCACTATATAGGGGGATTTTTAATGGCGAGTTATAATCAGATCACAATTATCGGCAACGCAGGAAGGGACGCAGAATTGAGTTATTACGGGGATGGCAAACCCATGTGTAAATTCTCGGTGGGTGTAAACAAAGGTAAGGACAAAGATTCCGATTGGTTTAATGTGGTTGTGTTCGGTAAACAGGCCGAATGGTTGGCAAAGGATATTGTCAAAGGTTCAAGCGTAATGGTAGCAGGCTCCCACGAAAGTAATAAGGGTAATGATGGCAAGACATACTGGTCAGTAAAGGGTAATACTGTTAAAGTATTAGACAGGAAATCAAAACCCAAAGAAAATTGGGATGATATATCGAAAGAAATTAGAATCGACGATGACGCTCCGTTTTAAAACACCCTTCCCACATCGCTCCTAAAACGAGAAAAAACCTCCCTTGGACTGTTATGTCCTTGGGAGGCTTTCTTTCGTCTATGACGATGCTAGACACCTTAGAATTGATTAGTCTATTTTCGCCCGAATTAACTCAGTTTTTACCTCTGCCAATTCAGTTTCTAGCTTGGCATTACGGTATGTTGTCCACCAATATCCAAGAACTATCACTAAGGCTGAGAATCCATTGACAATGAGTAGAATCTGTCCTTCTTGGAACGGGGTGAATCCGGTTAGGTTGAAAACCAATACATTGAGCGAAGTCAATACTGCCACGATTGCGGTTATCACCTGTGATGTTTTGTTGCTCTCCATTATATCTACCTACTTTCCTATAATATTTAACCCTACTTGTAATACAAACTCCTTGGTTGCCGGTTCCTTAATGTCATGTGACTGTGTTATCAGTTTGTTATCCAATGCCCTCTGTATTAAGGTATTATTGGGTATAGGTTCGGACAGCATTTGCAACACTCTGTCCATTGGGAACATATCACCTGGACAAGCGGTAGGATTTAAGTCTTTGTGCCTTTGCAGTAACAATTCCTTTTTGTAGACACCCTTGATGTATCTAACTAACTCCACCAGACTTTGTAGTTGTAACTCAGTCGGCGGGGAATACATAAAGTTACCCGATAAACATATTCCTATGCCATCGTCATTGTAGTTATAGGTATGTGCGCCCTGATAGTCTATCCCCCTACCTGTCTGTATCGAACCGTCACTACGGATTACATAATGATAACCGATACCACTCCAACCTTTATCAAGATGCCATTGGTGTATGGTTTCTGCTGATGTCATGGGGTCAGATACACTATGATGCACTACTATTCGATTGGTTGCCTTGCGATTATACAGGGGTTTGGAGAAGGTTATATTTGCTGGGATCATCTTCAGGGTCAATCTCGATCACCTCCTGTACTGGTGTGACTTGTGCAACTACCGAGGATTGCTCGATAGTTGGGGCAATAGGATTATCTATCCCTATGTCACCGTCACCGTCAAGGTCTTTATTCAAAATCTTTTCGGCTGTGTTCACTCCCTTGGCGAAACCTGCTGCTATAAAAGCCATCACCGCAAACCACATTTGCTCTAACTGAGCAGGGATACCACTCCTAAACAGGAATAGGTATGCCGCTAATCCTGAAAATACCGTACCCGCTATAATGAAAAACCATTTCTGGCTCCTGTCCTGAGACAGTATCTTGCTTACTGTATCGTTCATAAACTCAACTCCTAAAGAAATGGATTTGATTCAACCCACCATCCCAATGCACCGTATATCCCATATGCTCTGCCATGAATCGCATCGGCACCAAAGTGCGGTCAGTCTTGGGGTTTATCGTCGGCGCTTGGTCAAGCATAACCTCTTTGCCGTCCAGCACGGCAATGTTCTTGTCTATCCATAGATAACCCTCTTTACATGCGGTAGGAGGCGTGATGATGTCAACGCTGGTCCAGGATTCAAACCAGTAGGTCATTTGGACGTTCCCATCCTGCACAAAATTGAAAAAGTCATAAGGTATCCAGCAGTAACCGTCTTGGCCCCAGTCCGTCCCCCAACTGTTTTTGACCTCCAGATACCCCTTGTGCTTGCCATGAGTCAAATCATCATTAAATCCCACCACTGTGATAGCGTGGCCGCCCCTGATGTAGTCCCGTTGCCCGTTTTCGCCGGGAATAGGTATAAATCCATCGTTGGCATCAACAAAGCTGTCACAGACCAACAGGGCGCCCAATACGGGTCCATCCCGATAAACACTCTGTTTAACCTCGTCCAAGGTTGAAACCCTTGCGTATGCCCCTATCTTATACTCGGCGGCGGCCGCTTCTGCCTTGGCTGGTACTTGGGGCATGGTCGGCCAGTTCATCATGCTGTAAGGAAAATCAGCCTCCGGGCAAATCCCGCTATTTTTAAGCGCCGCCATAGCTATGCGGGGATAAGTGCCCTCGGTTTTAGGTATCCCGTCCTGCTCCTTACATTTCTTGTACAGATAAAGAGGACTGGTTACGATTCTCTCGTGACAATCCTTGACTGCCGCCCCGGCAAAACCTACGCAGCTTCCATACTCACCTTGATCCCTCATGGCGCCCATCTGTGCCTTACGGCTATACTTCCTTGGCAACGGTTCTGCCCTAAAAATAGCCCGATAAAGGTAGTCCCTATAATCCGGTGGTGACTGTATTGCCCCAAACTTCACATCCATAAAATCCCCCTCACTTATACACCTCAAGGAAAGCGGCGAAACAAGCCAAACCTCCAATGAAAGTGCCTATCGAAAACTTAATTACTGTAATCAGATCATCAAGTCTGTTGCAGATTGCTTTCATATCTGCACCAAACTCTGCTTCTACCACCTCTAAATGCTGTATCCGCACCTCATGATTCTGTACCGTTTCCTTTATATCATCATGGAAAACGCAACTCTCCATTATGCACCCCCAATAAAACTACTTATCTTTGAATATTTTTTTTGCCTCAGATTCTATCCGGTTCATTTCTTTGGCATTTTTGGTGTCTACTGCCCTCTTACTTAGATCGACTATCTGTTGCTTGATTGCCCGAATCTTGGCATCTTTATCGGGGCCACTACTTGCGTTAAGTCTATTTATCTCTTTTGTGCCTCTACCTATTGCTTGACTAATACCAGACATTGAATTTTTAATATCTTCTTCTGGTGTTACCTTCTTGCTTGGGATATTCTCTATCTTGTTTTTATCCTTGGCGATCCTTGTCAATTCATTTAATTTCTCGTAGAAATCGCCTGTTGCTTGATTACTGTATAATGGGTCAACCTTGAACTGTTGTTTTACTGCCTTGGCAGGACTACCGCCAGGAACATTCATCGGCAACACCACTTGCCCTACCACACCAGTATAGGACTTAATAAGGTAGTCAATCTGCTTGGGTGATATGCCACCGTCTATTACTTTGTTGCTATATTCCCCTATTGCCTTGGCTATCTTTGAAGTTTTGTCATCGTATTGCAGATACTTACTACTACCATCCTGTAAACTCTGGGGAACTATCGGCCTATCCGCAAAGTCTTTGTTGGTTTTTAATGCAAGCCACGGTGTATAAAGACTACTCTCAACCGGGTTGGCGGGAAGGAAGTTTGTTTTTACGGAGTTGCCAAATCCTTTGAAAGCATCTTCTTCTCCCTTGCTTGCTCTCATGGTTCTATCAAACAATGCCCCGAACAGTACGCCTAATTCCCTAGACTTCGGTATCTTGTGGAATGTTTTAGCGTAACCGTTCTCGTCTTTGTCATGTAGGTCGGGTATCAACCAGTAAGCATCTTTGTTACGGTTGTCTATCGCATTGTAATGAGGGTTATCCTGGTTGACAAAGTATAACGCTATGTCTGGTGCAGTTACTGCTACCCCTGCTCTTGCTAGTGTGGTCAATGCCGCCTTGGGACTCTTAAACGCTCTCACAAACCTATCTAAACCTTGAAAAGATGCGTTGACATACATACCGCCCCACTTGTCTACTGCCTTGGCATTATTACCACCCCTTGCGAAGTTGACTGTAACCTCTCCGGATGCGTGGAGTGCCTCCGTGACATCACCCGTCCTGTCTAGCACCCTATTGAACTCAGCTAGCCTGGGTGCAGTTTCCATGATATTATTAAAACCCTCTATTGATTTAAGCGGGTGCATAGCTACATTCGCTGTCTTGGTTACTGCTCTACCTGGCAGACCGTCACCCACCAATTTAGATAACGCTTTGACTGCTGCATCTCTTTTACCAGGGTTGACTAATTCATCTGCCCTAACAGCTGCTTTATCGCTCTTGAAATAGTTTGATTGCCCTCCACCTACCGAACGATACTTCTGGTATTTGGCACTATCGGTTGCTATGTCACCATACGCCTTACCTAAACCCCTAACGAACTTCAAGGGATTAGACTCACTACCGTAGGCGTATGCGGTGAAAACATCTCTGGCGGTATTCCTAACGGCAAAGATTGGATTCTTTTGTGTTATTAATCCCTTGACACCTTGCGTTAATGTGGTTATATACTTCACATCATTGACTGATTGCGGTAAACCTAACATGGCATCTAATAACGCAGGGTCTTTTATCTTTACATAAGTAGGTTTGCCATTCTCTAACACTGTCACAATGTCGGGGGTAATGGTGAATCCCTTACCGTTGGGCAGTATCTGTGCGAATCTACCTGCTTTTTCGGGATTGGTGCGTATCTGTTTTAATAATTCCTGCCCAACCTCATTGTATTTGGCTGTCCGTATGGTACGGTCAACAAGTTGCATGATGTTCTCAATGGGATTCTTAATGTTCTCACTAGAGCCGGTTGCTGTATCAATGGGTGTCTTTTGGTTGGCAAACTTCTTCGCTATATCAGGGTGTATAATGGTATCCATTTCGTCAAGTTTATCCATCACATCATCGGTCAAATGCCGTTGTGTGGGGAAATATGACTTATACACTTGCTTTAATTGGGAGAACACATCTTCATCTACTATCCCTGTCTTAACACCCCAAGTATCCATAAAATCTTGAAGCCATTTAACCAATTCTTCCTTAATTGGCTTAAACCCAGGGAAGTCAACATCAAATTCGTCTACTGCTTGCTTGGACATATCGGAACTATAATTACCTATTACCCTCTTGCCCCTAGCTGCACGGTCAATATTGTGGCTATGTGCAAAATAATTCCAAAAGGTAGTTTCTTGCCCTTTAGGTATCAACTCTGCTATCTCTTGCAGGGATTTACCTATAACCTTACCGTTCTTATCGACAAGTTTTTCAGTAAGGTTGTAATCAACGACACCCTGCACATTCTTGGTGTTCATAGCCATCTTGCCAATATTGGAATCTGTTTCGTTGGTGAAATCCCTATAACCGTGTTGATCGTTAAACCATTTAGTATAGATTTTATGGTACCCCTCTGATACCGCATCTTTTATTCCCTTGCCCTTATCAACGGACATCACCACTTCATTAGATGCTTGGGGTAGAGGTTGCCCAGGTTTCCACCCTGTTTCTGCCTCTGTTAATTGCGCCTCTAACTCCGCTATTCTCGCTTGTCTTGCCGGTTCATTACCATCATATTTAGTTGCCTTCTTGGTATTCTCAATATGCTTGCGGATTCCTGCCACATTCGATGTATTGCCACCTGTGATGCCCTGTGAAGCGTTTACTACTGGAACAGGATTAACAGTATTAGGTGTGCTATTATCAAGCGTTACAGCAAGCGTCTTGCCGTTGTATTTTATGGTGGTCTGTCCAGACTTGGATAATTCCACCCCCCTGTGCCATAATGCAGCAAGGTTTGGTTCTATTCCCTTACCATATTGCTGTATCATCTCATCAGCGAATTGCTTAAAGGTTATGCCTGTTCTGACTACCTTCCCTGCTGCTATGATGGTCAAGTCCCTTAAATCTTCTAATGGGTCACGAGCCTTGGCATGAAGTGCTTGCGGATCAGAATAGGCGGCGTTTCTTGCATCAACATTTGCCCTTGCTTCTTTTTCAGCTTGCAAGATTCTTTCAACGATGGTCTTTTGCTGTTTAGCAAGACTTCTTATTTCCTGTTCGGGTGTCAGCTTGCCGACATTCTCAGTAGCAATTTTATCAACTGCTATCTTTTGTGTCCGTGCTGCTTGTTGTATTGGTGTCAAGTTATCCCATGCCCCTTGTATAAGATCATCTGCACTTGGGGGCAAAGGATATTTATTCGGTAAGGTGGACATATCAACATTACGGTTTAACGTAGGTTGTTGTAACTTCGCCTTATTAATTGCTATCTGTTCTGGTGTTATAGGAACAGGATTAGTCTTGGTATGAACAGGATTTTTACCCATGTTGTCTGGTGTCAGATATGGATTTAATCTAGTATATGCGGGTTGCTGTTGCCGTATAGCTTCATCGCTTGCTATCTTGTTGCCTTGTATCCATTTTTCTAATCCCTTATGTTCTGCTTTTGGTGACTGCAAATCAAACATTGCGAACTCACCAGGATCATCGGGGATTACATCAAGGTCATCTGCTACTTTAGGAATAGGACTGCCCTTTACCTTAGGGGGCATGGGTGGCAACATTTTATCTTTGGGCAAAAATACAGACTTCGCTCCACCCATGCCGATATAAGTGGTTGGGTCAAAGGCAATATCTATACCCATGTTCACCAAACCACCCACCAACGGATTACTTTGCTCAAATGCACTTAGTTTACTAGATGCCTGTTGGGGCAATATATCCTTGGCAAATGTGGTGTTCTTGGGCAAAGAAGGTAATCCCTTACCCCTTACTAAACTGTCAAGGGTCAATGCCCCTTTTCGTGCAGCTTCACCAGGGGCAACGAGGGTGCTAGCAATAGCGTTTACTGCACCCTTCCCTGCTTTCTTGGCGATATTGTCATCACTCTTAATGGGCATTACATTGGTCAGGAATAGGTTTTCACCTACTGTCCTAGGAACATTGGCAAGCAACGGGTCTACACCATTACTAATCTTCCGTGCGTTGCGGGTTGCACTACCTAATGTTTCATTTAATTTCGCAACCGCTTCACGCTTTTTCTTTTCTTCCTCTATTTCTTTATTAGGGGTGAGAATTTTCTTTGCTTCACTTCCAAGATTGTTATAATCCATGCTCCCATTGTCTATAGACTGTTGCATATATTCTCTTGCCCATGAAGGGATAGCCATTATCCCACCCCCTTACTTACCATAAGTCATTTGCACATACATATTTTTCCAAGCATCAGCAAGCACCCAATAATTAGAGCCATCGGGTAATAACCTAGGGTCATTATTCACTCGCTCAGTTACCCATTTAGTTGCTGCTTGTTGGGATTGGTCAGCTTGATTGGCGGTCAAATCTCCACCACCACTACCACCTGTACCACCAGTACCACCGCTACCACTTGCTGTTAATGCTGCTTGCTTATATGCCATATCATCTGCGTACTGTTGTTTCTCCCAATCCAATGAAGTATCGAACTGGCGCACACCTTCATTAAATGCCCTGTCACCCGTCATCTTCTCATAGGCGAATTGTTCTTTACTTAATCCGTAGGTCTTTAAGAACCGTTCTTCATCAAGGTAACGGAAGTCATACGCCATCTTGCGGTCTGCCTCTGCATTGGCTTGGGCATTGTTTATCTGCGCCCATCCTTGTGCTATCCGTTCTTGCTCGGCTTGCAATGCTAATTGCCGTTCAACTCTTGCCTGGTCCTGCTCATACAGTCCTTGTGCTAATTCATTGATGCCTCTAGTGCGCTCTCCCTCAATGGCATTGATGGCTGAACCTTCTGCTTGGACGGATTTGGTTATTTGAGAACCTATCCTACCACCCTTAGTACCACTCATGCCGTATCTAGCTGCCATTAGTTGAGGTAGCATTTCCCTGTTCTGTGATGCGGCAACCTCTTGTCTATCCCTCTGAGTATCATAGACAGGGTTTAATTGTCCACCCGCACGGGCAAGTGCTTGATTCCAAGTCATAGCGTCACCACCACTCATATCTTCGGGATAAGCCCATTCGTTCCCAGCTGAACCCCACACTCTATTGCCGCTCTTGTCCAGGGTATAGCCGTAGGTCAAGCCGTCGTTGGGGTCCTTGTATAGTCCCGGTGACTTAGGCACTTGCCCTGATCCCGGTCTAGTGCTTAACTTAGGGAAAGAATCGGGTGTCTTGCCATCGCTCCAACCACCCTCACCGTAATATTTATTAAGAGCAGATATGAGTCCTACCGTACTACCGTCATATCTCAGTTTAGAACCATCGGGAAGATTATACAGGTTTCCCATCCCTGTCCATTCGGTGTTTCCATATTTAGACCTTGTATCACCCATGGGAGTATAGTCATCATTATTACTATAATCATTACTATAAATAAGGCCATTGCCTGTGCTGCTTGTGTCTGTGCCTGCCCAACCACCTTGCGGATTTGCATAGCCCATATCTGCCAGTGTGGTATTAGCAGGGTCACTTGTTGCTTGTCCAATAAGATATGCCGCTTGGTCATCTGCACTTGCTCTTTTCGTACCTATGTCATCATAGTAGTAGGCTCCACCAATCTCATATAAATCCTTTGTTTCCGAATTAGCCAATGTGTCACCCCCTAATTTCGTAACGGTAGTACTTCGTATTCCGTGATTATCTTCATTACTCTCAGCGGATTCACACTATCATCCACTATCCGCAAAGAATAGGTATGCCCTCTCGGTAGGCCGATCCCGTATTTTCGGGTGCGGATAAAATCGTGTCCCGGCCGCTTGTCACCTGTGAATGTGGTCGCAAGGGGTCCCAGCGGGATAATGCACTCGGCCTCGTCCACCTTGGGCTTTATCAGTGTGTCCGTGGTCGTGCTGTCACCGTGGATTATCCCCATGAGCCGCTTGAATTTACAGGTTCCGGCTTCACTACCTGGTGCTCTCATTGGCATATCGCACTCCATCACTATTGCCGATCCTGCATCTGTATTACCCGTGAACATCTTATACACTTTGCCGTTAGCGGTATCCCCTGCGTACAGGTCATTCCCCTGTATGGTGTAGGCACTCATTCCAAACGTCCACGGCCCATTCCATTGTTCAGTCCTAAAGTCATAGGCAAAGGTTAAATATTCGCTCTCTGATGCGTCCTCTGCCATGTACTCAAAGGAGTAGATATAGTAATTGTTGTAGAATACCGCTGCCGCCTGTTCCCTGTTTATACTCCTGTCATAATACTTCTGCATATTCTTACTAAAAGGAACAGACTCCACCGAATTATCCTGTAATCCAGGTATGATACTGCGTAATCCGACATTGGTATTGACCACTAGCGTTGACTTTAAGTTAGGCGACGTACACATGGCACTTGCCCTATAACTCAACCCTCCATGTGTGTCTACTATCTTCATGGTGGTGGTGTCTATTGTCGGGTCTGAATCGAATATAAACCCCCCGTTACTTGTAACGGAGGCCAAGAAGTTTTCTCCACCGAATATCAACGCAATAGGGCTTGACCGCATATCGGTTACTTCATCGGGAAATGCTATCTCCTGTATATCATACTCGGTATAGGGGCATTGGTCAGGCGCACCCGCCTTGCTGAACCTCACATAATAATGCTCCGTGACATAGAAAACATAAGAGGTAAATGTAAATATAAGTGAACAAGTCGAAGGTGGGACATTATTATTATCGAGCATCAAACTGCCCAATGCTGCGTCAGAGCGATTATCGATGTATGTAGCGGAAGTATTATTCGCTACCTCTTTCAAATACTTATATACCGCACCACCCGCTGCTGTCCTGTATAACCTTCGCTTTGCCGTTGTATTGCCCGTACTTGAATCGGTTGGTATAGTCCACACTATCATCTTGCCGGATACGGTCACTAATTCACTGGCAGGGCTAGGATTGCTCTCCACACCGTCTGCGTTGACGTATGTTACCATTAGTTTATATGCGCCATTGGGATTACCTGAATCACCAGCTACACCGCTAGGGGCAGTCTCAGGGGGGTCTACGCCTAAATTCCTAACCTTAATTGCAGAACCTATGGAATAAGTGGTGGTTGCATCGGGTTGAGTGTCCCATGCCGCCGATACAGTTGCTACCTTGGTTGCTCCTACATATCCGCTTATCCATCTTGTCTGCCCTTCTCCTGTGCCACCCGTGATGGTTATGAAGGCATTGTTATAGAAATTATTTACCGCACTTGCCCCCGCCTTTAGTGTAATACTTAATGCTCCCCCTGCCTGTGCGGTATCTACCTCTTGGGTATCATCGGTTATATATAATAGGAATGGTCTTAAACCATCGGTGGTTAAACACCAATCTTCATAGTTGCAAAAACACACGCTATTACCGGATAGCAAGTTATCTACCCTGCCCAATGGCGATATGTCTAATTTGTTGGCAACGGTGTACCCTGTACTATGGGATATTACAAAATCACTAAATGTCGGTGTGCTTGTTAAATCGGTAGAGGTCAGGGTCACTTTAACTTGCAAATATCTTTGTAGTGGAATTGGGTCACCACTTGTCAGTATCTCCTGCCAATCACCAAATATCGTGCCATTTCCGCTACCACGCACATACGCATTGCAAGTGGTATTAGCAGGTGTTCCCTTGGTATAGGTCATGGTTGCGGTTACAGGTGTATTGCTTATATCATAAACAGGCGATGTCCAATCCCCTACCGTTCCGTAAGTCAGACTCAATGTAACATCATCAAGACTAGGTGAGGCACTATCAACAACAGTAGATAAAATTGCTCTCCATTTAAGACGATCTGTAGATTTGTCTACACCGGCAGCAACCACCAATTCACCGCTGGTGTATGCCGTCCATGCCCCGTAATTTACACCAGAGTCATTTGACAAGGCAACCTCAAAGGTTACGTATGTTCCCGATGGGGTGGTGGTATTAAACGCAGCCTTTATCGCTTGCTCTGTAGGTACACTACTAATGTCAATTACCGAATGTGTGTATGTCCCAGTTTTTGGTGTGGCGGTATAAACCCAAAAAGTCAAGTCATTGGTCATAACTGAACCATTTAAATACCTGGCTCCATCGACATAATCGGATGTATCGGAAGCCTTAATCTTTATACTCGCACTTGCGGTAGTTAGTTCAAAATAATAGGTTTCTCCGACAGTTAATCCCAATGCCCCTACTGCGAATGTCTTAGTGCCTGTTGTGGTTATACTTACTACTGCTGAACCTAGCGTATTGGACTTTGCGACACCATCATAGAAGGTCATGGTTACATCGCCGCTTGTCGTAACTAAATCCACACCAACTTGTATTGAACTAACATTGGTTACCCCCGTGGGCATCGTTATGGTCTGTCCTTGTGAGGTAGTGGAATTAATTGTGACATCTGTACCCGTGGCAACATTTTGGGTTATAACGACAGTTTGACTTACGGTAGCATCCACCAAACTAACCTTGTCACTAGCGGCAGCAGTGTTACTATGTGAACCATTGAAATCTGCGGTGGCGGTAATGGCATCTGTCCATGTTCCATTAGATAAAACAATATCCCCGCTACTTACCTCTGTAAGATTATGTGTCCCTGCGTTCCAATCCGCATCGCTTGACTTGGCTACACTACCTACCGTGCCACCCAATACATAGAGGTCATTTCCCCATGCCATAAGCATTTTGTCACCAACGCTATGCTGCCAGTTGTTAAGGCCAAGCACCTTCCCTGTACCCAATGAGGTTATAAGGGATTCATAACCTTTACGTTTAGTGAAGCAACCGATAGGATCACCAAAGTCTACATTCTTAGCGTATGGACTCTGATTCTCTGCCATCGTGTATATCGAATCGGCATAGTTGACACCTACGATATTGGCGTATTCTAGGAGTTGGTCACGCTTTTGTTGGCTCAGTCTGCCCTTGCGTTGTAATACATTATTAAAACTCAACCAACATCACACCCTCCATACATATTGACAATAAGATTAGTGTCATCATCAACCTTATTGCGGTTGTGGTATGCACCTATCTCGTCCAACAAGTCTTGATATAAAGCCAACATATCTAGTTGGTCATAGGTCGAATTATCCCTCTTGGCGTATTCAGCTTTTACTCCTGCCTCAAATATCCCCTTCACCCCGACATGGAATTTCTCGTCAAGCAATGTAGGTGTCGATGAACCGGCATCAGTCAAGGCGGTAGGTTTCTTGTAATAGTAAATCTTGACTGTATTGGTAGGAGTTTTGCCGAATATCCATAATGTCTGAGAGTCGGGAATCATGAATTGCGTGGTAGTATCCGCGTCATTCACTTTGTCATCAATGCTCTTTGTCCAATTCAAGGGGTAATCATCGGGTGCATCACCGTCATATACCCTGTGCATCATTAGATAGTCTGTTGGTAGAGTGCCTACCCCATTGGTTATGGTATGGTTGGCATCTGAGGCATCATAAGAATATGTTGCCAATGCCCGTACTTTCTTCATTGCATCAAGGTAGATGGTGTTGCATAACGCCAGCACCTTTGCCCTGGTCATTAAGACCGGATTAGTTGTGTCTGACTCTCCTATCGCCTCCAAGCAAGAATCTATGATTGCGTCTGTGGTTGCCAATGTTTCACCCCCTTGACTCAGTAAATCCCATTAACTTGACCGCATGAGCAAGTCACGGCCTTACGTTCTTCTATATTTACCTTTGATTCTTTCTGCACCCTGTACCCTGCTTTGGTCTGTGTTTTCTTGATGATCTTGTCTGTCTTGCCTTCAAGTTTTGCTATTTCTTTTTCCAATTTGTCTAACTTCTGATTGAAGGTTATGCCTTTGTAATCACCATTTAAGGCATCGACTGTGCCGAGTACATTGTTGCACTTGATACACCTGATTATCTGTGTCTGTGCCATTACATCACCCCATTATAAGACCACCCCCGAAGGAGTGGCCTTATTCCATATTCGCTTGTCCGTTTATTGAATTAGACTGTTGCTCTGCTAAGTGGAACTGATCTATATCTCGGATTAGTCAACCCCTCGTACCATTCATCAATAGTCACACATTCTACTCCACGTTCTATAAGATAATCAATAAATGTATGAAAATCTGCTATTGCCCATGTTGCCGATGCTGCAGATACAGCAAGGTGATGAAACAAAAAGAACATTGAATGTCCAGCAGCTATTGCAGAGTCAACATAACCTTTAGCCGTTGCAAGTGATCTTGTACTTTCACCAATAGAACTAGATCCTAAAATATACTTATTTTGCGGAGGGGTTCTTTGATAATATGCAGTAACGCTTCTACCAGTTTTCATCCCTAATTTAGCCATTGCCGCCAATACCGCCGCATTTTGAGTGCCAAATGGATAAGCAACATGATATGCTCCTCTGTTAAACCCATGAGCCAAAAGCCAGTCTGTGCAAGCTTGCAACCTTTCTTCAATAACTGCCTGTGATAATGCGCCAAAATCTTCGTGAGTACTACTATGATTCCCTATTGCCCATCCAGCATTATACATTTCGACTAGTTGTGCTTCCTGTGTACTGTTTATAACTGCGCTATTAATATAAGATGTACCCTTTATTCCCTTGGTTTGCATATAACTAAAACCCTCTGTATAGCTAGATAAAGTACAATCGTCAAACATAATTAACGCTTTTGGTCTGTATTTTATACCAACATACCAAGAATCAAACGACATAATTGCTTGTTGACCAGCTTTTGAGTTTATAGATATACGCATTCTTATTCTGGGACTATCCCAACTATCTGAGCCAACATTAGTCCAAGCTACGCCTGATCCTATGCCATAAAGAGGAATCCAATTCCAACCTATTTTTAATTCTGGGTTAGTAGTTAAGCTAATTGCTTTATAAAAATGTTTTGAAAAATCAGCGGTAGAACTTAAAAATATTATTGCATATGCTAAAGTTGTAGCGGGATCACTATGAAAATAAATCCATATGCCCATATTTTTGCAATCAGTTGATAAATTAGCATTAATAACCTTGTCAAAAGAACATCCAACTCCAACGTTCCCCGTAACCTTTAATGACTTACTCCCGGTTTTGTACTCGGTTGTGTTTGCCGCTACTGTACAGCCATAAACGCCAGTATAACTTCCTGCAGTTTCAAAATCGTCTAATAATGTGCCTTGGTTTACAATATAGTTTTGTGGTAACGCATTTCTTGTCATGTTTACACCCCCCCTATAAGTTAAGGGGTTGGACTTTAACGGTACAAGTTGCAGTATCTTCATCCTCAGTCGCTACTATCTTGATGTAGTCAGGTATACCCTTGAATACCCAACCCTTACTAGTATTGGTCTGATAACTCATTAAATTCATAGTCCCGGTGTTTGCCATCTCATACCAATCAACGAATGTGCCGCCGCTGACCATGCAGCCCTGTACTTTAAATGTCCAAAGTTTAGCCTCCGCGGATATTGCCACCTCAATTAAAACAGCATTATACCCACGACAATCAACTTCATCACTTGTCGCAGTATCGGCAATAGCAGAATGAACGGTAGTTACACCGCCCTTTCCCATTTTATCTACATTAATGGAATCGTAATCAGAATCCAGAGCAGTTGTCATAGTAGTTTTTAAGCTACCATCTTGCTCAACATTACTGCCCGATAGTGACACGGCACTACCTATGCCACCAACAACCTCATAATGAGTACCGCTAACAGGTTTTACTTCATCTACACCACCGCTGAACGCTACGGGTGCGGAGGTTGCCGCTACTACGCCAGAACCACCACCAGACGTTACGCTAGAAGTAAATTCTGCCAAGGCATCTATCGCAGCCGCTACCAAGGTTGTAGTATTAGCAGCATCGTTACTTGCTCCCCCTGCTCCTGTTGCAAGTGCTATGGTGATTACATTGCCTACCAATGTAACTGCCAACGGTTTATTTTTGCCTACTGCCAATGCCGCTACGATGGTATAATCGTTGCCCCCATCGGCTACGCTAGTGGTGGTTATCACATGACCCGCTACTGCTGTCCATGCACAAGATGCCGGTGTCCCTGGCAGGGTTGGAAATGTAATAGTTGACGTTGATGCGGTTGTGCCTGTAATAGTACGGTAGTAGTCTATCCCGCCTATGGTCATACGGATTATCCTGCCGTTAAGCATCCCATCCACAAATACTTTTCTAGTATCTAACAGGGTAGTCTTAGTACCCCCTGTTGCCTGTCCCTTACCCAAGGATTGCCCTAGGAAATTCATTAATGCTTGGCTCATTCATCTTCCTCCCAATCATCGTATATAGGTTTTGGGTGTTTATGTCGGTAATGTACCGAAAACTCCCCTCTCCGGGTGGTTTGGAAATCACACTTGGTACAATGGTAGGCATCGGGATTGTACCATTTATACTTGCGTTTTAACTTCTCGATCAATGTCGGATCATCTGTTTCAAAATGTCCCTCTGCATTAAACCTACCCTTTACCTCATAATTGAATCCTTTGCCGCCTCTCTTTGGCTTAGCTACTCTTACTGCCTCCCCAGGCGTACCGTAAAATAACATTATGTCCTCCTAAACAAAAGAGAGGGGGCAAAAGCCCCCTCTTATAATTAGATTAATTCTATGCACCCAACGGTGACACCGTGGTCGGTTGTCAGTTTCTTTGCGACATTATTCGGGTCAAGGGACAATTCTACCGTCCCATTTGCCTGTCTGTAATGACCAGTTTCTAACTGGATAAGATAATATCCGGCAACATTGGGAATCTGAGTGGTTTTGGCAGGAAGTCCAAAAACCCCACTACCGGCAGATATGGTCACATCAAGTTTCTCGGTTGCGCCATTATAGATAACAAAACAAATTTTACTGTCTTTTCCGGTAGGGGTATAGACGAATTTCTGTGCTACGCCCGCATTATCTTCATCGGCAGCGGTCATGGTCAGCACTTGATTAGTTGCCATCTTAGCAACAAGACTATTTACAATCGCTATATTACCCATTATTCAATCATCCTTTCTATTATCGGTTTAACTTAGGTTTCCTCCGTGGGGTTTTTAATGCTTCCTCCACGCTCATTCCGGCGTTTATTCGCCAATAAAAAGTACATCTCGGTATTCCATACATATCGCTCAATTGAGAACGAGTTGCAGTTATACCATCTACCGTTTCTAAAGCACTATTTCTTTTATTGTTATTTTGAATTAATACAGTAGTCCAACGGCAGTTATCTTTACTGTACCCCTTGTTGTTATCTATCCTATCTAAAGTTAAACCCTCTTGATAAGTAGAACCCATATCGGCATAAAACCCCTCAAATGTTTCCCAATCCTTAGTATATGTTATACCTCTCCCGCCATAGTTTTTGTAACTTCGATGGGTTGGGCGCAAACATCTACCCTTCATGTCCAACCAAACATAATTTAGTTTGGTTTTCCCCATACCATGTGTGGTTTTCGCCTCCGCTGCCATTTCTTTACGGAGGCAACCACAACTCTTGGTATGTCCATTCTTTAACAATAATCCCTGTATTACAACCTCATTACCACAATCACAAAGACACTTCCATAAAGTGCGTCCTTTTTGAGATTCGGCTTTTTCTAACACCAATAACCTTCCATATTTTTGCCCCACTATATTTATGAGTTTGCTCATAGTAAATCACCTCTTATATAGTATAGCAACTTTTAATGGAGGTTGTTAATGTTTAAGGTCAAATAGCCGCCTCAGCTTGGAAGGTGGCAGTAAGTTTCGCCAGCTCCTTCGGTTTAATTACCTTGTAACCATAAACCAGTCCACCGTCCAACTGAGTAGAACGACTTCCAGACAGTTCAATGGTACGGGTTGTTAACTGCTGGTCAGCATAACCAATGGCCTGATATGAACCCGCCAGTACGGTTGATACCGGAGCCGCCTGAGTATTGGCATTGTAGACGGTATTGGTTACATACACATCGAAACCAAGGTCTTTCGACCATTGCATGCCACCCTTGCCGTTGATACCTTCGTTAATGCTAAATTCGATACCGGCAATTTTCAGTTTAATCATCATCCACGGGGGAATAAGCATCCACATATTGCTGTCCTGTACGTTGTTCTCATACAACCGCCGTGCTAGTTCAGATACTGTACTGATGGCAAGACTAGCATCTATGGTTGCGGTAAGTGCAGTGCCGGCATTAGCATAATCGCCAACATAACGGAATACATCTCTCTCTACTGCATCTTTCAACGAATAGGCGGCTCTCTCAGCCTGTGAACCTTTGAGGTCTACGTTTGCCATAAGTCTGTCAACGTCATGCACTTTAAAGGCGAAGGTTTTAGTCTTATCAATCAGCATGGCGATCTGAGAATCAACCAAGTCCTCAGCGTTTAGGGTTCCGGTGTAATCGGTAATGGTGGGATCGGCAAGGTCAGTGAAATATACGGTGTCACCATATTCCTTGATGGGTGCTTTTAAAGCAGCAGTACAAATTTTCTTTAGGACAAGATTGTCCTCTAATGTGCGATACACACTTGCATCGAATAGTTCCGGTATGAATCCTCTGGCTACGTTATTAACGTTCATCCTTTAATCATCCTTTCATATTAACCTCCCCACTTGGAGCGGCTCTTGTTTATTATTGATAGGTTGTCTATTACCCATCTCTGGTTGCTCTTGTTGGCTTGGAATGTTTCGTAACTTATGAAGTCAGACGGTACAGTACCCTGCCCTGCTACGCTACCTGGAGTGCCACCCGTATTGGCAGCGTTTTTCTCCTTCACTCCTAATGCCTTTTCTAACTGCGCTATTCTCTCTTTCGCATGGACACGGTTGTACGCATCAAGCAAGGTCAATCCCCTGTTGTCAATGAGGAAGAACACTTCTTCCGAAATGTCTGCGATCTGAACATCAGGGTAATGCTCGAAAAACTCTTTGCGTTCCGCTTGTACTTTTTTGGTTAAGGCTTGGGCTTTTTCCCAACCCTGCACCTTGCTCTCTAACTCAGGCAATTTTTGAAGTTTCTCAGCCAGGTGTTCGGGAATTCCTTGTGCCAAGAATTGCTCCCTCTCCTGCCTCTGTTGTTCCTGCTCCCAATACTGCACGAGTTCTTGGGGTGTCATGCCATTCTCTTTGGCTATTTTGCTGACGAATTTCATTGTGGGATCATTAGACATTATCTGTGCTTGTGCTTTGGCAAACACTTCTGCCTCAATCTTCTCCCGCTCTTTCGCCAACCTCTTTGCAAATGCTATCTCGGTTTTATCCTCTGTTCCTGTACTCTCCCCGGCGGCAGGAGTGCTTTCGCCCGTTGTAGGTGTTCCTGTATCTTCCGGTACAGCGGCAGTTTCAACTTGACTCCCCTGTTCGGCGGCAACAGGAGTGCTTTCAACAGAAGCACTTTCTACGCCCGAAGTTCCTAGTTCTTCCATTACTGAATACCCCTTTCAAGTCGGCGGCACTTGTCAAAAGTCAACGCCCGTTTCATAAATAAAAAGCAAACGGAGAATCGGAAAGTAGCGAAACTCTCCGAAACTCCGTTGCTAAACAATATTCACGCCAATATGCTCCCTACCCCTGCATCTCTATCTTGGCGTTCACACCCACTTGTCCATTTGGCTACGCTAGGTCTATTCGCTCATGGCGGTGTCCATGAGC
>ENA-UOOK01001823-UOOK01001823.1-fermentation-metagenome-genome-assembly--contig:-NODE-1823-length-27521-cov-4.383565_pt1 | contig 27521 bp, 22 predicted proteins | sample MGYA00245777_ERZ724023 | MGnify/ENA primary metagenome ERZ724023 (study PRJEB28704, sample SAMN03018312) | fermentation metagenome | biome: anthropogenic terrestrial biome; feature: soil; material... | reverse complement strand
TCCCCATCGGCAAATGCTCTTTCAATTAATGTAAATAAAAAATATACTTATATTGTAAGCGACGATGGAAAGAAAAAAGCTGGGCTTTCGCTTGTGCTACCAGAAGCTTTCGTTGAATTGCCATATCCTGATAAAGCTCTTATTCGAGTACTAAATATTGCCGAAGATAATTCTAATTATACTCTCTCAATAGCTGCAAGAATGGATACTTCGGCTTCGACTTACTCCGTAGGAGAAACAATTGCATCTTCCTTAAAATATAAACAATTAAGCAATATTTTTCTTTTACCAATTCAAAATGAAAGCTATAGGATTCCGCTTACTTTATTTGCAAATACATCACCTGCAAAACTACTCACAAGTACAAGTTTTCAATTCAAGGGGGGAAAGAACTACTTAATTGTTATAAAGAAAAATAGCGATGACAAAGAAGTAATATCAATTATTGAAGACGAACAGCAATCAGAAATTATTCCAGAGAGCCATAAAGAACAATTTTTTAGATTAGTTAATTTCGTTTCAGGTGCTGAATTTATCAGCGTTACGCTTAATAATATATTAAATAATGCAAAAGTCTCTTATTTTACTTCAATTTCTTCGGTAGCAGGAATCGGAGCTAATTCAATAAAAATCGACGGAAAGGATTTTCAATTTATTTCTAATGAAAATCAACGAAATGTGTTAATCGCAATGGGCGGAAAAGATAATATTGAGTTGTTTGATTTGAAATCAGATAATCATTCAGATTTATTGTCTAATCAGACTAGATACAGAATGATGAACGCTACTTATGATATTTCATCAATTAAAATAGTAGCAGAAAAAGAAAATGGGGATATTATTTCTACAGCTCTTGCTCAAAAGCAAACTACTGAATATAAGACGGATATAAAAGGAAAAATATACAGCTTTTTCTTTTATGACTCTTCTAATAATAAATTACTTGTAAAGGCGAATGAAATTAAATTAGTCGAAGGAAAGGTTTATACTATTATCTTAGCAGGAGACGCTAAAACAGGATATAATGTATATATTACGCAGGAGTTTTAGTATTTAAAAAATTGGGCTATTAATATTTTAATTAATAGCCCTTTGAAAAAATCTCGAATTGATAAAAACGTATCTATTTTAATGCTTTCTCTATCAGTTTTTTATCGTTAGGGTTGTAACCGCTAATTCGAAGTACAATTTTATTATTCTCAATTAATACTGCATTTGGAGCAGCTTTTAAATTAAAGACTTTATTAATTTCAACTCCATTTTTTATTCCTTTTACATTAAGATGCATAGGGATTTGCTTCTTTTTTTTCTTAAATTTATAATGCTTTATATCTGTAAATAGGATAAGGGGCATCTTTTTTACATCAAAATTAATTGAAAATATCGAATCAAGCTCCATTTCACATGGCTTACAACCTATAAATGAATTAAAAATTAAAATAGGTTTATCATAACTTTTTATATCGATTGAAGAATCATCGGATAGATATATTTTGGGAACGTTTATATCAATTGCTGTAGAGGTACTTATATCAAATAAATTACACAAAGAATCTAAAGTTTGTTCAGTTATTTGTATATTTAATTTTTCTACTGCAAAATTTGTCAAAGCATTGCTTATTCTTTTCAATTGTGGGGAAAACTTGTATGCTCTTGTATAATAATACAATGCTGAATCTAATGAAATATTTTCAAATAATTGTGCTTGAGCATAATAATAGTAAGATGTAGAATTCTTATCAGTTATATCATAATATTTATCAAACTCTTTAATCATTGACAATCCTTTTTTATATTGCTTTAAGCTGGTTGTACTTTCATTAATTGCAGCAACTACAGTTCCTTTATGTTTTAAAATGTTATTGTCCATTGAGAGATGCTTAGTCATATCATTAGTTTTTAATCTATCAATTATTTCTTGACTAATTGCTATTGATTTTTCAGGATTGTTTTTGGCAATTGTATATGCATATTTTATCATCCATTGAGGATCATTTTTGTAATTGTTATACAATAATTCTAGAATAGTAAGTAATGAGTCTTTTGATATGCAACTAAGTATCTCACCACTAATGATTTTTATGTGGGTATATTTTGAATCGGGATTATTTAAACTGATTCTACTTATTGTATTTTTTAAATCATTTTTTTCTAGAAGATTTCCTAAAACTTGATCTATAAGAATTACTAATATTTCATAGTTTAAATTATTACTGTTTTTCATTTCCAAAATATTTTGGAAGTTTATCGAATCAAGTGCTTTATTTTTAAAAGATTTTCCAACAAATGTTAAAATATTTTTTTGCTCGGTTGTGTAGTTTGAGTTTTGTATAGTAATTAAATCTTTCTCCACTTTATTTATTGAAAAAAGTTGGTTATTCAGCTCAAATAACCACTTTGAAGCAAAAATATTGAAATTTTGAGGATATAGTTTCCTATCTAAATTAAAATAATATAAATAATTCGAAGAATCTGCATAATGCATAATTTTAGCATTTAAAGCACCTTCGCTATAATTATTATCCTCCTTATAAATAATTAAATTATCTGTGCTAAATAGACTAAATTTCTGATCTTTGTGGTTAATATCAATTATACAAACAGATGCGTCTTTGGGTACTTTTTTAGAAAAATAAATATATTCGTTATCCATTGAATCATTTTTCTTTATTTCAAAATTAATAAACCTATTATCAGTTTTGATATAAAATAAAAATGCGACATACAAATCATTTAAATTATCGTATTCCTTGAAATCTTTTTTGTTTATTTTAAGTTTGATGTTCTCGTTTTGTCTAATAGTATCATTTTCGATATTAAATATATCATCTTCAATACACTTTAAATTGAAAGTTGAAATAAATACTATAATTGCAGTTATACTAAGAAATTTTATTACATTCATAATGCTTCCCATAAAAATTTTAATTAAAAGTTAATATTTTTCCTCAAATGATCGGAATATCAGCAACTTTGTCTAATCGAATATGTGGAGCATCGTAATCAATTATTGGCTTTGAAGCTGAAAGAAGATGGAAACGAGACAATACTGAAGCAATTGCTATTAATATCATCTTTTTTGTTTTTACGTTTCCATTAAATTTATTAATATTTTGTGAATTGTTAGTAAAACTAACTAACTTTTTTATTTAATCAAGGGAATCATTAAATCATTTGAAAGTAGATTTGAAGAATTATCAGTAGAAAAATTCACCTATAAAAATCTACCTAATTAATAAATTTAATTTTTAACGTCTAATTTTTCTTCAAAAGATTTTTTTCTGAACATCTCAAAGAACAAAATTTCATAGTTGTATTTTACTACTAAACAAAGATAACACATTTTTTTCAAATAAACAAATATTTGTTTTGTATTTTTTATAATTATTATATATAAAATTGGGCTATTAATATTTAATTAATAGCCCTTTGAAATTCTAAGTAGTGTAAAGAAATTATTATGATTTTACTTCAGGTGTAATTTTCATATTACATATTTTATTAAATGTAATAAAAAAAACCCATTGTTGTGGCAATGGGTTTTCTTTTTGTTTTATGAATATTTAGTAATTATTTACAGTGGAAAAATATTACTGAACTATAAATTTTTTACTGCATGATTTACCATTTTCTTCTAATTTTATTAAATACATTCCCGGAGAAAGTGATGAATGACCAAAATTAACTCTAATTTTTCGGAATATGCCGTCCTGATTCAAAATATCATAACTCGGGTTAATATATTCCTTGCCGGAAGTATCATAAATACGAATATTTAATTCTTCAAAACCTGAGAGCAAGAAGTATTCTAAATCTAAATAGTCTGTGCATGGAGTAGGACTAATATTATAGATGCCAATTTGTGTATATGACTCAACTTCGCTTTCTGAATTTGAAGCTGTTTTATATGGGAAATCGTCAGTTCGTGTTGCTAAAAGCTCATGCAAATTGAGTACATAAATACCTCCCCATGTGCCCATCCATAATTCATCTTTATCTTTGAGAAATAATGATATTTTTGTTAACCAATCATTTGTGTCAATTATTTCGTGTGGAGGGCGAGGGATATATTTAAAACCCTCTTTTTCTGACCAGAATATAAAAGTAAGAGGAAACCCCATTAAAAACTCTGTTTTAAGCTTATTAACTGCAGTAATTTCTGGTTTTATTCCCCAAAGCTTTTCCATGTTTGTATCCAATTCAAGGGCTTCAGCCAATTTATATGGCAAAGTATATGTTTTTACACTATCATCTCCATATACCCTCATAATAGTAGCACGTCTATCTATTAAAAAAGCATAAGTCGCAATTTGCTGACTTAAATCTGTTTCACAACCGCCATAAATGACCCACCTCTGATATAATTTTTCAAATCCCTTAAAAGAATTATAAGTAAGGCCTAACATGTTTCCATAGGTATATCGATCTCTTCCAAAAGAGAACATACCAGAATCACATGGAATATGTAACTTATTTTGTCGTTGATACATATACATTGTATGAGGGCGCAAATTATCAGGTAAATATATTATATTTTCCCTATCGAAAGTCCATTTTTTTAAAGAAATATCATATTCTAAAAAATATATTTGAGGCAAAAATAACATAGAAGTTTTTAAGTAGAATCTATTATCAATAAAAAATCCACCTTTTGAAAAAATAAGTGCACGATATTCACCATTTTCCGACGCATCGAAATTTTGAGTAATCTTTTTTGTAGCTGTATCAAATACAATAATATTCCTAGAACGAACAAATATTATATTCCCATGATTGTCAAAATAAGGGTATCCGTTTAGATTATATAGTTCATATTTTCTTCCAGTCGAATCATATAGAATATTTATAACAGAATCTTGATTTTGCTTAATATAATATAATCCAAAGTCTTCTTTTATCCATATAGTCCTATCATTGTCATAAAACATATAATTTGGAATTGCTGTAACCATCGGAGAATTAGTTGAATCAATTTTCCTAATAACAAGTTCAGCAAAAATACTTGTAGAAGAGATAAAAAAGGAAACAAGTGAAAAACTAAAAAATAAAATAAATTTGTTTAATTTCATTTCTACCTCAGTTAGTAATTATTGTTTTGAAAATACATTGCAAATATAAAATAAATTTATCAAAAAAAAAATTTTTTTCGAAATTTCTATTTTTATATAAAAAAATTGGGCTATTAATATTTTATTAATAGCCCAGAAATACACTGTAGTAAAAAGAAATAATTATGATTTTACTTCTGGAGAGATTGTCTTATAAACAAAGCCAGCAATTAATGCACCTAAAATCGGAGCTAACCAGAATAACCATAACTGCTCTAAAGCCCAACCACCTACAAAAATAGCTTGGCTTGTGCTTCTTGCTGGATTTACAGAAGTATTTGTAACTGGAATGCTAACTAAATGAATCAAAGTCAAACATAAACCTATAGCAATACCAGCGAATCCGGGACTTGCTTTTGAGTGAGTGGCACCCAAAATCACAATTAAGAAAATAAATGTCATTACTAATTCCACAGTGAAACCGGAAGTTAAGTTATAACCTCCTGGAGAATGCTCACCATAACCATTAGCAGCGAAACCACCTAAATCTACTCCAGCTTTACCTGTAGCGATTAAGTATAAAATTGCAGCACCAGCGATACCGCCTAATACTTGCACAATAATATATGGTAAAACTTCTTTTGCAGGGAATCTGCCACCAGCCCATAGACCTATTGTTACAGCTGGATTCAAGTGGCAACCAGAAATATGCCCAATGGCATAAGCCATAGTTAATACGGAAAGACCAAAAGATAATGATACTCCTACAAAGCCAATTCCAAGCTCTGGGAATCCTGCTGCTAACACTGCACTTCCGCAGCCAGCAAATACTAACCATAATGTACCAATAAATTCGGCAACATATTTACTCATAATCAATTCCTTCTAAAAAATTAATAAAATTATTTACATAATCGCAAAAATATAAAAAATAATTTAAAATTAATATAAATTATTATCATTATGAGGATTTTTAATCAAATATTAATATTTTTACATGTAAATTAAATAATAGAATTTTCGTGCTTAGTTATTTTATTTTGATAGCTGGTAAAAAATAATTATTTTTGAATGACGAAACTTTGTATTATGCAATTATTATATAATATAGATTTAATAATGCATTATTTTTTATTTTAGTCGATAATTTTAATTAATTATAACATAGAAATTACATAACTTATATAGGTTTACCAATAAAATGAATGAAGGACATATAGTACAAGTAATAGGCCCAGTCGTAGATATTGAATTTTCAGAAGGAAATATCCCAAGTCTTTTCAATGCTATTAATATTGAAATGCCAATGTCAGACGATCCAACTAAAAAAATTACTCTCGTCTGCGAAGTACAACAACAACTTGGCGAAGACCGCGTGCGTACAATTGCAATGGATTCCACAGATGGTTTAGTGCGTGGAATGACCGCAATTGATACAGGAGCACCAATTTCAATCTCGGTGGGTAGCAATTCTCTCGGTAGAATGATTGATGTAATTGGTAATCCTATCGATGGTAAACCTCCGGTAGTATCTGAAATCAAATCCCCAATTCATAAACCAGCTCCAGAATTTTCTGAGCTATCGACTACTAAAGAAATGTTTGAGACCGGAATTAAAGTAATTGATTTAATTGAACCTTATACAAAAGGTGGCAAGACTGGTCTTTTTGGTGGAGCCGGTGTAGGTAAGACAGTTATTATTCAAGAACTTATTCATAATATAGCTAAACATCACGGTGGATATTCTGTATTCGCAGGTGTAGGAGAGCGTACAAGAGAGGGAAATGACCTTTACCTCGAAATGAATGAATCCGGCGTAATTGATAAAACTGCTTTAGTATTCGGGCAAATGAATGAGCCACCCGGAGCAAGGTCTCGCGTCGCTCTTACTGCTCTTACTGTCGCTGAATATTTCCGCGATATGGAAGGCAGAGACGTGCTATTATTTATTGACAATATTTTTAGATTTATTCAAGCAGGCTCTGAAGTATCAGCATTATTAGGAAGAATGCCATCAGCAGTTGGCTATCAACCAACTCTTGCTACTGAATTAGGTTCTCTCCAAGAAAGAATTGCTTCGACTAAAAAGGGTTCAATTACATCTGTACAGGCAGTTTACGTACCTGCAGATGATTTGACTGACCCTGCTCCTGCAAATACTTTTTCACACTTAGATGCCACTACAGTATTATCAAGAGCAATTTCAGAATTAGGTATTTACCCAGCAGTGGACCCTCTTGATTCTACTTCTCGTATTATGGATCCAAATTCAATTGGCGATAGACATTATAATACTGCAATGAATGTGAAAAAAGTACTACAAACATATAAAGAATTGCAAGATATTATCAATATTATGGGTATGGATGAATTAAGCGACGACGACAAAACAACTGTAAATAGAGCAAGAAAAATACAAAAATTCTTCTCTCAACCATTCTTTGTAGCTGAGCAATTCACAAGTAAAGAAGGTAGATATGTAAAAATTGAAGATAATATTGCTGGATTTGAAGCAATTCTAAAAGGCGATTGCGACGAAATACCAGAGAATTTCTTCTCATATATGGGAACAATTGACGAAGTAATTGATAAATATAAAAAATCTGGAAAATAATTCAAACTATTATAAAGAAAATCAAATATAAACTTTTAGCTTAATATGGATAACAATAAATTAACTATAGAAATTATTACTCCTACGATGACTGTATTTAAAGGTAATGCTGATATTGTTACCATTCCGGGAGAAATGAGCGAATTCCAAATATTGCAAAACCATGCTCCGATTGTAAGCGCTCTTAAACCGGGCATAATTAAAATTAAGCAGAATAACGAAGTTACTGAATTTGCTGTAAATGGTGGTCTAGCAGAAGCAAGAGGAAATAATGTTTCTATTATTGCCACAATTGCAGAAAATAAAGGAAGTATTGATAAAAATATAATAGAAAAAGAATTAAAAGATAATAAAGAGAAAATCCTTACTGAAATAACTGACGCCCAGTTATTGCTGCTTGAAAATGAAATTGAATTTCAAAAAGCACAGTTGAAGCTTTTTGAAAAATAAAAGTAAAAATAAACTAAATATTCTAAAATAAATAAGCTATGAGATAACTAAATTCATAGCTTATTTTGTATAATATTACAATTTCTTTTGTATTTCGATTGAAATCAATCAAATCAATATATGACTTTTTGGGCAAATGTAATTTTTATAAACTACATTCTATAAATTCCTCTTTCAGATTTTTCAATAAACTCGATGCATCTATTTACTTCGGGAATAACGGAAGAATAATTTTGTTTATATTTATTCAATCCATCGCTCGTATTTAAGCCAGATTTAAAAATGATATCATAGAAATTACTAATTTCTTTAATTATTTCATTTGAATAATTATTTCTACGCAATCCAATAAAATTAATTCCATCAACTTTTGGAGGATTTTCCCCAACTAAGGCATAAGGTAGCACATCTTTTACTATTTTTACGGTAGCGCCTATCATAGCAAAAGAACCAATTTTACAAAATTGATGAATTGCAGCCATTCCGCCAATAATAGCATTTTCTTCTATTTCAACGTGTCCAGCTATTTGAACTGAATTTGTAAGCCTGACATTATCTCCAATCCTACAATCATGCGCTATATGAGCATAAGTCATTACCAAACAATTATTCCCAATAACTGTTTTCCCAGTAGCTACTGTAGCTCTATTAATTGTAGCAAATTCTCTAATTGTAGTATTATCACCGATATAGACATAAGTCCTTTCGTTGTCGTATTTTAGATCTTGGGGTTCAGTTGCTATTATAGCATTTGAGAAAATACTACAATTTTTACCTATTCTCGCACCATTAGCAACAATTACAGAACTTCGAATCTTAGTACCATCGCCAATTTCTACGTCAGGTTCAATAATAGAAAAAGCACCTATTTCGACATTTTCGCCGATTTTAGCTTCTTTGCTTACAATTGCTGTAGGATGAATAAAAGTACTCATAATTTATTTTTTACATATCTCTATTTACTAATGCTGCTTGGAATTCACATTCAGCTACTACCGTTCCTAATACAATAGCTTTTGCAGTGAACATATAAGTATTAAATTTCTTTCCTAACATTTTCACTTCCATAATCATCTGGTCGCCGGGGATTACAGGTTTTCTGAATTTTGCATTTTTTATTCCCATAAATAGGACTAATTTATCTGAGAAATCATCAATAGAATTTAAAAGTAATAAGCAACCAGTTTGAGCAAGAGCTTCCATAATTAGGACTCCGGGCATAATTGGTTTCTCTGGGAAATGTCCAATAAAGAATGGTTCATTCATAGTTACATTTTTTACTCCTACGATGCTTTGTCCTTGAGCATCATATTCTATTACTTTATCGACGAGTAAAAATGGATATCTATGAGGCATAATTCTTAATAAATCATAAATATCAAGCACTACACCTTTTGATTTATCGCCCTTGAAATTTTTAATTGGTTGTTTTTTTAAATATAAAGCTCTGATTAGTTTTGCAAATTCTACATTAGATGCATGGCCGGGTCGAGCAGCAAGGATTTGCCCTTTTATTCTTGTGCCTGCTAAGGCTAAATCGCCAAGCATATCGAGCAATTTATGTCTTGCAGGTTCATTCTTATATCTTAATTCAGTATTATTTAGGATACCATTTGTGCCGAGTTGAGGAGTTACATCGAGTTTTAGTTGAGTTTGCAAATTAGCTAATTCATCTTGCTTCATATCTCTATCGATTATCACAATTGCATTATCGAGCTTGCCACCTTGAATAAGTCCTTGCTTAATTAAGGATTCTACTTCTGTGAGGAAGCAAAATGTGCGAGCTGGAGCGAATTCTTTTACAAATTCTTTTTTTAAATCAAATAGACCAGAGTGTTGACTGCCAAGAGCAGGATTATGATAATCGACCATTACAGTGATGCGGTAGTCGTCTAAAGGTAAAGCTACTATTTCAACTTCTTTTTGTTCGTTGAAATATCTAATATTTTCATCAATGACTAGATAACATCTTTCTTCATCTTGAGTTTCTGTGCCTGCACTTTGCAATACTTCTACATATTGAAGAGAAGAGCCATCGCCGATTGGTGGTTCTGGACCATTTAATTCAATACGACAATTATCAATTTCAAGACCTACAAGGGAAGCTAGGACATGCTCTACTGTATGCACTTTTACATCACCAATGCCCAAAGTAGTGCCGCGAGATAAATCTACAACATAATCTACAAGTGCTGGTATTTCAAATGGTTTTTCTAAATCAGTTCTTATAAATTTATAGCCATAATTAGCGGGAGCTGGGTGAAATGTAATTTTAGCTGGTTTGCCTGTATGCAATCCAATCCCTTCGAAGGATACCGAAGTTTTTAGGGTTTGTTGCTTATCTGCCATAAAATATTTATTTAGTTGTTTATTATTATCATATAAATTATAATCTTACAAAAATACGAATATTATTGAATATTATAAAATATGCTATAAAATCAAAGTACGGATACTTAATTATTTATTGCTTGATATTTCTTTGCGAAGCGAGTATTGGGGTAAGTCCTTTCAAATAATTCTTTAGTTACCTTTAGATCATCTAATTTGTGTGTTTCTTTTAATAATTCCATTTTAGAAATAAAGGCTTCTTCGCATACTTTTGTATCCGAATAATTATCAATTACCGCATTATAATATATCATAGCTGATTTATAATTTTCCATTTTTCTATAAATCTCGCCACTTTGAAATTCTTTATTAGCCAATTTTTCTCTTAATTCAATGATTTTATTTTCAGCTTCTTTAGCTAATGTATCAGTCGGATATATAGCCATAAATTCAGAAAAAGTCTGAATTGCCAAAAGTGTGTTTTCTTGATCTCTATCATAAGAAGGAGACATTTGATAATAAGATAAAGCAGTTTTATAAAGTGCATCTTTAGTATAAACGCTTTTGTTATATATTCTTCGCACCATATTATAATTAAAAGCTGCTAAAATATATTCTTTTCTTTTAAAATTAATTTCAGCTAAATAAAATTGAGCGTCATCAGCATAAATTGTTGCTGGATATTGCAATTTTACAATATCAAACATCTTTTGTGCTTCGGTCCATTTTTCTTTCTTAAAGAGCATCAAGCCCTCGTTATAAACACCTTCTGCAGTAGTAGGGATCTCAGTTTTAGTAGATGAACACGAGCTAAGCCCAATTATAGTAGAAAACAATATAATTGTGAGAATAGAAATTATTCTAAATCTATTTTTTTGCATAAAGCCAATATGAAAATTCTTGAACTATTTTAAATCTGATAAAAATTATTTCAGAGATTACAAAATTAACATTTTTTTTATTAATATTTGTATTCGAAATGAAAACGTAGTAAGAGAATTAAAGTTAAGAAATTAATTCCCTTTATTTAAATATTTAGCATTCGCTGTAATAATTTCTTTAGCTAATTCTAAGTAATTTTTAGCACCGATGCTTGTAGCGTCATATAAAATGACCGGTTTCCCATAGCTTGGTGCTTCAGAGATACGCACATTTCGATTAATTAAAGTATTAAAAGCCTTACTTCCGAAATGTCTGCGAACTTCGTCCACTACTTGATTAGAGAGTCTTAACCGAGAATCATACATTGTGAGCAGCACTCCCTCGATATCTAATTTAGGATTTAAGCGGTGGCGGATAATTGAAATTGTATTTAATAATTGACCTAACCCTTCTAGAGCATAATATTCGCACTGCACTGGAATTAATACTGAATCAGAAGCAGTGAGAGCATTTAATGTAAGCAAACCTAAGGATGGAGGGCAGTCTATGACTATAAAATCAAAATTATTAATAATTTTGCGAATTGCATTTTTTAGGACTGACTCTCGATTTTGAGTACTAACCATTTCAATTTCTGCACCTACTAAATTTATATGAGATGGCAAGAGTGATAAATTAGGCATAGATGTAGTTAATATAGACTTTTCGACGTTTAAATTATTTACTAAAACTTCATAAACAGTTTTGTCGAGAGTTTTAACGTCTACGCCCACACCACCAGAAGAATTAGCTTGTGGATCTATATCAATCAAAAGTACTTTATATTCGGCAGCTGCCAGAGATGCAGCTAAATTAATAGCAGTAGTAGTTTTTCCTACACCACCTTTTTGATTAGCTATTGCAATTACTTTTCCCATTATATTCGGTTTTATTAATTACTTTTATTTTCGATTTCGAAAAAATATTTAAGCAAATTGCAAACGGCGAGAGAATGATTAATTTCGCCGCTTTTAATTTTATCTTTCGTTTCTTCTACGGATAATAACAATACTTCAATATCTTCAAACTCATCAAGAGATTGCTCGAATTTTCTTTCGCAATCTTTCCAAAAATAGCAATAACAATTATTATTCATAAAAGCAGGATTAGGCAAAATTGTTCCAAGAAATTCTGGAGATAAATTGCTTTCATAGCCAGTTTCTTCGACGCATTCTCGTCTAGCAGCTGCGATTGGCTCTTCGTTTGGCTCGATAATTCCAGCTGGTAATTCAATTGTTATACTATCTGATCCGTGGCGATATTGCTTTACGAAAACAATTTTATTATCCTTTGTGATGGGCATAATATTTACCCAATTTGGAGATTTCAGACAATAAAATTCGCCAATTTTTTGATTGCTCGGATTAATTCTTTGAGCAGAATTTAATTGAAAAATTCTGAAATTTCCGATATTTTTTTCAGAATTTGTTTGCCATTTTTTAAGCATTTAAGATATAAAACGTTATTATAACACACAAAAATACTAAATATTTTCTAAATATAGCTTATAAATATTAATATTAAAAGCAAGCATTATTAAATTTAATTAATCAATTGAAAAACCCTCATTCTTATATTTAGATTTTATAATTTTTAATTCTGCTTCTGCTTCTTTTTTTGTGCTAAAGCCCCACAATTTTACTTGATATTTTGCTTGCTCATTTTCGATAATTCTTTCGAAATAAGTCCGATACCCACGTCTCGACCATTCTTTGCATATATTTATAGCATCTGTCTCATCTAATGCTTTTTCCGCATTTATTTCAAATGGTAATTTTTCTGGGTTTATCCATTTTAGTTCCACTCTTCTATTTAAATTATCCATCCATGGGAATTTCGCCTGAAAGTATAATGGTTTTCGATAACCCATTGATTTTGTAGCAATTTGTTCGAGCGGAATCCCATTTTTTAATAAATAATTTTTAACAGCATCAGCTCTCAAATTAGATAAATAATTATTATAAGTATCTTCTCCTTCGTCGCCGGAATGCCCAATTAATTGAATGTTATGATTTGGATTATCTTTCAATGTCTGCACAAGTACATCTAATACATCGTTATATTCTGATTTGAAATTATATGATTTTTCATCAAAAAGAGCTAGGGCTTGATATTGAGAATAATCCGGAATAGGGTTAGTATATAAGCTAACCATTGATGATAATTTTGAATTATTTACCTCAATTGAGAAAATACTCTCAGGTTCATTACAATTCTTGATTTGCAATGAATTATTATCTGCAAAATCAATTTCGTAATAATTATTCATCGCAAAGTAAATTTCGTTTATTATTGCAGAAATATCATTTACCTCGCTATTAAAAATATGATATAGTTTTCCACCGGTTTTGCTACAAATATAATTTAAAAAATATGTCTGCAAAGCGTCTCCCACAGCTATAATATAAATCGGTGATTGCTTACTTTTTGAGACATTGATTATATCGCTAATTTTATAAATTAATGAAGAATTATCTCCAGAATGAGTGATTACAATTGTAGCTTTGTTATTGTTTGAATAAGGAGTATTATCTATAGTCTGATACAAAATTTTGTATAATGAATTTAACCCATTCGGCGAAGAAGTTTTATATGTTTTTAGCGATTCAATATCATCGCTAATAAATTTTAATGGACGAATTTCTTTAGCTCTGTGGTTAAATTCAATTAATTGCAATTTATCATTTTGAGCTAAGTCAGTTGCGGCTTTATAAATATTTGAAATTATTTCTTCATTACCTTCATTGGTAAAAGAGTTATCAAATAATATAGAGATTTCATTGCCAATTTGACGCTTTTCTTGATATTCTTTTTTACATTTATCAAAAGTCAAAAATGTAAAATTATTATCTCTACAGTTGTATTTTAGTTCGCTTAAGTGCTTGTTATTACAAAGATTGTCATTATTTATAAAATTACCATAATTATCTAAAAGTAGAAATCTAATTTTTACATTTAGATTATTACCTTCTTGATTATCAATTACGGATGTGATTTTTAAATTAGTGGGAACTGCAGAATTTGAGGTGATTACTCCGCGTAAATAATTGGATTCCATCCCCCTTACTTCTTGATATTCTTTGTAAATTTTTATTGGACCTCGCTGAATTGTCGTAAATTCAGTTTCTTGCTTATGAATAGAATCAATTTTAGCGCTTTCACCATTAATAATGAGAACTTTTGTTTCTAAAAGCGAATCAATATTTCCTTTATAAGCCCATACATTAAGATTTTTAGGACTATCTGCTAAAATTTTAACAGAATCAATCGGTTGAAATGATTTATCAAAATTGTCAATAAAAACTCTATCAGCATTTTCAAAATGCCAATTAATCATTAAAGAATCACCACGAGTGGCGTTATAAATATTTTGTGTAGGATGTTTTGTAATTGGTTCAAAATTGCAAGAATTTAGACTAATTATTAAACTAAACAAAAATATTATGAAAAAGCTTTTTATTGTGATTAAATGATATTTTTTCATTGTATTTAAATAAATCAATCAAGATTTTATGCTAAAAGATTATAATTGCTTAATTATTTTATAAACAACAAATATTGTTCCAATTTATAAAATATCTAATAATAAAGATATATCTTCATTTAAATTAGACGGGTCCCATGGTGGATCAAAAGTAATAATCACCTTGCAATTTGTAATTTCAGGAATATTTCTCACTTCTTGCTCAATATTCACAGGTATGTATTCTGCTTCTGGACAATTGGGCGCTGTCAATGTCATTAAGATTACTACTTCCTTATTTAGAGTGATTTGTACGTCATAAATCAATCCCAGATCATATACATTTACCGGGATTTCTGGGTCATAAATTGTTTTTAACTTTTCAATTACTAAGTCTTTTAATTCTTCTAAGGTCATTTATTTATTGATGTTATGATTTTTTATATTTATAAATTAATAATAAATAAAATTTATTTATCTGTAGTAACTACTGAATTTTTATTTTCAATTGCATTTTTCAAAGTATGCCATGCTAAATTTGCGCATTTTATTCGCGAAGGATATTGCTTTACTCCAGCAAATACAGCTATTTTTCCTAGATTTTCGGTATCAATTTCTTCGTCCATATCGCTTGTGATTAGTTCATGAAATTGATCAAATATTTCCATTGCTTCTTGAACAGTCTTACCTTTTACTAATGTAGTCATTATTGAAGCTGAAGCTTTGCTTATTGCACAACCATTTCCTTCGAAACTAATATCCTTAATAACGTCATTTTCAATTAGTAGGTTGATTGTGATTAAATCACCACAAAGTGGATTATGACCCTTTAGAGAATGAGTTTTAATTGGTATAGAACCAAAATTTCTTGGGTTTTTGTTATGATCTAAAATTACTTGCTGATATAAATCATCTAATTCGTTATCCATATATGTCGAGAGTTTAATTTTATTACGATATTTTGAGTAAAATGCAATTATTATTTAAGTAATTATACTTAAAATTATAATCTATTCGTCTTAATATTAACGATTATTTTATTAATTATTATAAAATATTTTATTTTATATTTATAACTTATATGAAAAAATATATAATCCCAATATTAATAGTATTGATTACCCTTAGCAATAATGATACATTTGCTAATAATGGAATTGCAATCTTTGGTGGGCTATCTACACCAAATGACAAAATGAGTAGTGTATATAATTCAGACAAAATATTTTCTAATACGCTCAACCAGAATGTAGATCTTCTAAAAGATGCAGCAGCACTCGGTTATCATATTGGAGCAAAAATAATATTGCCATTATCTAGCGATTTTGTTTTGCATGGGGGATTTGCTTGGAATCGCTTTCCTCAGAATAAAGTAGCGGTAAAAGATAATTCAGGGAATCAAGTCGCAGAATTGGAAGTTAGTCAAGATTTATTCCCAATAAGTGCAGGCTTAGATTATTATTTCATAAATTCGGCAATTGGTGCTTATTTATTAGGAGAGCTCACATATAATTATAATAAAAATACTGTAAATTATATGTATAGCGGTGTAGGAATGCCACTAGATTTAAAAATTAGCGACCAAAACCCCGGATATTCACGAATTGGAGCTGGCATTGGAGCTGGTATCGAATTTAATATTATTATCACGACATTATTACTTGAAGCAAAATATAATTTTATGAATATAATTGCCAAAGATGAGGGCGAACCAATTAAATCATACTTCACTTTGTCTTTAGGTGTCAAATTTGGTGGAATGCCTAAAAGCAATTAATTGCTTTTTAAAAATCTGGAGAATATTGCTTAACGAATTATAATTGAACGCTCATTCCAATTTTAAATTCGATAGTATATATTAAAAATGTAATTAATTAATTTTATCATCAAATTTGTAAAAAATTAGTAATTTGCAAATCGTTAATTTGTAAATTTCTTCAATTGGGAAAAATAATATGTCCGTAAGAGTTAGATTCGCTCCGTCTCCTACAGGTTATCTACATGTAGGAGGTCTAAGAACTGCACTATATAATTACTTATTTGCTAAGCATCATAATGGGAAAATGATTTTGAGGATAGAAGATACTGACCGCTCGAGGTTTGTAGAGAATGCTACCGAAAATTTAATTTCAATGCTCGAATGGGCTGGTATAATCGTTGATGAAAGCCCGACTAAAGGTGGAGAATTTGGTCCTTATATTCAGTCACAAAGAACTAATATTTATTTAGAACATATTCATATTTTGCTTAATAATGGCAAGGCATACTATGCATTTGATACAGCTGAAGAATTAGATGCAATGCGAGAAAAACTACAAGCTGGGAATCAAGGCGATTATCGCTATGATAGAATGAATATGAAAAATTCTATTACATTGGGAATGGATAAAGCAATAGAGCTAATAAACGCAGGCATTCCTTATGTAATTAGAATGCTTGTCCCAGATAATGAAGAAATAATCTTTAAAGATATAATTCGTGGGGAAGTGAAAATAAGTTCTAATGAAGTTGATGACCAAATCTTAATAAAAAGCGATGGTTTCCCTACATATCATTTAGCACATCTTGTAGATGACCATTTAATGGGCATCACGCATGTGATTCGTGGGGAAGAATGGTTGCCTTCTACTCCAAAACATTGTATTCTATATAAAGCATTTGGTTGGGAGCAGCCGGAATTTGCTCATTTACCGCTTTTGCTTAATAAAGATAAAACAAAATTGAGCAAACGTACCGGAAGCGTTGCAGTTGAAGACTTTAGAGAGAAATATATTAAAGATGCTTTTATTAATTTCGTTGCACTCTTGGGGTGGAATCCCACTGGTGATAGAGAAATTTATGATTTTCAGGAATTAATTGATTTATTTAATTTAGAGAAAGTAAATAAAGCCGGGGCGGTATTTGATTTACAAAAATTAGATTGGTTTAATTTCCAATATTTACAGAAATTATCGCCAGAAGAAATGGGCAAAATGCTGAACGAAGAATTATTGAAAATCGAAAAAACCGGATATGATTTAAATTGGTTAAATAAAGTTGCTTATGCTCTAAGGGAAAGAGTTCATTTTATATCAGAAATTCCTAATTATGCACCATATTTCTTTAATGATGAAATAGAATATGAGCAAGATTACTTAGAAAAACATTGGAATGCTGATAAGAAAAATATTATCTTGCCTCTGGTGTTTGAACTTGAGAAATGCAAGGATTTTACTCATGATGAATTACACTCCACTACTAAAAAATATTGCGAAGAGAATGGAATAAAAATGAAAGAAGTTATTCACCCTCTTAGGTTGATGATTACAGGAAAATCTATAGGAGCTGGAATGTTCGAGACGATGGAATTAATAGGCAGAGAAAAATGTATTTCGAGAATGAAAAAATTTTTAGAGAAAGAGTAAATTATTATCAGTACTAAAAGTTAAAGGCTTAAGAGATTGAAAAAAAATGATACAATAGAATTAAATATTGACTCATTGGCTTATGGGGGAAATGCAATTGCTAAAAAAGATGGAGCAGTATTTTTTATCAAATATGCCGTGCCGGGAGATAAAATAAACGCATTAATTACTCGCCGGAAGCGAAATTACTATGAAGGGGTAATTAATGAGCTTATCGAACCATCAGCACACAGAATTAAGGCAGATTGCCAATATTTTGTTGTGTGCGGGGGGTGTTCGTGGCAAAATACAACATATAGCGAGCAATTAATTCAAAAAAAGCAAATTGTAGTTGACTCTTTAGTCCGGATAGGGAAAATTGATATAAAAAAAATAAATGATACTCTTGCTTCGCCTTTAGCGTTTAATTACCGCAATAAAATGGAATTTTCTTTTTCTGCATCAAGGTGGCTACTTAAAGATGAAATTTCTGATGATGAAATAATTGCTAGAAGAAAAGACTTTGCTTGCGGTTTGCATTCTCCTGGGAGATTTGATAAAGTACTAGAAATTGAATCTTGCAAACTTCAACACAAAAGAGCTGATAAAATATATAATATTCTAAAAATTGCAACTGAAAAATCAGGTTCTACTGCATATAATCATAAAGAACATACAGGATTTTTTAGGAATTTCTTGCTTAGATATTCTTTTGCAAATGATGCATTAATGGCAATGATAATCACTAATTTGCCTGAAAGCAAATCAGATGAAAAGTTTATTGATTACTATAAAAATGAATTTTCTAAGCATTTTACTGAAAATGATACTCTTCTATGGGGCATAAATTCCACTCATTCTCCTGTGGATATTCAAAAAATAGAATTAATTAAAGGTAGCGGTTTCATCAATGAAAAAATCCTAGACATAGATTATAGAATTTCTCCGCAATCTTTTTTTCAGACAAATTCATCACAATTAAATCAATTTATACAAAAAATCATAGAATCTGCTGACCTAAATGGGAATGAAATTGTTTGGGATTTATATTGTGGTGCTGGGTCAATTACATTACCAGCTTCACGAAATTGCAAAAAGATTATTGGAGTAGAATTAGTAGAATCAGCTATTGATGATGCAAAAATAAATGCAAAGAGAAATAATGTAATTAATGCAGAATTTTATTGCGAAGATTTACATAAAAAGCAATTACCAGATTTATTGAATGCTCTGCCTAAACCCGACGTAGTTATTGTAGACCCACCAAGAGCTGGAATGCATAAAAACGTAGTCGAGCATATTCTTGAAATTTCACCTGAAAAAGTCGTATATGTGTCATGCAATCCGACCACTCAAGCTCGTGATTTGGAGTTGATGAAAGAAAAATACATTATTGAAGAGATGACACCGGTAGATTTATTCCCACATACATATCATGTGGAATCGATTTGTAAATTAGTAAAGAGAAAATAAATTATATTTCAATATTTTTGAATAATATAACGCTAAAATTTAAGAGTTAGTCTGTTATTTTCTTTGTATCTGTTGATTGCTTTTCTCTGATAGCTGGATTATAATTATTAAGATCGTAAAGATAATTTTTTGTTTCAAAAGCTTGTACTTCTGCTATTCTGAAGTTAGCCCTTGTTATATTTTTTTTATAATTAATAATATCTACTAAAGTCCCAACTAAAAATCCACCAATAGTGAAGAATTCTAGTAATCCCATGCCGATATCCTCGATATAAAATCGGTGTATACCTCCAAATCCAATAAATCCAAGCAACGCAAGCAAAATATATGTGAGAGGCGTTTTCCTCTTTACATGATATTTCGACAAGAACATTTCCTTTTCATCTTCAGTAAAATTTTGAATTATGTTATCAATATATAAAGACTCTTCGTCAGAGAAACCTTTAAGATATTTAATAAATCCCATAATGAATTTGAATTATATTGTGAATAATTTATATATGTAAAATTAAGGAAAATTTTATTTTATTACAAGCTTTAAATTTATTATTAATATAAATAAATACTTTTTAGTAGATTTCGCTAGTAAATTTAAATAACAATATTTAATAAATATATGATTTATATTGACCTTACTTAAAAAGATGATGTTCGATAATATATTTTTCTACTTCTTTAGGGACTAAATATCGGAAATCCATATCTTTTTTTATTCTATTTCTTATTTCTGTAGAGGATATTTCAATCAGAGGAGAATTTAGAATAATTGGATGCTTCTCAATTTCTGAGAAAATATCATCAATTTTATTTTTATCAAACGATTTAGTATTCCTCGGAGCTACGCAAATTTGAGTGATTTGAGCAATTTCTTCCCATCTCTTCCATTTATCAAAATTAATTGCTTGATCTTCGCCTATAAGTAAGAAAAAATCAGTTTCTTTATATTTATTTTTTAGAAATTCGAGAGTGTCGATAGTATATGAAACACCATCAGAATCGATTTCAAAAGTATCCATTTCGACAAACGGATTATCAATAATTGCAAGTTCAATAATGCTTTTTCTGTCATTGTCAGAAATATAAATATCAGAATTATTGATCTTTGATGGAGAAATATTTGCCGGGATAATTTTAACTAAATCGAGAGAGAGTTGTTCTCGAAATCTCTCAATAATAATTAAATGTCCTAAATGAATGGGATTATAGCTACCGCCCGCTATACCTATTCTTTTTCTTTTGATCATTTTTTTTCTCAATCGTTTTATTATTCTTTTGTATTGGGTAATTTGATTGCAAATCAGACTTTTGTTTAGCTTTTAGGCTATTTTTCTTCTCTACGAAAATATTTGATTCATCAATATTTGATTTCATTGTATAGTATTGCAGAGTAGAGTAAGTCGAAGGAGTAGGAGAAAATACTTGAATTTGCTCAGGAGAGAAATTTAATTGAGTTTTTATAAAATCTTTTAATTCGGAATTTTCTTTCTCGCCTGCTCCGGGGTGTGCAGCTATGAAATAATATGTAAGAAATTGCTTTTTATCTAATTCTTTATTAATTGCTTTAAATTTTTCTATGAATTCTATCAATTTGTCATTCTTAGGTTTATTCATTAATTTGAGAACATTTGCATTAATATGTTCCGGTGCAATTTTCATTTGCCCAGAAATATGATGATTTAGTACCGCTTTTAAATACTCATTTCCGTATTTTTTATCGTCGATTATCATATCGTAGCGAATACCTGAGCTAATGAATATTTTTTTCACACCTGGTATTTTCCTCGCTTCTTTTAACAAATCAATTATCGGTTTATGGTTAATAGGCATATTTTTGCAATGAACTGGAGACACACAACTTTTATTTTTGCAAGAGCCAAATTTACATTGAATATCGCAATTCATAGAATACATATTAGCTGTTGCCCCACCTAAATCTGAAATAATTCCTTTGAAAAATTTATTTTTTGTGATTTCTCTTATTTCGCTTAATATCGATTCCTTACTTCTGCTAATAATTGTTCGCCCTTGATGAACTGCTATAGCACAAAAATTACATTCGCCAAAGCAACCTCTATGTGTTGTTATTGAAAATTGAATTGTGTCGAGAGCAGGTATTTTCCCCATTTCTTTGTAATATGGATGGACATTATGCTCAAAATCTAAGGAATAAATTTCATCAATTTCTTCAGTTGTAAGGTGATTTTGTGGAGGATTATGTATTAAATATCTATTATCGGTTTTTTGATATAGTCCTTTGGCAGAAATTGGGTCACAGTTTTGATAAAATAAATTAAACATTTTAGTAAATTCATTTTTATCACTTTTAACTGTTTGATAATCAGGTAATTCAATAAAATTTGAATCTATAGGAGGTATATTGCTTAAATAGCAAAGTCCTTTGATATGCTTATAATCTGTATTATTTTTTACAGAATTTGCATATTCAAATATTGCCTTTTCAGCCATACCATAAATTAAAACATCAGCTTTAGAATCGATTAAAATAGATCTGCGGATAGAATCAGTCCAATAATCATAGTGAGATATTCTTCTTAGACTTGCCTCTATTCCTCCAATAATAATTGGTTTCCTTGATTTATAATACTTCTTTATCAAATTCACATATTGAATTGTAGCTCTGTCAGGACGTTTATTGTTAATTCCGCCGGGCGTTAAATCATCCTTTTGACGAGGTTTATTAAGTGAAGTATAATTTGCTACCATAGAATCTACGCATCCGGCGCTTACTCCCCAGAAGAGTTTGGGTTCGCCTAATCTACTTATATCAAAATCATTATCTAAATTAGGTTGTGAAATTATTCCTACCGTAAATCCCTTGCTAATTAAATACTTAGATAATAATGCGACTCCATCATTTGATACATCAATATATACATCGCCGGTAATAAAAATTATATCAAGTTGCTTAATTCCTAACTTGGTTAATTCATTATAAGTAGTAGGGATATACATTTTTAATTTTGAAAAATAGGAAAAATAAACAATAAATTGATTATTTACTTGATTTTAAGATTTCTGGTTCTAATTCCTCTTCGACTAATCTCCAAATCATTTGGCATGGGAAATTATTTTGATATAATGCTCTGCCTACAATTACGGAATCTATCCCATAGCCGGCATTTTCATTAAGTAACCATAAATCTTTTGGATGAATTGCACCACAATTTAAAGATATTTTGAAGTTAAAATCTTTATTTATCTTGGAGATTTTCTTGATTTCTTCTAATGTAATTTCATTTAATGGATAGGTGCAGTTATAAAGTATCCTATGAATACCAATTTCTTTAAATATTTCAAGAACTTCTTTTACAGGGACTTTAGTATTATTATTTAAAAAAATTGCATCAGTACCATCTGTAAGCAAATTAGCACAAATCCTCGAAGTAGTATATTTCTGAACTAACTCCTTTGAATTTTTAATGTCATCAAATAGCATAGTTCCTATGAAAACACGATAAATTTCAGATTTTAAAAGTGATTCGCATGTATCAATATTTTTATAATAATGAAATAAGCTAATCGGAATTTCAGTTAGTGAGCTAAAATTGTTAATAATATCTAAATTTTGGGAATGATCTAAATTTAAAAATGAATCAACATTATTTATGTGAATTGTTTTTGCGTTCTCGCGTCGCCATAATTTTATTAAGTCTTGCGGGCTTTTTTTGAAAATATCATACACTCCGCATTCTGCACTAAAACCGGAGATTTCATCACCGCATTCGCCATTGATTAATTGAATAGAAGGTATAACTAAAATCATAATTTAGACTTTCTAATGATACTTTTTATTATTTCATTGCAAATTTAAGAGCTAATCGAATTAAGCTCTCAATATTTTGATTTTGAAGAGAGTTAAATTCATCTAAAGACTGATGAACAGCTTTTTCTGCAATGGATTTTGTATATCCAAGTGAGATTAATGCAGATATCGCCTCGTCAAATAATTTAGATTTGCTTTCATTCTTATGTGTAGCAGTTAGGTCAGTATCGGTAATTGCTAATTTTTTTATTTTATCTCGTAAATGTACAAGTAGTACTTCAGCAGTCTTTTTCCCAACTCCGGGCAATTTCGTTAATTTGTTTAAATCATTTTTATTTATTGCTGAATGTAATTCAGGAGCAGTAATAGAAGATAATATACCTAAGGCTATTTTGGGTCCAATTCCATTAATTGAAATTAGTAATTTAAATAATTCTAACTCATCTATTGTGTAAAAACCATATAAAAGTTGAGCATCTTCACGAACTATTAAATGAGTATGTAATAATACATTTTCGCCTATTTCTGGTAGAGAATCGTATGTTTGAATAGAATTAAGTAAATAATACCCTACTCCAGAGCAATTAATAATTGTTTCATTGGCTTGCTTAGAATGAAGTTTACCTTCTATAAATGCATACATTTTACTTTATTTTTAGTAATTAATTTAAATTGTTAATTGAGTATGTAAAGAATAAAACTAAATATGTGGCGAAATTCTTCATTCCGCCACATATTATAAATTGAGATTATTTTTTTATTAATTTTAATATCTTTTGTTTACCATTTAGGGTTACTTTCATTAAGTAAGCTCCATCTGGGTAGCTTGATAAATTAATATTTTTATTAAACGTATTGCTATTAATTGTTTGATTAAATTCAAGAACAATTTTCCCGGAGGCATCAGAAATAGAATATTCTACTTTATCGCCACTTTCGCAGAATAATTCAAAATTGAAAATACCTTTTGAAGGGTTTGGATAGATTGAATATACATTAGTGAATGTCTCAATGACATTTGTAAATTTAGCTGATTTTTCTGCAGAAAATTCACCACAACCATTTTCATTAGATCCAAATACTTTATAAAGAGCTTCCTCTACGTCTGTCTCAGGAATTACATATACTTTTTCATTAGCACCAAATATTATTTCTCCGTTTTTATACCATTGGTATTTAGCCATATCCTGAGCAACTAAATTTCTACCTTGTACTTCGAAATCCACTGATTCTGGCTTAGGCATGAAAACTAATTCTAAATCTTGAGAATGAGATTCGCAAGGTTGGTTTGCTCTTTGCCCTATTACTTTATATGTACCTGATTTAGTAACTTGGATATCTCTTGTAGTCTCTCCTGTCGACCAATTATAAGTGACAAAACCATTAGATGCTACTAAAGTCAATGTATCACCAATACATGGGCTTATGTTGTTTCTAATAGAAATATTTATTGAAGGAGAATATAAATTAGTAACTTTAATTGCCTTAGATCTAGAAGTGCAACCATTTTTGTTTGAAGAAACAGAATACATTCCTTCATTTTTTACTTTAATGCTTTTAGTTGTTTCACCATTCGACCATAAATAGTTATCATAATCGCCATTTGCAGTGAGAGTAACTTCTTCGTGCGGACATTTGCTAATATTTGTGTCAGGTGAAATTGCGATTGATTCGTTATTACATAAATTTAAGTCAGTAGTCCAAATGCCTCTTCCATAAGTACCTACTGTTAATTTTGGTACTTCCGAACCATAGAAAATTTGCATATCATTAATAATTAGATTTGGCAAATTATCATTCATATTTGTCCATTGATTTGATTCATTATCAGTGTAAAATACACCAATATCAGTACCTATATAAATTCTATTATTAGTATTTTTCTGGGAAACTGAGAAATTCACAGGTACATTTGGTAAGTTACCTGTCAAATTTATAAATTCATTACCATTGAAATAAAATACTTTTCTTTGTGCATTGAATCCTGATACTGTATACCAGAATTTATTAGGATCTGTCGGATGAACAGAAACTGAAGTTATTTGATTACTCTCAAGAGTAGGAAGTAATTCCCAGCTACTGCCAGCATTTTTAGATAAATACAATGAATTTCTTTTCCAAGCATAAACATAATTTCTATCTACATCGGAGATTTTAATACCGTTAAATAAGTCACTATATTTGCCAAAATCTGTCATTTTTTGCCAAGAAGACCCACCGTTAAGAGTTTTCCATATATTAGCAAATCCAATATATGCTACATCAGGATCAGTATTATCTAATACAAATGGTGTAATCCATGCACCATCGACACCATCAGTTAGCTTTGGATAGCATACTAATTCATAATTTTTCCCAGCAGTTTTACTTTTTAATACTGTGCCATTATATATTGAGAACCAAATTGTATTATCAGTGCGTGCATCAATAGCACAATCCATTCCATCGCCACCATATAATTGATTCCACTCGCCATTAATATAGAGTGAAGTACCGTTATCTTGAGCTCCTGCAATAATAAATTCTGGGTTAGTTTGACTCTGAGCAATTCTATAAAATTGAGTGATAGATATTCCATTAGAAAGATTAATCCAGGTATTTCCTTCATCTTTAGATACATAAATACCTCCATCATTACAGCAATATAATTCTTCTGTAATTGGATGATATTCTAAATCGTGCATATCGACGTGAATTTCAGAAAGCGGTAAGCCTCTTAAATTTGAAGTTCTAGACCAATTTGCTCCCATATCAGATGAGCTATGATTTTCTATTCCCCCAATAATTACAGCATCTTTGCTGTATGGAGCTACTGCTATGCATAAATCATAAGAAGATTGTCCTCTTCTGTTTTCGCTTAAATTACCGCCTGCCCAACTTAGAGGGTTGCCTGAAGTAGAATCGCTCATTACGCCATAAGTTTTTCCGGCATCAGAAGATACAATGAATGAATGAAAACCATCATGATACGTAGCAGATGACAGTACATAAATATTTTCTGGAGCCTTTGGAGATACAGCAAGCTGTATCCTACCAGCACCTGCGATATTTATTGATTGTTCCCAATTATCTCCAAAATCTTTGCTTATGAATATACTATTTGAGTTAGCGTATCTACTTGAAGTAGCAGCATATACATAATTATTATCATCTGGTTTTACTTCCATATCACGGAAGTTACTTGTGATTTTCTGTTCCCAAGTATTTCCACCGTCGATAGTTTTTAAAATGCCTCCATTAGTAGCTGCTAATACAATATTAGGGTCTTTTGCATGTACTTTTAATCTGCTTATTACATTATTATCAGCAAGCTGATTTGCTAAATTAGTAACTTTCCAAGTATTTCCTCCGTCGGTTGTTTTAATTACACCGATACTATAGAAATTTCCACCAGTACCTAATGAGCCATCAGCATCACCAGTGGCTACGTAGACTATATTTGGATCAGTAGGAGAAATAGCTATGTCAGACACACCGAGCGAAAGAAATTGAGTAAATGGGAATGTAGTCCAAGTCTTGCCTGCATCTTTAGTAACCCATACGCCACCGGTAGCTGCACCTATCCATATAATATCTGGATTTGTTGGGTGAAATCTAACTATATTTACTCTACCTATTCCAATATTATCAGTGGCATTATATTTTACAGGTGGATTAATAGGACCAATTAATCTCCAAGAGTTGCTTTGAAGCTTTTCATTCTTTTCAAATTGGTACTTATTAAATACGTTGCTGTAAATATCTATTGCACTTCTATAGTCACCATTAGGGAATAGTCTTTGCGTCCAGAAATATTCCCATCTTTTAAATTGTTTCCAGCCTTTGCGTTTGTTATTTGGAACTCCTTTCCAAACTTCTTCATATTTTTCTCTAAGCTTATACATATCGGTTTGCTCAAAATTAGGGATGATTTTCTTAAGATCCGTACTTTGAACATTTGCGCTCAAATCTAGGCTACAAAATCCGATTATAATTAGATACAGAAATATATTCCTTATCATATTAATTTACCTTATTAAATATTTATTAAAAAAATTTTGCAAAGTTACAAATA
>ENA-UOOK01001821-UOOK01001821.1-fermentation-metagenome-genome-assembly--contig:-NODE-1821-length-27523-cov-8.682503_pt1 | contig 27523 bp, 24 predicted proteins | sample MGYA00245777_ERZ724023 | MGnify/ENA primary metagenome ERZ724023 (study PRJEB28704, sample SAMN03018312) | fermentation metagenome | biome: anthropogenic terrestrial biome; feature: soil; material... | reverse complement strand
GCAAGAATAAGGAACCCCCACTTATAGAAGTGGAGGTCTTGGAATTTTGATAAAATAATGCGGACTGGTGTAATGGTAGCACGAATGACTCTGGCTCATTTTGTTAGGGTTCAAATCCTTAGTCCGCAGCCAAAACCGGCTTTTTAGCCGGTTTTTTGTTTTAATGTTTAGAGTGTTTGCATGGTTTCATGCTATAAAAAAAACCCGGTTATCCGGGTTTTTTTTATAGCAATAACAACCTTAAATTGTTTCAATCCAGTTAAATGTATCGGCAAGATTGCCATATTGAATTCCTGTCATCGTGTCGTAAAGACGTTGTGACACAGCTCCAATTTTGTTGTCATTCACAGTGATTGACCTGCCATTCCAGTTTAGTTCACCTACAGGGGAGATGACAGCTGCAGTTCCGGTACCAAAGATTTCCTTCAGTAAACCTTTTTCGTGAGCTTGATAAACCTCGTCGATTGTTATACGACGTTCGTTCATATTATAGCCCCAGGATTTTAAGAGTTCTATGGATGACTTTCTTGTAATGCCGGGAAGAATACTTCCGGTTAATTTCGGGGTTATAACTTCATCACCGATTATGAAGAACACGTTCATAGTGCCAACTTCTTCAATGTATTTCTTTTCAACACCGTCAAGCCATAGTACCTGAGTAAAGCCCTTTTTCTTCGCTTCCTCTTGCGCTTTAAGGCTTGCAGCATAATTAGCAGACGCTTTTGCTTCACCAAGACCACCCACAACAGCACGGACGTAATTAGCTTCAACATATATTTTAACCGGATTTATGCCCTCTTTATAATATGCTCCTACGGGCCCTGTAATAATAACAAAGCTGTATGTGTCTGAAGGTCGGACACCAAGGTAAGGGTCGGTTGCAAAAACAAAAGGACGAATATATAAAGATGTGTCAGGTTCTTCCGGTACCCAATCCCTGTCAATGTCAACAAGCTTTCTTATAGCTTCCACACCCAAAGCTTCATCTATTGTGGGTATGCACAACCTTTGGCAAGAGGTATTAAGTCGACGAATATTCTCGAGAGGTCTAAACAGATTGACTTTTTTATCCGTTGTTTTATATGCTTTTAGACCTTCAAAAATGCTCTGCCCGTAATGAAAAGTCATAAGCGCAGGAGATATGGGAAGATTCTGATATGGAATTATGCGAGAGTTATGCCAACCCTTATCAGGTGCATAGTCGCAAACAAACATATGATCAGAAAAAGTAGATCCAAAGACAAGATGTTCGCTCGCTGGCTTTTGTTTGGGGTTTTTTGATTTTTCAACAGAAATTGTCATTTATAATCACGCTCCTATTTAAATAATTGCACTTTGTATTGGATACCATAAAAAATAATATATGCTGCAACTTCCTGCAGGTAAACCTGAAAGAAAAAGTCGTTTCACGACTTTCTGGGAAGCAATCATAATATAGTTACAATTTATGTATTATTGGTATCACTGTTAAAAGCCGCATATTGACTTTATTACTGTGATAAATAATAATGTTTACCGAAACTCAATAGCAATCTTCAATATATGTAGGGTTCGGTTCTTATTGTGAAACAACAAAGTTACACACACAAGTTTCCAGAACCCATTAGCAATATCAGTTTGCATTAATGGTGGGGAACATTATTCTAAGTATTCTATCACAACTGCCATGAGGCTGTAAACAAAATCTTGCATAGAAATATTAAGTTTGGTATGATACCACAAGGAGGTTATTTATGGGTAAGGGTTTGCAACCTGATCTTTTTGTGAAATCGATATTTTCACTAGATATAAGCTGGCTTAAGAACAGAGGGATTAAAGGTGTTCTTCTGGATATAGATAATACACTTATAACGCATAAGCAAAAAATACCTGATGAAAAGGTTATTGAGTTAATAAAATTTTTTCAGGATAATGGTATTCAAGCAGCCATTGTTTCTAATGCAACAAAAAGACGTGTAGATGTATTTAATGAAAAACTTGGTTTATATGCCCGTTACCGTGCGTTTAAACCATCAGCCAGAGGTTTTCACAAAGCAATGTCAAAGTTGAAATTAATCCCATCAGAAACAGCTGTCATTGGGGATCAGCTTTTTACTGACATCCGGGGGGGTAATAAATTAGGTTTAACAACGATTCTTGTTGAGCCTCTTGATGAAAATGAGCCTGTTTCTGTCCGCATAAAAAGAATTTTTGAAAAATTATTTGTAAAGAAAAAACCTATATAAAAAAATACTATATAAAAAATTACTATATAAGAGAAAACCTATGAACCTATATTGATATAGATATTAGGAGTGGGGGAATGCAAAATGCCGGAGCTTAATATTGACGGTAGAACCTCTATGTATGCGTTAGCAGGAAAGTACATAGGTTTTTCGCCGATTCCGGGTTTTTTAAATACAATTATTAGCTTTATGGGTTATAATTCAATAATGATGCCATTTGATACTAATCATTACGATGTTCACATGGTTTTGGACGCTTTGCAAATTTTAAACTGCAAAGGGATATATATAGACACGCCTCACAAATGTGATCTGGACGGAATTTTAAGTACGCAGACTGAAGAAGCCCGCATTAGTGGTGCAGTTAACGTTGTTCGAACAGACGGAAGAGGATACTGTGGCAACAATACCGAAATAAAAGCATTTCAAAAAGCATTTCCTTTGATTTCCGGCGATGAGCTTGCCGGAAAAGAAATTTTTCTTATAGGATCTGGAGGTATAGCAAGATCAATCGCAGTTGCATGTGTATATGAATCATGCAAAAGGCTCACTATAATCAATCGTACACAGGAAAAATCAAAGCAATTGTGCGAAAGAATAAATGAACGCTTTGGAAATGTTTCAATGGCTGCTGATGTTAACGAATCTGAAACCATACATAGTTTTTATAATGCTGATATTATTATAAATGCCACATCTGTTGGTATGTTTCCAGATATAGACAAGCATTCATTACCTGAAAATTATAATTTCTTACCACATCATCTTGTATTTGATGTGATATACAGCCCTCCTCAGACGAAATTTATACAGCTTGCCGCTAATAAATGCTGCAGAGCGGTAAACGGTAAAGATATTATGTTTTACAGTTGCATAGAAGCTTTCCAATGGTGGACAAACGTCAAAATTGACGAAGAAGCTGAAAATAAACTATTTCACCTTTGGAAAGAAATGATATATAATATATGACAAGAGGTGGGGTCCATCTAAGCCTCGTTATAAAACAGAGGGAGAGGTTTAATATGATTATTAAAAACTATATGGAGGAAATTGTCTACAACAGCATTGATGAAATTTTGACAGATATCAATATGTGTAAATGTGAGAGATGCATCAGTGATATAGCCGCAAAAGCTTTAAATTATCTGCCTCCCCAGTATGTTGTAACAAAAAAGGGTGAGGTCTACTCGAAAATTAATAATCTAAAGATGCAATTTGAAGTTGATGTTATTTCAGCAATAACAAAAGCTGCAATTCTGGTGAAAAGAAATCCGCGCCATGACATGAATATTGAATAACGCTCACAATACGTTGCATACTTTAATGCATGTCATATTTTCACAATAACATTAGACTTGAAGCAGAACTGCTACATACGAGGTAAAGCACCTAAGAAACCCCAATTTATATGTTGAGGTTTATGGTGCTTTACTCTATCCGTGGTAACCCATATTATGTTCTAAGCATATACTGTCTATGTATCCGGAACATGGGGGAGATTCTTTTGCTACCTGCTGTACAAGTTGAAAACATTTCGAAAAAATACCATACAACATATGGGGAAATCGCTGCTCTTGCTGATATATCTTTTAACGTTTCCGAGGGTGAATTTATAGGAATTGTCGGTCCAAGTGGGTGTGGCAAGTCAACCCTATTGTCAATAATAGCCGGTCTATTAAAGCCCTCAAAAGGGAAAATATCTGTTTTTGGAGAGCCTTTAGAAGGGGTTAGCCCAAGAGTTGGTTATATGCTTCAAAGAGACAGTCTGTTTGAGTGGCGTACAATTTATAAGAATGTTATTCTTGGTCTGGAAATTCAAAATCGGGTTACAGCGGATGATATCAATCATGTGGAAGAATTGCTGAAAAAATATGATTTGTATATGTTTAAAAATCATTATCCGTCACAGTTATCCGGTGGAATGCGCCAAAGAGCAGCATTAATTCGTACTTTGGCTGTGAAACCTGATATTCTGCTCTTGGATGAAGCATTTTCCGCTCTAGATTATCAAACCAGGCTTGCTGTTAATGATGATATTTATAAAATAATTAAAAGTGAAAACAAAACAGCAATAATGGTAACTCACGATATTTCAGAAGCTATAAGCATGTCAGAACGTCTATATGTATTATCAAAACGCCCCGGTAGAATTAAGCTGTGCGAGGACATTAACTTTAAAATGGATAAAAGAACACCGTTGTCATCCCGGGAAGCTCCTGAATTTCGAGGATATTTCAACAAAATATGGAGGGAGTTGGACGTACATGTCTCTTGAAAAAACATCTGCAGAACAAATGCAGTATTTAAAAAAGATAAAAAGGCGAAAATGCATAATCCTGTTATTAAGAATATTGGTGCTTGTTATATTAATCTCTGTCTGGGAGATTGCGACGCAAGCCCAATGGATGGATTCATTTATATTTAGCAGCCCTTCAAGGATTGTGGATACCTTTTTCAGACTATATAGCGATGGAAGTATTTGGACTCATGTATGGACCACTTTGTGGGAAACGGTTGTTGGGTTTTTATTGGGCACAATATTTGGGATATTAATAGCCATAATCTTATGGGTTTCTGAAACATGCTCAAAGGTATTGGAACCCTATCTTGTTGTAGGAAATGCACTGCCCAAAATTGCTCTTGGACCGGTTTTTATTGTTTGGCTGGGAGCAGGCTCAACTTCAATTATAGCAGTTGCTGTAAGTGTATCTCTTATTGTAACGGTTCTTGAGGTATATACCGGATTTAAAGAGGCTGATCCTGAAAAAATCAGATTAGTTAGAAGCTTTGGTGCTACTAAAAGGCAAGTAATGGAAAAGGTAATTCTACCATCGTCATTCCCTGTAATGATGAACGCTTTAAAGGTTAATGTTGGCCTTTCATGGGTTGGAGTTATTGTAGGTGAGTTCCTTGTTTCAAGAGCTGGCCTTGGATATCTGATTGTATACGGAGGTCAGGTGTTTCAACTTGATCTTGTTATGACCAGTGTTGTGATTCTATCAATTTTGGCAGCCCTGATGTATTTTGGAGTACAGCTTCTCGGAAAGGGTATATCTTCGAAATATTAATTTTATGAAGGAGGATTGTTTTATGAAACTGGTTCGCTTTATTTTAGTCTCTTTAATTATCATAATGCTGGTTTTACCAGGCTGCGGAACAAAAGAGTTAAAAGAAATAACATTATGTGAGGTTACCCATTCTATTTTTTATGCCCCACAGTATGCTGCAATAAGTAAAGGATTTTTTGAGGAGGAAGGATTAAAAGTTACATTAGTAAACGGTGCAGGTGCGGATAAGGTAATGACAGCAGTATTGTCCGGCCAGGCAGACATAGGCTTTTCAGGTCCGGAAGCTTGTGTTTATGTATACAATGAGGGCAAGGAGGACTTTGGTGTTGTTTTTGCTCAGCTGACAAAAAGAGATGGATCGTTTTTTGTTGCCAGAGAGCCAATGCCGGATTTCAAATGGGAAGATGTAAGAGGAAAGTACATAATAGGTGGAAGAAAGGGCGGAGTTCCGGAGATGACTCTGGAATATGTTCTAAGGCAGAATAAAGTAATTCCGGGTGTGGATGTTGAGGTTGATACATCAATACAGTTTGCACTAATGGGAGGCGCTTTTATATCAGGTCAGGGTGATTTTGTAACATTGTTTGAGCCTGTTGCGTCAAGCCTTGAAAGAGAAGGTAAGGGTTATATTGTTGCATCCATTGGTGCTGAGAGTGGTGAAATACCTTACACCGCATATTATGCGAAAAGAAGCTACATTAATAAAAATAAGGATGTAATTCAGGCTTTTACAAATGCAATTTATAAAGGTCAGCAATGGGTTGAAAACAGTAGTAATAAGGAAGTTGCTAAGGTTCTTTTAGAAGCTTTCCCCGAAACAGATTTGGAGTTGCTTGAAACAGTTGTTGCGCGTTATAAGGAGCAGGATACATGGAATAAAACCCCGGTAATGAAAGAAGAGGCACTACTTAGGTTGCAAGAGGTTATGAAAGAAGCAGGAGAATTAAAAAACATAGCACCGTTCAGTGAGTTAGTTGATAACAAGTTTGCAGAAGAAGCAATAAAGAAATAGAGAGGAATGTCTGACCTGTAACCGGCTTGCCGGTTACATCCAAAGAATGAAACACCTGAGTGCAGGTGTGCACCCACTGGAGCACACCACAAGCCTCGTGAGCCCGTGGACTTTAGCTGTTAACCCCACCTCTTCGCATATTTTCAACCATTCTGGTTGAAAAATGCTTGGTGACGTGTATCTGTTTCTCACAACAGGTGGTGAGTCAAAATATAGAAATATGGGCTTGTAATGAGAGATTTATTATGTTAAAATCAAATGACGGTTCGAAGACCGATATAAATCTTTATCACGAAGATGAAGATATTAGCTGCGAAAGCGATTAAATGCCTTTGGCAGCTTTTTTGTTATGTTTTGTATGAACAAAAAAGCGTTACTGGCAAAACAATAAGTTAGTACATTTTCGTAAAGGGGATTCGAACATGAAGAAATTGATTTCAACAAAAGAATTGGCTTTAGGCGGCTTGTTTTTGGCCTTGGGTGTTATTGTTCCTCAAGCATTTCATCTTGTAGGAATGACAGCAGGGCAAATATTCCTGCCAATGCACATACCTGTTATGTTTGCAGGTTTTTTTACAGGTCCATTAATAGGCTTGATTGCAGGAATCTTATCACCTGTATTAAGCTCATTGATTACCGGTATGCCTCCGGTTCCCGGATTGTATTTCATGATTTTTGAGCTGGGTGCATACGGTTTATCTGCAGGATTACTGTTTAGAAAATATAAAATAAATGTATATATTTCGTTAATATTAAGTATGCTGTTTGGACGCCTTGTATACGGGTTGGTTCTTCTTGTTGCAGTGCATGTTCTTGGAATAAGCGCTCTTTCAAAAATAAGCATTATAGGTGCAACTATCACAGGCGTTCCGGGTCTTGTCATACAGCTTGTCTTTATTCCTGCTGTTGTTTATCTTGTAGAAAGGAGACTGAAACTTGGAAGGGATTGAGTTGGCAAAATCAGAGCTAATACATAACAATTATACCTGCGTGGTAGTACAGGGGAAAGAAGTTATAATGACCTCATTTCATAATGGGGTCAGACCTCTAATCGAGTTTTACGATACGCAAAATGGCACGAATAGAAGTTTTCTCCCACCACCGGTACTTGCAGACAAGGTGATAGGAAGGGCAGCTGCGTTGCTTGCTGTTCTTTGTGGAATTACTTCGATATATACTCATATAATCAGTGAAGAGGCAAAAAAAGTATTGGATTTTTATAAAATACCCGTTGCATATGTAAAATTGGTACCATACATTATAAACCGCAGTGGTGATGGTCTTTGCCCCATGGAGAAATTATCCATAGGTGTTAACGAGCCAATTGAGATGTATAATAAAATTATGAAGTGGCTTGCAGAAAGAAATTGAAAGAGATCTACCATTCATGCGATAATACTACCCAAAACATTAAAAAATTCAACTTTCCCACAGTGTATATAGGTTATCCTTATTGGAGGAGCGTTTTGGTAGGCTAGGGTAAATCTTTATTAGGAGAGCATTCCGGTTGGCTAAGGTAAATTCTTCTTAAGGGAGCGTTCAAGTAGGGATGCTCCTTTGGTACGCCCCTTAGATTTGGCGTATACATCAATAGCAGGAACCGATTGAAGTGTGATATCACACCTGAAAAAATAGATATCAGCGTTACAAAACACAATAGAGAGCCGATTGTTAATCAAAAATCAAAACGACAATTCCCTGCAGTATGCCGATTAAAAAGCCTAGTACTGCTCCTAAATACTCAATATGCTTAAGCTCGTTTTTTACAACCCCTGTTACCATTGCTTCAAACGAAACTAAATCAAGAGCCTCAATTTTTTCAATAACCATCTCAGAAATTGAGAAATTTTGTGTTGCATTGGTTATAACATTTCCAATCATTTCACGGATATATCTGTCACCGTCTTTATCCATGAATGAATCAAGCTGCTTTTTAATTGTTTTATCGGTAAATCCATGCAAAATTCCAGGCAGCTTATTCTTTAAAATTTTAACTACATTTTCAACGATAGAAACTTTTAGTTTAGCTATATCTTTATCATTAATAATGCTATTTAATATCTCATCTTTTGACAAAAGCTGTTTTTCAATAACATTACCAATAGAAACTGCAAGCTCAGATTTTCTCGCAGGCAGAACACCATGTATTTTATATCCAAACGGGAATTTAATTGGCTTTAAAGGCTTGAATAATAACTTAACTGCAATTAAATTTGTAATCCACCCGATAAAGCCACCAACCAGGGATAAAACAAACAATTCCAATAACTTCATATGAGTCCTCCGAATCAAGTACAAACCAAACATCTAAAAGCACAATGGCTTTTCAATTTAATAGTATAACACAGAGAGTATAGCACAATAAGATTAAAACACCATTAAAATTGTTACTGTTGTTTTGCAGGCTGTTATCATTGACATAATGCGTCATATGAATCTATAATTGAAGCAATACTAAGAGATAAATGAATTTTTTGCCACACTATTGGGGGTGCTGGATTGGTCTTCTCAAGTCTAATATTTTTATATCTCTTTTTTCCTTTAAGCTTATTGTTCTATTTTCTGTCAAAAAATCTTACATACCGGAATATAGTATTGATTGTTTTTTCTTTGGCTTTTTACGCTTGGGGAGAGCCGGTCTGGATTATCTTGCTTATCTTAAGTGCCAGCATAGATTTTTTTCACAGCCTGCTTATTAAAAAGTATCGCAGTACGTGGGTTCCGAAAGCAGCATTGATTTCATCCATTATTCTAAACCTTTCACTACTTGTTTTTTTCAAATATTCAGCTTTTCTTGTTCAGAACATAAATCTGATTTTCGGAATAAATATCCCATTTAGCGAGTTCAGCCTGCCTATCGGAATATCATTTTACACTTTTCAAACCATGTCTTATACCATTGATGTCTACCGTGGCGACACAAAAGCACAGCAATCTTATTTCAAATTCCTGTTGTATGTTTCACTCTTTCATCAGTTGGTGGCAGGACCTATTGTACGCTACAGTGATATAGCTAATGAAATTGAGTGTCGTAGTATAAATATTTCTGAAGTTTACAGCGGAATTAACCGTTTTGTCATTGGGCTGGGTAAAAAGGTGCTTATAGCCAATACCGCAGGAGAACTGGCCGAACCTTTATTGAATGGGAACCTTCAGCATCTTACAACCACCGGAGCGTGGCTCGGGATCCTCACTTTTACAATACAAATATATTTTGATTTTTCTGGGTACTCCGATATGGCTATTGGAATGGGGAAAATGGTAGGATTCCATTACAAAGAGAATTTCAACTACCCATATATGGCATCATCGGTAACAGATTTCTGGAGGAGATGGCATATCTCTCTTGGCAGCTTCTTCCGAGACTATTTATACATTCCTTTAGGTGGAAATAGGAGCCATTATATAAGAAACATTATAGTTGTTTGGTTTTTAACCGGGCTTTGGCATGGTGCAAGCTGGAATTTTGTTGTATGGGGCTTGTTTTACGGGTTTTTTATTATATTAGAGAAAAAGTTTCTCTTGGAGTTTTTTAAAAAGCTGCCTGCATTCGTTTCGCACATTTATCTTCTGTTTCTTGTTGTCATAGGGTGGGTTTTCTTTCAATTCACTAACCTTGAAACCGGATTCAATTACTTAGGGATAATGTTCGGAATTGGAGGAAACGGCTTTTTTAGTGTAGAAGACGGTATTTTAATGTCGGGAAATTTGTTGTTTCTAATTATCGCTGCTGTAGGCTGTACACCTATGATATCCAATCTAAGGATGAGGCTTATGGAGCGTATTAAAGAATGGAAATACAGTGACTGGGTACCTGCTTTATGGCATCCAGCTATAAATATTTTATTACTGATTTTATGCACTGCATTTTTAATAGGAAAATCCTATAACCCGTTTTTATACTTCAGGTTTTAGCGGAGGGTTTACATGAATAAGAAGTGTTTAAATATTATTTGTTTTTTTGCATGTGTGTTCAGTATCGGGATATTGAATTTATTTACAGAAAACAGAAATATTTCAGACTATGAAAATCGTACACTGGAGCAGTTTCCAGAATTCACTTCTCAAGGTCTTTTTTCGGGTGATTATTTTTCTGGTATTGAGATGTGGTTTGCTGACCAGTTTCTCTTAAGGGATACATTTGTTCAAATCAGCAGTACGATGAAGGAATATAAGGGGCTGCCCGGAAACAGCGGGGCTCAGATTATTTTCCAGGATGGCTTTAATGCGTTTGAACAGCAGGTAGCTGTTGTGTTCGATGAAGCACAAGTACCGTATGAATTATCGACTCAGAACTCCACGCAGATTCCATCCGCCGAAAGCCAAACTATCGTGCCCACGAATGTACCAATAACGCAAGACTCAACTCAGACGGGAGTAAATTTGGGTGTGCAAAAGGATACTCTCCCTTTATCTGAAAGAGTGAAGACTGAAGATATGCAAAATGACAGTTTGTTAAATGAAAGCTTGACAAATGGAAGCTTGGCAAATGAGAGTTCGCCAAATAGAAGTTTGGAAAATGAAGGTTTATTAAATGAAGGCTTATCAGAACGTTCACCAAATGAAGGTTTGTTAAATGATGGCTTACTAAAAAGTTCGTCAAATGAAAGTTTGTTAAATGATAGTTCGTCAAATGAAGGTTTGTCAGAAATCTCACAAATTGAAGGTTTACTAAACAATAATATAACAAATGAGAGTTTACCGGCTTTAAAACCAACACCGTCTGAAGCTGCATCAACAACGGAGAAAGCGCCGGAAAGAGATGACAACGGAAGAACCATCGGTAAAATCCTGATTTACAAAAATAGTGCTATGGCTTTATTCCCGTTTTATGCCGGCCCCACAGCACATTATGCAAATACTTTGAATGACTTCAAAGAAAAGGCGGGAGTAGAGATTCAAACTTACTCATTGCTAGCACCGACCAATACCGAGTTTATTGATAACTCAAAATATAAGAGTCTGTCCGATTCTCAAAAAGAAGCTATTGCATATGTGAACGCAAGACTTAAGGGTATCATTCCTGTAGACGCATACACCTCAATTAGTGAACACAAGGATGAATACATTTATTTCAGAACAGATCATCATTGGACTATGTTAGGAGCCTATTATGCCTATACCGGCTTTGCTGAGGCAGCTGGCTTCGAAGCTGTGCCCTTGGATACCTTTGAAACCGAGAACATTGAAAACTACTTAGGTTCGATGTATGATATGACATCCAGCTCTACACTTAGGAAACACCCGGATATTATAACCGTATACAAGCCAAATGTGAAAAACGAATATAACGTTTACTACGAAAGCCCAATAAAAATGAAAGTTATTGATATGTCACATGCGGATAAGAAAATTAAATACAGGGTATTCATCAGTGGCGACAGACCTTTAGGCATTATTAAAACTGAAGTGAAAAACGGGAAAAAGCTCTTAGTTATCAAGGATTCATACGGCAATGCTATGGTACCATTCCTCCTTCCACATTATCAGGAAATATTCGTTATTGACCCTCGACAATATAATAAAAATGTGTTTACGCTAATAAAAGAAAACGGTATTCAAGAGGTGCTTTTCCTAAATTATGTTCCCATACTTTCTGAATACGGTTTTTCCGATTTGATTGTTAAGATGATGGAAGCCGATAATTAAGAATTCTATCAACAAAACCTCACATTGATCATCATTCATCTTTATTTTTAACATCTTTTATGATAAGCTTTTTCCAGTAAGAAGCTTATTAAAATAACCAATAACAACAGTAACATTGGAACAATTGGAATCATCATAATGTTTGAACATCGTAAATACTTGAACATGGAAACATCATAATATTTGGACATCAGAAACATCGTAACATTGGAATATCAAAACGGCCCAAAATAGGAAATTTATATTTTTAAAATCCAAAACTAAATGCGGAGGTGCTTATGCAAATGAGCAGGTTGTTAAATTTAACTGGTCTGTCAGAAGAACAGTTACAAGCCGTTAACGAAATATCAGATATTTTGGGAATATCAATTTCAAATGACAGTATACCGATAAAATGCTGCAAAAAGGATCATCTTGAATATGGTTTTGACGGTCAAAACGGTCATATCTTTTATGTCTCTGATCACCAATTTACAAGAGGTCTTGTATACAAACTCTCGCTCATTTGGGAAGAATTCTGCATTGGAGTGCTTTTTCAGAAGTCCATGATTGCAATGATATATTACTTGCCGATAGTGAAAAGACCTATGAGTTGATTGATTCAATGTTTAGCACTATGTCAAAAAACCTTACCAGAGAAAGTCGCTTTGTGACTTTCTGGGAGATAACCTTATTATTAATTCAACATTAATGCGGGTTTTTTAACCATTGACAGAAAAGATATAATAGAAGTATAGAGAAAACGGGCAAGCTAATCGGTTTTAAAATAAAAGGAAGTGTCTATGTTATATTACAAGTTTTCAGATTATTTAGCTAAAGCATATGGAGAAAAAGTTTACAAAATTCCTGTTAATCTTCCGGTTTCTTGTCCAAACAGAGATGGGCGTATCAGCTGTGACGGCTGTGTTTTCTGCGGAGAGGAAGGCACAGGTTTTGAGAATTTATCTGCCACTTTGTCTGTAAAGGAGCAGCTTAATAAAAATATCGACTTTATATCCGAAAAATATCATGCTAAAAAGTTTATAGCGTATTTTCAGAACTACTCAAACACATACTTACCCGTTGAAGAGTTTAAACGGTACCTTCACGAGGCATTAATTGATGACATTGTAGCATTGTATATTTCTACAAGACCGGATTGTCTTAATGACAAGTATTTTGAAGCAATGAATGAAGTAAGGGAAAAGGCAAATGTGGACATTGTTGTGGAGCTTGGCCTTCAAACAGTAAATTATCACACTCTGAAAGAGTTAAACCGAGGGCATGGTCTTGCAGAGTTCATTGATAGTGTTATAAGAGCAAAGAAATACGGAATACAAACATGTGCTCATATGATTACTGATCTTCCTATGGATAACATCGAAGATGTTATAGAGGGTGCTAGAATACTGTCGGCTATCGGTGTAGAACAAGTAAAATGTCATTCCCTGTATATCCTAAAGGAAACAAAAATGGGGGAATGGTATAGCCGTGGGCTTATTCAACCTCACACCATGGGCAGTTTTATTGAGAGAACGATTGCTTTTTTAGAATATCTATCACCGGAGATTGTAATTCAAAGGTTAATAGGAAGAGCTCCGGAGGAAAGATGTCTCTTTTGCAGCTGGGAAACAAGCTGGTGGAAGGTGGTTGAATTATTGGAGAATCAGATGAGAGCAAACGGTAGTTATCAAGGCAGAAAATTTCATTATCTTAATGGTTCTGTCTGTAGTATGTAACCGGTTTAAAAACAACGGAAAAAATTGCTTATAACCATTTTTTGCGAAGCAAAATGATGTACTTTAAATTATATGCTTGCGTATCAAGCTATAATTTAAACACACTGTTTCAAAGAGGTTGGGGTCATCTGAGCCTCAATTACAATACAACTTATGTCAGATGGGAGACTTTGCTATATGGAAAATATAATAAGTGTTATAGGTGCTGGGCTTGCGGGGTGTGAAGCAGCGTGGCAGATTGCAAAACATGGTGGTAAAGTCAGGCTGTATGAAATGAAACCAAACAAAAAAACTCCGGCTCATCATCTTGACAGCTTTGCAGAACTTGTTTGCTCTAACTCCTTGCGCTCCAACCAAATAGAAAATGCAGTGGGACTTTTGAAAGAGGAATTAAGGCGCATGGGCTCCTTGATTATGCAATGTGCAGATGAAAATGCTGTTCCTGCCGGTGGTGCTCTTGCTGTGGATAGGGAAGAGTTTTCAAAATGTGTTACCGATAAAATAAAAGAAAATAAAAACATTGAAGTGATTTATGAAGAGGTTATGCAAATTGATGAAAGCGAAATGACGATTATTGCAACCGGTCCTTTAACATCAGACCCTTTGGCACAAAGGATTGCAGAAATAACCGGGATTGAATCATTATCTTTCTTTGATGCTGCATCTCCGATTGTAGTCACAGAGACCATTGATTTCATCAAAGTTTTTTCTGCTTCTCGTTATAATAAAGGTACAGGTGATTACTTGAATTGCCCCATGAACAAAGAGGAGTACCTTACGTTTTACAATGAGCTTATTAATGCCGAGGTTGCCGAGGTAAAAGACTTTGAAAAGAACATGGTTTTTGAAGGGTGCATGCCTGTTGAGGTAATGGCAGGAAAAGGTATAGATACATTGCGCTTTGGGCCACTAAAGCCGGTAGGGCTAATTAATCATGTCACAGGAACAGAACCCTACGCCGTTGTGCAATTGAGGAAAGATAATAAAGCCGGAACATTATATAATCTGGTGGGCTTTCAGACTCATTTGAAATGGGGAGAACAGAAAAGAGTGTTTTCACTTATTCCAGGTCTGGAAAAAGCTGAATTCATTCGCTATGGTGTTATGCATAGAAACACATTCATAAATTCACCAAAGCTTATTTCGCCAACTTATCGTTTTAAAGAAGTAAAAAACTTATATTTTGCAGGACAGATAACAGGAGTGGAGGGGTATGTGGAATCAACAGCCTCAGGTCTTGTTGCCGGGTTAAATGCAATACGGGAGCTAAAAGGTCTGGGTGAATTGGTTTTTCCAAGCTCTACAGCCATAGGAGCATTGGCTCATTATGTTTCTTCATATTCAGGAGGAGCGTTTCAACCCATGAATATTAATTTCGGTATTATTGATGGGCTGTCTCAGGAGTCAAACGACATGTCAAGCAATGTAAATAAAAAGTTTTTTAAAAAGGATAAACACTTAAAAAACAGGATGATTGCAGAAAGATCTCTGAATATTATTGATTCTTTGAAAGACAAATAAAGTTTTGTAACGTATTATTATTAAGTGATTTCACTGCAAACAAAGTAAAAAGCCTGAAGAACATAATAATTTATTGGGAGGTTTATATGAAAAAATTTTCAAAATCTATATTACTTTTGCTTTTATTGATAATTACCGGGATATGGCTTGGAACAGGTTTTTACACTCTAAAATCTGACGGTGGTGAACAGGCAGCCATAACACGGTTTGGAAAGTTAATAAGAGTTGAAATGGAAGCAGGTCTAAAATGGCATTGGCCGGCACCTATTGAAAAAGCTGAAATAATAAAAAGCGATTCACTTCGCAGTATGACTTTTGGCTACTCAACCGTTCAAGCAGGAGATGTAGGCAAACAAGCACAATTTAGAGCGGATCCATATGAAGCGCTAATGATAACCGGAGACGAAAACCTTGTTAATACCGAAACAGTTGTTCAATACCGGATTACAAACATAAAAGACTATCTCTTTAAAGTAAACAATCCTGAGGCATCGCTGCGTATGGCTGCTGAAGCCTCTATCCGAAGGGCTGTGGCCAGTTACACTATGGATGATGTATTAACATACCAAAAAGAACTGATACAGACGGAGATTAAACAGGAACTACAGGATGTATGTAATTTCTATGGGTTGGGAATCCATATAAGCGAAGTTTCTCTTCAGGCAGTATATGCTCCGGCTGAGGTTGAAGAGGCTTTCAATGATGTTTTAAAAGCACGGGAAGACAAAAACCGTTATGTAAATGAAGCCAACAAATCAAGGAACGAAATTGTACCACAAGCAGAGGGTAACGCCGCGGAAATGCTGAATGAGGCAAACGCTTATAAAGAAAAACGGATTGCCGAAGCCAGGGGTGATGTTGAAAACTTCAGTCAGGTTCTAAATAATTATGAGCTTGGCAAGGAGGTTACACGCACAAGAATGTATCTTGAAACCATGAGGGAAGTATTGCCGAGTGCAAAAATTTATATAATGGACAGCAGCGACAATATTCTAAAATTCCTGCCTATGGACAGTTTACAAGCGGACAGTAAATAATTTGGATTTAACAAACGCCTTAGAACCCCTGCCTCTGTGCGTACTTTAAGTCTTTTGGGATTAAAATCTTTTGCCAGGGGCAAACCAAATTTTGCTTCAGCCGGGGTTCGTTTAGAATAAGGAGCATCTTTATGTGTCCATGAGGGGCTTTCTTTGAAAAAGAATGAGTGAGAAAATGAAGTATTTGAAAGTACAATAAGTATCTGAAAATATATTGAGGGGGAATTTATCATGGATCAAAACAATCCATTTGACACCAACAACAAAAAAGTTGTAGATCTTGACAAGTTAAAAATGAAATCTTACTTAAAATATATAGTAATAATATTCGGAGTTTTTATTGCGTTTCTGATATTATTTAACACTTTTACCTTTACAGTGGATGAAAGGGAACAGGTGGTTATAACGCAATTTGACAAAATCATACGTGTTATTGTAGATGATAAATCAGATCCATCTATTGAGATGATTGTGAATAATGATAATTTTAAAAATATAAAAATCGAAGAGGGGAAAGGGCTGTTTTTCAAATTACCTTTCCTGCATAAAATTATACCCTTTTCAAATCAACTACTTACATATGATGCACCAGCAGATGAGGTTCTGACTTTAGATAAGAAATCCATCGTACTGGATTCTTATGCTCAATGGAGGATCAATAATCCAGTTTTATTTATGCAAGCTATGGGAGACACTTCATATGCTAATCAAAGGATCGACGAATATATTGATTCAAAAATACGTGAGGAAATTGGTAGAATTGATGCACATATACTCGTTACCGACAAAAACTATATGACGGAAATGCTTGTTAGGGTTAAGGATTATATAAATAGTCAACTAATAACTACAGGTGTTGTTGTAGGTGATATACGCATAAAAAGGACGGAATACCCTGAGGCTACATACCAGAATATTTTTGAGCAAATGAGATCCGAACGCCAAGCTGTTGCTACAGAATACCGCTCGGAAGGTTTGAAAGAGGCTCAGAGCATACGTTCTTCTGCTGAAAGAGAAGCCACAATTATTGAGGCTCAGGCATACGAGCAGGCTCAAAAGCTTCGCGGTGAAGGTGATGCTGAGGCTTTGAAAATTTACGCAGAGGCATATAACAAAGATCCTGAGTTTTATGCTTTTTGGCAGACACTGCAGACATATAAGGATGTTATAGACAAGGATACAACCATAATTATCAGCCCGGATTCTGATTTTGCTAAGTATATTTATGGAAAGGACTAAGAATTGAGAAGTATCCTTCTAAGCAAGAAAAGGGAATGTACCCTTGAAATCCTTTGTTGTGGATGGTTTCTGCAGATATACTATACTGCGAGCAAAGGGATATCTCTCTTTAATTGCTTTGGAAAGTATATTTCACTATACATTAGGGTGAACACATTTCATGCATAAAACGCCAATGTAAGGCTTTCACCATGGATGCAATATATTTTAGTGCGAGTAGTGTTTTGAGGTGCTGGTACCGACATGCTGAGGTGTGGTATCGCCTCGCCGTCGGTACCAGCTATGCAGACAAGCGCCCAATACAGGTGCGTACCTAAGGAGCGTACCAACCGGAACGCTCCCCCAAGAAGGATAACCCTAATCACTGGAACGCACCCCCAAGAAGGGTAGCCCTAAAGTACTGTGGGAAAGTTGGGTTAATCAATTTTATTAACAAACAGTTTTACAGCAGGGTGTATACACTTAACATGTATTGGAAGCAGGGTGCCCGATTCGCCATCTACACATATTTGAACCTGTTTTTCGGATTGAATTCTGCACTCTTTAGCGCGGATATGGATCATTCGACTGTCGCTGGACAATTCTTTTGACATTATTTTAATGAGTAGATTCAAAAGCTCTTTTGGCTTTGAATTTTTAAAAAGCAGGATATCAATGAGCCCATCTTCGATGTCGGCTTCCTTGAAAAAATCAGAGAAACCGGCAACGTTTCTTCCGTTAATAACAAGAAACAGAATAACATCTTCATTAATGCGACAGTTTTCTGTTTCAACAGACAGGTTAAAAGTTTCAACCTTGGGCAAGGCATCGAAGGCTTTAAGATAATAGGCAACAATACCGATGCTTTTTTTTAACTCGTTTCCCGTATGTATGGAGACATTGGAAAACAAACCTCCGCAGAGATTGCCCAGAAAGTAATGATGATCATTTATTAAACCTGCATCAATTTCTTTTATTTTGCCTGACATAATTACATTTATCCAGTCGTCTATGTTGTTTGTCATTCCGATGCTGCGGGCAAAATCATTGCAGGTACCACCGGGGAAAATACCTATTGGAATTGTTATACCGTTTTTAATATAGAAATTAACCATGTAATTCACGCTACCGTCACCACCTGAAACAATAGAAAAGGAATAAGAATCTGAATGGAAAATTTCCTTAAGCGACGATGTACAATCATCATTTTGAAATAATCTGAAAGGAACAAGTAAAACTCCGGCCTCTTGAAATTTCTCAAACAAATAATCGAGGTTGTTTTTTATGCTGTGGTCCCCAGATTTAGGATTATAAATAAAAAGCCCTTTTTGCATTAGTATCTCCTAAAAAATAATTTGTTTATTTTAAAGAGGTAACAAGATAGCCCCGCCCAAACTCTTTGCATACTTTCGACAATTAGGGTTGAAAAACGTCTGGCGGTGGTACCGTTTACCAAAATCAGACGGCGAGCTTATCTATAACCTAGATGTATAGTCGAGCAGACCGGTACATGGGCGACTAGCTTCGACATAACAGTGCTTCACAATTGTAAAAAAAAACTTGCTCGGTTAAAAGGGTATGTAAATATGTTGCCCAACAAACTCTATATAATAATAGATTATAAAAAAAAATAGTGGTAAAATAAAAGTCGAAGTACGTTGAATTAGGAATTTAAAAATATAGATATAAATTGATACATGTTCCATTATCTAAAATATGAAACACAGGATGGTTTTTTCAGATGGATAAGAAAAATCGGTTTTTGAGTGGCGTTTACCATGATATATATGAAAAAAAGGATCAATTTCCTGATAAAAAAGGGCAATCTCCTGAAAAAGACGGACAATCACATTTAAAACATCCAAATCAGGAGAACTCCCTTGAAAATGAACTGAATTCACTCATGGATGATTTCTATAAAAAGCAGGGGCTTGTGATGTCGGAAGAATTAAATACACCGCCATTTAAAGCTGAAGAAATCCGTGGTGAAATTGAAAAACTCATAGGGTTATCAAATATAAAAGAAGATATTGAAGCTTTAATGGATTTTGTCAAAATACAAAAGCTTCGGCAGGAGCATGGGCTTAGCGAGAGCAATCTATCATTGCATACTGCATTTATCGGAAATCCCGGTACAGGCAAGACTACAGTTGCAAGGTTAATGGGTGAATATTTTAAATCTCTTGGTATTTTAAAAAAAGGGCATCTTGTTGAAGTAACCCGCTCCGACTTGGTCGCCCAATATGTAGGCGGTACTGCAGTAAAAACAAATAAAGTAATTGATAAAGCCATCGATGGCATACTTTTTATAGATGAAGCCTATGCTCTTTCCGAAGGCGGTGAAAACGATTTTGGTAAAGAGGTAATAAATATTCTTGTAGATCGCATGGAAAAAGACAGGAACAGGCTTGCTGTTTTTCTTGCCGGATATGAAGAAAACATGAAAACATTTCTAAATTCCAACCCGGGCTTGGGTTCAAGAGTAAGCAGAAAGTTTTATTTCAATGATTATACGGGCTTTGAGCTTATGCAAATTTTTAAGCTTCAAATGGATAAGAGCCAGTATATTATGAATGAAGAATGCCTTGCTAAAATGGAGCAGTACTTCACATACTTATATGACATACGTGATCATCACTTTGGTAACGGACGTGTTGTGCGTAATACCCTTGAAATGTTAATCAAATATCAGTCTGACAGGCTTGCTGAGGAAGAAAATGTAACTGTTGAGATGCTTAAAGAGATAACACTCGAAGACATTGAGAGAGCGGTTCCGATAAACAACATAATCGTAACAGATGATAAGCTTGGAAATGTTATGGACGAACTGAACCGGTATGTTGGGCTTAAAAATATTAAAGAGCATATATCAAGCCTTGTTAATATGATAAAGACAAATCAGAAGAGGGAAGAGATGGGGCTTCCTGTTAAACAGCTCTCATACCATGCAATTTTTTGCGGCTCACCCGGTACTGGTAAAACCACTATTGCCAGGATTTTAGGGAAAATTTATCAAACCCTTGGTATATTAAAAAAAGGCCATGTGGTTGAAGTTGATAGAAGCGGTCTTGTTGCGGGCTATGTTGGACAGACCGAGGAAAAAACCAGCAAGGTTATAGATAGGGCAATGGACGGGATTTTATTTATTGACGAGGCTTATGCTCTTACAGGAGGGAGCAATGATTTTGGTAGGAATGCAATAGATACAATACTTAAAAGGATGGATGATAACAGAGACCGATTGATTGTAATTGCAGCCGGGTATACCAATAAAATGAAAACATTCATAAATTCAAACCCAGGGCTTAAAGATCGTTTTAACTGGACCTTTGAATTTCATGATTATACCGAAACCGAGCTCTATGATATATTTTTAACTTTTTCACAAAAGCAGCAATATGTATTAAGCGAGGATGCACAAAAAATGCTTAAAGAGCACTTCAAATCCATATATAAGCTAAGAAATGAGCAATTCGGTAATGGACGATATGTTAGAAACCTCTTTGAAAAGATTGTCATGGAGCAGTCAAATAGAATTGGCTCGAATATCGAAACCATAGAAAAAGAGGATTTGTCTTTAATCACCGAAGGAGATGTAAGTCGAGCGTTTCTGTTGCTATAGGTAAAGCCATATTTACAATGAGATTAGAGGATACTAAAATATAACGAGGTTCGGAAGTCCATTTAATTGCAAATCTTAGCTTTCTTTTTTCAACTTAATTTATCTGCTCTGATTTGACCATAACAGATACAGCAACAAGAACTGGTATATTATTGTCAGATTTCTTCAGCCACAGGATTTCGACAATTTATTATTCTTTTTTCTTTTTATCCTTGTATACAAAAAACATTTATATTATAATTGTATTGGTTTAGAAAGCTTGCAAATAGCTTATTATAAGGTTTTAATACTAGGTCATAATTACGTTTGATGTTATCAATAATGACTATACAAAAACGATCGAAAAGCAGTATCGTTAAAAGTATTATAGAACAAGAAAGAAAGGTGCACTAAAATGAGTAAATTTCTGGACCGGATATGTGAGCGTGCAAAAGCCGACAAAAAAACTATTGTTTTGCCGGAAAGCACAGATATCCGCACTATTACTGCCGCAGCTGCAGTTTTGGAAAGAGGTATTTCCAACGTTATTTTGATAGGGGATAAGGATCAGATAAAAGCGCTTGCGGGAAATCTTGATTTATCAAAGGCTGTTATTGTTAATCCTGATACCGATGACAGATTTGACGATTATGCCAATACCTTTTACGAGATGAGAAAGCATAAAGGAATGACTCCTGAAAAAGCAAGGGAAACAATGAAAAACCCGCTATACTGGGGTGTTATGATGGTAAAGAAGGGTGAAGCAGATGGAATGGTTGCCGGAGCAGTTAATTCAACTGCCAATACTTTAAGACCTTCCTTACAGATCCTGAAAACCGCTCCCGGCACAAAGCTTGTGTCTGCTTTCTTTATAATGGCAGTTCCGGATTGTGAATATGGTGAAAAAGGTGTGTTCCTGTACGCCGACAGCGGTCTGGTTGAAAACCCTAATGCTGATGAATTATCAGAAATCGCTATTTCATCCGCAAAATCATTCAAAAAGCTTGTTGAAGCGAAGCCAAAGGTTGCCATGCTGTCATATTCCAGCTATGGGAGCGCAAAAAGTGAATTAACAGAGAAGGTTATAGAAGCTACAAAGCTTGCAAAAGAAAAGGCACCCGATTTATTACTTGATGGGGAACTGCAGGCAGATGCTGCAATTGTACCGTCTGTTTCAAAATCAAAAGCACCTGGAAGTCCTATTGAGGGAAATGCAAACACACTTGTATTTCCGGATCTTAACTGTGGAAACATCGCATATAAGCTTACACAACGCCTTGCTAAGGCTGAAGCTTACGGACCAATCACACAGGGGATAGCAAAGCCGGTAAATGACTTATCACGTGGCTGTATAGCCGAGGATATTGTTGGGGTTATTGCCATTACTTGCGTTCAGGCTCAAGACGATATTAATTAACATATAATTGGGGGATTAAGACACATGAAAATACTCGTAATAAATACAGGAAGCTCTTCATTAAAATATCAATTAATTGACACTGAAAATGTAATTGTTCTTGCTAAAGGACTTTGCGAAAGAATTGGGCTTGGAGATTCGATTATTAAGCAGTCTGATTATTTAGGCAAGTCATTCAAAAAAGAGATTGAGCTTAATAATCATAATGACGCAATAAAAGAAGTTATCAACGCTTTAACATGCAAGGAATATGGTGTAATTTCAAGTATGGACGAAATTTCGTCCGTTGGTCACCGAGTTGTTCATGGTGGAGAGAAATTTTATAAATCAGTCGTTATTGATGATGAAGTTCTTGAAGCAATAGAGGAATGTATTATTATGGCTCCGCTTCATAACGGACCTAACATGATTGGTATTAAAGCCTGTAAAGCAATACTGCCAAATGTTCCGATGGTTGCAGTTTTTGATACCGCTTTTCATCAGTCAATGCCAAAAGAAGCCTTTATTTTTGCTTTACCGTACAGCTTTTATGAGGATAACGGGATTCGTAGATATGGCTTCCACGGTACTTCCCATAAGTATGTTTCAGAAAGAGCAGCAGCTTTGCTGGATAAACCATATGAATCACTAAAAATTGTTACCTGTCACTTGGGTAATGGTTCGAGTATATGCGCTGTAAAAAACGGTAAATCTATTGATACGAGCATGGGATATACGCCATTGGATGGTCTCCCAATGGGCACAAGATGTGGTTCAATTGATCCTGCTATTGTTACAGGCTTAATTGAACACGAAAATTATGATGCGGCAATGCTTAATGATCTATTAAATAAAAAATCCGGTGTTTTGGGCATATCCGGCGTCAGCAGTGATTTTAGAGATCTGGAGGATGCAGCTGAAAAAGGTAACGAACGTGCCAAGCTTGCTCTTGATGTTTTCGTTTACAGTGTTAAAAAGTATATAGGTGCTTATGCTGCTGCAATGGGTGGAATTGATGCACTGGTATTCACTGCTGGTATCGGAGAAAACAATGGCACTCTAAGAAAGCAAGCGGTATCAGGGTTAGAATTCTTAGGCATCGGTATAGATGATGAGAAAAACAATCAAAGAGGAAAAGAATTGGATATTAGTACAGCGGATGCAAAAGTAAGAACACTTGTTATTCCAACAAATGAAGAGCTTGCTATTGCTAGGGAAACTGTTAGGCTTATTGGAAAAAAATAAAGAAATTCTTCATTGACAAGATATAAAACCACATGATACATTTTAGGGTGAAGTTAATGAATAATTATACTTCACCTTATTTAATGCTCAAAATAACAGAATTGCTGTGCAATTTCAACACACCCCGGTTGCATGGGCGAGCAGCAAACAAAGTTTGCGACCAGCCCCGGTTGCATGGGCGAGCAGCAAACGAAGTTTGCGACCAGCCCCGGTTGCATGGGCGAGCAGCAAACGGAGTTTACGACCAGCCATTTCAACGAGGCGGGGGTTCATCTAAGCCTCGTTATATCTTACAGTTTTCTATCCTTTTACAGCCCCTGCGGTAACCCCTTTTACTATATTTTTCTGCATGAATATAAAGAATATTATCGACGGTATCACAGCTAAAACGATGGCACTCATTGTGTATTGCCAATCCGTTACATACTGACCTATGAAAGTATATGCCGCAAGTGTCAGGGTTTTGGATTCCTTGGGACCATCCAGAATAATTAGAGGCAGTAGAAAATCGTTCCATATCCACATTACATCAATGACGATGATTGTACTTGTAACGGGCTTTAAAAGAGGGAACATAATCGAAAAAAACATTCTAAGAGTAGATGCCCCATCCACAAGCGCACTTTCGTCCATCTCCTTTGGAATACCTTTTGCAAAGCCGTGATACATAAATACCGCTGCAGGTGCCGCAAACCCCCAGTAAAGCGCTGCAAGTCCATATATGTTATTGGGTAGTCTCATAATATTTACAAATTTGATTAATGTAATCATTATTGTCTGAAATGGAATTAACATGGGTGAAATACTAAATATGTAGAGTATCCAGCTTAACCTAGATTTATTTCTTGAAAGTGTAAAGCCTGCAAGGGAGCTGAAAACGATAATTCCCAGTATAGCAATGGTTGTAACAACAACATTATTGAAAAAAAGCCTTGGGTAATTAATACTTCTCCAGACATAGGTGTAATTTTTGAAATGAAATGAGGATGGAAAGGAAAGGACATTGGTCATTACTTCTTTAAAGCTTTTGATTGAGTTTATCAATACTAAAAATATCGGATATAAAAATATGATTACGAAAACTATCAATACTACTTCTATTACAATCAGCTTCTTTTTATTTTCGCTCATTACATTTCAACCTCCTTCTTCTTGAAGAATGTTACCTGTACCAGGGTAATCAAAAGTATCGCCACAAATAGCACTAAAGCCTTGGCTGTACCATACCCGTATGAATTGTTCTGAAAGGCTTCTTTATATATGTCATAGGTTATACTGGTCGTTGATCCGCCCGGTCCGCCGTTTGTAAGAGATATGATTACATCAAATATCTTTATTGAATTTGTAAGCGCTAAAAACACACAAGTGGTAACAGATGGCATTATAAGTGGAATAGTGACTCTAAAGAATCTTACAACCGTTCCCGCTCCGTCAATAATAGCCGCTTCTATAAGCTGAACGGGTATTGATTGCAATCCTGCAATATAAATGACGATGTAAAATCCTACGGACTGCCATATTGATACAAACAAAACAGACCAGAAGGCCAGCTTTGCATCTCCCAACCAGCTCCACGAGAAGAAACCCAAATTCGTTAGATTTCCCATAGTTTCGAATCCCTGAATGAAAATAAACCTCCATATGAATCCTACAATTACCATGCTAAGAATGTATGGTACAAAAAAACCGGCTCTTAGTATACCGGATGTTTTTAGTTTTTTATCCAGCATTACAGCCAGAAATACTGCCAAGGTGTTTATAGTGACTATAAACAATACTGAAAATTTTAAAGTAAATATTGCTGAATCTTTAAATCCGCCATCCTCTGTAAATAGCAATCTAAAGTTTTCAAGCCCGATAAATTTCGCTGCCCTGCTGATCCCATTCCACTCGGTAAATGAATAGCACATACTCATTATGAACGGAATATACACAACCATTGTAACAAACACTAACACCGGCAACACATATATAATAAAGCCCGGCTTGTTTTTCACTTTACCCATATTTGCCCCTCGCATCTCCATGTTTACACTTATTATCTGATATCTGTTGTATATAAAGAATATATAATCGTGGCATGGTACGGGTAAAAAAGTGTACACTTTATTACGCAAATATTTTTATGTAAATTTATAAATACCTCACCGAAGCCAATTGTGTATTTTGCTTCGTAAAAACGTTTGATTATCAGCCTCAGCGAACGAGCTCACTTCCTTTCTTTGCTAATAAAACATACTGTACACTGTATCATAATAGATTCCAAAACATTATAGTTCTCGATTTTGAATTGTATAATGGATTTTATATGATTAAAAGCCTTATGGTAATAACCATAAGGCTTTCATATAAATCCGGCAACGTCCTACTTTCCCAAGGCGTCTCCACCCAAGTATCATCGGCACCCGAGAGCTTAACTTCTGTGTTCGGGATGGGAACAGGTGTATCCTCTCCGTTATTGCCACCGGAAACTTTATAGTAACAGAACACAAGGGACGTTTCTTCTGTGTCATTTTAGAATGCCATTCTATTTTGTCATTCTTTATTGCCATTTTAGAATGTCATTCTTTATGTCACCTTGTACTTAGCAGGAAACGGTTCTTTTGCTTCCCATTTGCTTTTTCTGTACCCTCAAAACTGTATAATGCTTCGCTCTTAAACAAATTTCATTTTTTAGTTGGGCTAAGGCTTTGGATTTTATCCATTACCTTTCACCATTTTGACCATGTTTCGCTTGCTTTACAAGCGCTTTTATTAATGTTGCGTATTTTCTCACAACGAATACAAAGATCCGCATAAGAAAAACGCTTTGAGTCGCTTCGCTCCTCAACATTATTGTCACATATTTTTCTTCTAGAAAAAATGTTTTGGTCAAGCCCTCGACCTATTAGTATCAGTCAGCTGCATGCATTACTGCACTTCCACTCCTGACCTATCAACCATGTAGTCTTCATGGGGTCTTACCCTTTCGGTGGGATATCTAATCTTAGGGGTGGCTTCACGCTTAGATGCCTTCAGCGTTTATCCTTTCCGAACTTGGCTACCCAGCTATGCCACTGGCGTGACAACTGGTGCACCAGAGGTTCGTCCATCCCGGTCCTCTCGTACTAAGGACAGCTCCCTTCAAATATCCTGCGCCCACGACAGATAGGGACCGAACTGTCTCGCGACGTTCTGAACCCAGCTCGCGTACCGCTTTAATTGGCGAACAGCCAAACCCTTGGGACCTTCTCCAGCCCCAGGATGCGATGAGCCGACATCGAGGTGCCAAACCTTGCCGTCGATGTGAACTCTTGGGCAAGATCAGCCTGTTATCCCCGGCGTACCTTTTATCCTTTGAGCGACGGCCCTTCCACTCAGTGCCGCCGGATCACTAAGACCTGCTTTCGCACCTGCTCGACTTGTTTGTCTCGCAGTTAAGCTACCTTATGCCTTTGCACTCTACGCACGATTACCGACCGTGCTGAGGTAACCTTTGTAAGCCTCCGTTACTATTTGGGAGGCGACCGCCCCAGTCAAACTCCCCATCTACCACTGTCTCCGAGCAGGCAATGCTCCGGATTAGTAATCAAATACAGCAAGGGTGGTATTTCACCAGTGGCTCCATATGGTCCGCAAACCACACTTCAAAGCCTCCCACCTATCCTACGCATGCTGTAGCCGAGTACAATAGTAAACTAGAGTAAAGGTGCACGGGGTCTTTCCGTCCCGGTGCGGGTATCCGGCGTCTTCACCGGAACCACAAGTTCACCGAGCTCGCGGTTGAGACAGTGCCCAGATCGTTACACCATTCGTGCAGGTCGGAACTTACCCGACAAGGAATTTCGCTACCT
>ENA-UOOK01001819-UOOK01001819.1-fermentation-metagenome-genome-assembly--contig:-NODE-1819-length-27544-cov-11.483575_pt1 | contig 27544 bp, 24 predicted proteins | sample MGYA00245777_ERZ724023 | MGnify/ENA primary metagenome ERZ724023 (study PRJEB28704, sample SAMN03018312) | fermentation metagenome | biome: anthropogenic terrestrial biome; feature: soil... | reverse complement strand
TGTATTCCAATCTAACTTATATTTGATATAGAAAATAAAAAAATATAAAAGCCCTGTGCAAAATTTTGGGTAGGGCTATCTTGTTATTGTATTTTACTCTCTACCCTAAGTTAGAAATTTTTGAAAATGCTGATATTCCGCATGAATACTGGGTTATTTGAAAAATTTTACGGAAATTGATCTATACAGAATATCTTAATCTACCCACAAGGGGTAGGGGATAGAAAGATAAAATAATCTCATTTCTATCCATAAGTTAGGAAAAAATAAAACATATTAAAAACACAATATTCATGCCGTATTTTAATGTTTTCAAAATAAAAAACATAGCGTAACAAAATATTATTTATCTCTATATTTTTTCATTCTTAATCTTGTCTTTTCATTATCTATTTTATGTTGACATTCGTCACATCTTACTGTTTGATTATCCTTAGACCAATATTATATAAAATACAGGCAAGTCCAGAAACCCGCATTAGTATTGAATTTCTGGACTTATTGTATTTAATTAAAAATGTCTAGTGATTTATATCCCCTGTATCTTATCTTCCACCTTGCTTTCCACTATCGTTAATCGTTGGTTCATATTATCAAGAGTTGTACTCATCTTTTCCATGTTGTTACTCATGGTAGTTAAAACTGCATTTTGTTTATCGAAATAATCCATCAATCTATTTTCACGACTGATTGAATCATCATTGAGTTTATTGGCAAATTTCCAAATAAAATATCCTAAAGCCAAACAACAAACAATAGGAAAACCTAAGTTTGTTATTAATTGTGTAACCTGTTGTACGTCCATTTATAAATCACTCTCCTATAGTTGAAACATTTTTAATACCTAAAAAGCACTTCCTTACCATATTACTCATTAGTTAAGAAAAAATAAGAAGTCCAAAATATAGCATGGTTACTATCTTTTTGGACTCCATTTATTTAATTTGTTAGCGTTAGGTTTTTAAAAAGGCAGTTAAAACACATAAAAGTATTAAATTATCGCATGGATAGTACATTATTTGATAAGTTCTATTCAATTTGTGCGTGTCTTAATTTTATTAAAATGCCGCTTTACAATTTACATCATAACTTCCATATGTTCCAGTTGTTGAAGTTAAATGTAGTGTAAATGTTGCTCCTGCAATACTACTACTATTTTTTAATGATATTCCTATTCTTAATGGATAACCGTCTACAGAGGACTGTGTAATATCTGACAAAGTTATTCCACTTAAATTAGTTAGAGTCCATGCTGGAGTTATACCTGTAACTTCATTTCCAGTGCTGTCTTGAAATACTGCATTATAGTAATAAGTTGAACCATATCCATAGTGTATTGTTTGCGTTGTACTTATTACATTACCATTATTGGCTTTAACAACACAAGAACCACTAGCGGCCTGTGTTACAACAATATCCTTTGTAGCGGTTACATTCTGTTGTGTCCATGTAGCAGTAAAGGTTACATTTCCTGCTTTAAGGAATGTTACTTTACCTGTACTGTCAATCGTTGCAATAGATGTATCAGAGGAAGTCCATGTAATAGTGGCTGTAGAATCTGTTGTACCATTCTTTTGTGCTGTGGCTGTTAATGTAGGTGTATCAGATGTTGTGTAGGAATCATTGGCAGTAATAGAAAGTGAATAAGAATCAGGTTCAGTAATTGTAATCGCCTTTGTGCCGCTTACATTTTGACTTGTCCATGTTGCTGTTATTGTTACGTTACCATTAGCAAGGAAATTAACAAGTCCTGTATTATCAACTGTTGCCAATGATGTATCAGAGGAAGTCCAGACAAGAGAAGCATTAACAACTGTATCATCTTGTTTTGCAACTGCCGTTAGTTGTGCGGATTCTCCCCTGTGATATGAATCATTTGCAGTAATAGTAACTGTATATGTATGTGGTGTGATTGCCGCAACTTCACAATACAGATGAATAACATTATCCTTTGAAATGATATTATCTATCTTCCAATGTCTGCCGACTGCATCAAATTGATTGCTTATCTGTAAGGAATCTATAATAGAATTCGGTTCTGCTATAATGTGGATATTGCCGTTGACAAGAGAAATTACATTATTTGACTGTGTTAAACCGTCTGCAATATCATAGGCATATACCGGCATATTAATTTCATTTGAGCCAATAACGGAATGAATTATTGCATTGGTTTCAATTATGTTTGATTTGTAATATACAGTGTTTTCAGGTGTTTCTTGATTCAATACAAGAAAATGTTTATTGCCATAGGTTAATAGTTGTCCTGCGTGAATACCACAGTCATATGGATAAAATATTGTTAATTTGTCTGCTAATTGATTTGTGTCCTTATTACGTCTAAATAGGACGTTATAGGGCGTATTATCTTTATAGGCAGTAACTACCCTACCTTCACGATTCAGAGCGTCAGTAAAGGCAGAGGAAAGCGTATCATACATTCTATCACCTCTTTAGTCATGAAATAGAAAATGAATATTGGATTCTTCTTCGTCTGTGCTGTCTGGAATACTGATAATCTTTGCCTGAATATCATTAAGACGTTCCTGCAAGTATTTGTATGCTTCACTTGTGGTACTGAATTCAGTGACTACAGAGCGAAACAGGTCTATGTTATTTGCAAGAGAATCTAATATGTCATATACCGTTTGATATAGTTGTTTCTTCATAGTTGTTTTGGTAAATGTATCTGTTGCTGATAGACCGTTTTCATCAAGATACATTGAGTATGTATCATCAGAATAATATGCCTTGTTATTTAATTCTGTTTTCAGCCGATCTAATACTGTCATTTTATCAGTCCCTTCTACAATATTGTTTTTATAAGCAGACATAATGAATAAACAAATGATTTTCAATTTTAATAGGTATGGTGGTTAAGTTATACCCCTAAAAAGTTTGATTGAAATTTATGTAATTAAACATATAAATTTATAGGTAGTTAAGGGGGATAAAATTTTGTCCCACCTTTGATTGAAATTTCAAGGAGAACCAAATTTCGTTCCCCTCTATGTTAAACATAGGGTGGGTCTAATTTGACCCACCTCATCATAGGTTGAATTCATATAGTAGTATAATGTTCTGGACGTTATAGAGCGTTGTTTATGGTTAAGTAGTATAATTTCATAGGTAAAATAAAAGTGCCTGTAATAAGCCGTAAAACGTATAGAAACACTTTAACCTGAGTACCTAAAACAGTGACTCAGGATATTTCAAGTAGCAGTTTAAAGATGGGACGTATCATTACAGAATTAGAGCGCATTTATGGCATAAGGCAAGGCAACAATCAGCATACCAACAATGTTGGTTTCCAAAAAACTCAAAAGGATGTTGCTGATGAAATGGGAATTGATAACATGGAAAGTTATCGAAATTACAAAAAACTTACAACTCTCATTCCAGAACTTCAAGACATGGTTGATACTGGTTCTCTTACATGATTTTCATGTAATTAAATAAATAAATCAGGGCATAAAAATACCCCTATCGGATTGATAAGGGAAAAAGTTAATCATTAAAATTCTATTGCAAACACGCAATGAGGAGCATTAGAAAAATCATATTTTTCGTTAATATCTAATACTTTGATATAATCGCCTGTTTTACCAAATACAGACCAATCTTTATGTAACTTGAATGATAATATTTGTGAAATTTTTTTGGTAGAAAAAAAGTGTGTTTGCTATTGACTCTCTTTGAGGAAAGGGGGCAGCACCTGTAATAAATCATCAATAATATATCAATACACTGCAATGCTATTAGCCGCTGTGCCATTTCCGCTATCGTCAATGGCGTATTTTACCGCTGTGTGCCGCTGTGTTACAAAAGGGCAAAAAAAGTAGAAGCAAATGCTTTAGTAAGTTTAAGTTCTAAAGTATAAAACAATATCGTATTAACTTGTTAAATATGATGTATTGCACACTTTAAAGTGATAAATCATTGCACTATTAAACTTTAAAAGTATAATGTGCTATCACATTAACTTATGAAATATCATGTATTACTATAAATTAAAGTGCTACTGCACTAAATCATATTATAAATTACTTTTATGCTTTACTATACGAAAACTAGAATTATGCATATTGAATGTATAAACCGATTCTACGTAAATTTATATATCATATAAAATAATGGTTCCATCTCATCATTTTGACGAATATTAGTTGATTACCGGTTAAATATCATGTATTTATCATGAATATTTATGTATTTAGAGTGTATAAAATGTTGGCTTGTATATGTTTCACATGAAACTAATTCAAAAAGAACTATTATTAGTACATAATATACAACCTAATTAGTACAAAATGAGTATTTTGTATAATGTTAGTTATGATTAACTGTTTTTTCTCTGCTTTTCGGTTTGCATATAGTGAATGTATAGATAGTGCATATTAGTGTATAAATGTATGTTTGTTATTATATGGTAATTGTGCCTATTCGATAAAACTACCCTTTTTTATTGTCTACTGACCTTCCTAATTCTTCTGTGCAATTTGTTCTTGAGTAACATCACTTGTATTATTCAAGTCACCTATATTTGTTCCTTTTGGATTATTACTTCCTTGACGTACTCCATAAATCCTTTCCAATTCACAAATGATACGCCCCATCTTTATTGTATATTATGCACAATTATTATAGCTATAATTTGTTTATTATTGTGAACAAGAGAATATTTGTTACTCAAATAGTTACAAAATTGTAACAATTAGTTTACACTGTCTTGACACCTATTAAGTGTAAAGGTATAGTACTTTACACACGTTAAAAAAATAGAATACCATCTGCATAATACTTTATTATAATATCATACAAACGGTATTCTAACAATAGTTATTTTAATAATGTTTCACGGAAAATGTTTCACGCTTTTAATCCCTTTGTATCTTCAAACAAATCGGTTACCGGAACTTGTAATGCCCTTGCAATAGCACACATTGTTTCAACTGTTGGTTTCTTTACTTTATTCTCAATATTATTGATTTCCGTCTTACTAATTCCGCTTAGTGCTGCAAATTTTCTTAATGACATATGCTTTTTATCTCTTACTTCCCATACCTTTATTTTTATCATAATGCAATCTCCTTTATATCGTTGTCTGTACGCTTCTGCAAGACGATAAACAATTAAAATTAACTTATACCATTGAAGCATGAAATATGCTCTAACAAGCCCACAAACGATTATAGATTCATTAAGGGGCTTGTCTTAATAGATTTACTGACAATTTGACTATCTCTTAACCCTTCTAAATATCTTTGAGTTATTTTGATATTCTCATGCCCCATCAATCTACTAAGGGAATATACATCAATACCATCTTCCAATTGCTTTTGTGCAAACCAATGGCGGCAGGTATGAGGACTACATCTGATTGTTTTAGATACCTTTGCTTTTTGTCCTGCTATCTTTACAATGCGTTCTATTGCTTCAACTGTTAAAGGTCTGCCTGTCCTTGATAAAAAGTAGTTATTGTATTTTACATTTTTGAATTCAAAGAAATATTTTTTAGTACGCTCATATTTCATCAAGATTTTCGACAAATATGGTGATTTTCCAACTTGTCTTTCTTTTTTACCTTTGCCATAAATTGTAATGTAATTATCTTTAATGGCAAAATTAGGCAAACAGCATAATTCAAAGCATCTGATACCAGTATCAAAAAGCATAGCCATAATTGCTTTATTCCGTATATTCATATATCCATTTTCAGAATATAATTTTAACATTCGTTTTACTTCTTCATCTGAAAATGTTTTAATGACCGTTTTAGGTTCTTTCATCCAACTAACCTTTAGAACCGGATTATCAGATACATAATTTTCTTGAATAAGATATTTCCAAAAAGCACGAAATACTTTAATCAATCCATTAAGGTATGATTCTTTTCGTTTGCGTTTAATCTGATAAGCAAAAAATGCTTTTAGGTGATATTCCTTTACCTGTTCAATATCTGTTAAATGCTGATACTCCTTCAGATAATTTACAAAGAATTCCAAACAATTTCGATACCCTTTTACTGTTTTCTTTGTGTACTGCCTGATTTGACACTCAAACAAGAATTCCTTTACGCAGTCATCTAAAAGCATAAAATAGCCCTCCTAATATGTTTGATATACATACTAAGAGAGCCATACACTTTGAATATAGGGTACTTAAAAAGAGATTTTTTTATATATCAGTATCTGTCGTTTGATTCCATCATTCAAGTTGATAATGATTCTTAAAACCTCTTGAAATAGGCATGAATCCTGATCCGGTCATTGCTCGTCCGCATTCTCCCAGTTATGCCAGACGTTCTGGACATCGTCGTTATCTTCAAGTGCATCCAGCAAATGCTGCATGGAAGCCGCGCGCCCTTCCTCCAGCTTCGTATAGGTTGTAGGCACCATTTCTACTTCTGCAGATACAAACTGGTATCCTTTTGCCTCTAAATCAGCCAAAACACCGCTGAAATCATCGGGTTCGGTAAATATTTCAAAAACATCTTCATCAGCCTGAAAATCGGAAGCCCCTGCCTCAAGACAATCTTCCATCACTTTGTCTTCTTCCAAACCCTCGCGCTCTACCACCAAAACGCCTTTGCGTGAAAACAAGAAAGAAACACAACCGGTCGTGCCGAGATTTCCGCCGTATTTATCGAAATAATGGCGCAGATCACCCGCTGTACGGTTACGGTTATCCGTCAGCGTTTCAACGATCACGGCAACGCCGCCGGGGCCATACCCTTCATAAGTAATATTTTCATATTTGGTATCATCGCCGTCGCCGGCGGCCTTTTTTATAATGCGGTCGATATTGTCATTCGGGACATTAGCGGCCTTTGCCTTTGCAATGCAGTCCCGCAGACGCGAATTTGCATCAGGATCCGGCCCTCCGCCTTCTTTGACCGCCACAGACAGTTCGCGCCCTATCTTAGTGAAAACCTTGGCGCGGGCTCCGTCTGCCTTTTCCTTTTTTCTTTTAATATTATTCCATTTTGAATGGCCTGACATACAATAAATCCTCCAATTGAATTCCATTTTAACTTTTCGATTATAGCACGATTTGTGGCATTTGGCAAGGACGGCGCGGTTCTAGATTAAGGTGCGGCCATCACAGTAGGCACAAATCAGCATGTCTCCCGCTTCGGTAAAAAGATGCGGAAGGTATGGTTCCGTCTGCGTAATGCAATTCGGATTGGAGCATACATTCGGGTGGGTGGAATGAAACGTTCCGGCGGCCGGCCGGATATGTGCACCTTGCAGAATTGTTAGGATCAGGGCCATGCGGGCGTACATCCCATACACAGTCTGCCGAAAATAAGTAGCGCGCGGATCTTCATCCACTTCAGTGGTAATTTCGTTCACGCGCGGAAGCGGATGCAGAATCTTCAAATCCGGTTTTGCATGCGCCAGTTTGGCTCGGTCTAAAACAAAGACGCCTTTCTGCTTTTCGTACTGGCTTCCGTCTGCAAAACGCTCCTGTTGGATTCGAGTCATATAGAGAACATCGAGTTCCGGCAGCGCTTCCTCCAGTGAAGACACTTCACTCCACGGGCATCCGGCCGCATCCATTACATCTTTGACATACCGCGGCAAAGCCAGTTCAGGCGTTGAAATAAGGACAAAGCGGTTCCCAGGAAAGCGTGTCATCGTCTTGATTAAAGAATGAACGGTCCGACCGTAGATCAAGTCTCCGCAAAGACCGATACACAAATGGTCGAGCCGTCCCTTTTCATTATACAAAGTTACAAGATCCGTCAGTGTCTGCGTGGGATGCAGATGACCGCCGTCGCCTGCGTTGATGATGGGCACTCTGGAATAAAGCGCTGCCGCCGCCGCTGCACCTTCCCGCGGATGGCGAATAACGATGAGGTCGGTATAGCCCCCCACAACCATAACGGTGTCTTTCAGGCTTTCTCCTTTGGAAACGGATGTATTGCCGGGATTGTCAAACCCCACCACTTCTCCGCCAAGCCGATACATTGCCGTCTGAAAAGACATTTTTGTGCGGGTGGACGGTTCGTAGAAAAGAGTCGCCATAATTTTTCCGCGGCAGGATTCTCGGTATGCCCAAGGATTGTTCCGAATGCTGTTCGCCAGATTGATCAGCTGTATGGTCTGTTCCACACTAAGTTGATCCAGATCGATCATGTGATTGAGCTGCATCGCACTTCGCCTCTGATTCAATTTTTCTTATTTTACCATTTTTCCACGGAAATCACAAGTTTGTCCGCGAATAATGAGAATTCATTCTGCTTATCCGGTTTATACCATTTATACGTCCCTAAACCCGGCTCCTTTGGCTATGTAAAATGATGTCCAGCGATGCCTGCGCGGCTTGATCCAATACCCTCTGCCGCCCGTCCGGAGTTTTGTTCTTGAGATACGCGGCATCGCAGATATAAACATGCGTATTTCCAATCCGCTTTTCTGCGGCAATATTTCCGCCAAGCGGAATTTCTGCAAGCATCTGTCATCACCTTGCTTTATGCTTATTCGTGCCGCGGATTGTCCTATGATCATCTTGATTTGACTTGCGCGAATAAATACAGTACCGAAACGACTATATTTTCTGTAGAAAAGCAGAGCACAGAATCCGGTTCGCCGGAAGAACCGGAAATTCACTTCAGAACATTGCAAGGGGAAGCACCCCGGAGGTTAGCATGGCGTACTGCCTGTATTTACGGAAATCACGCGCCGATCTGGAAGCTGAAGCACACGGCGAAGGCGAAACGCTTGCAAGGCACGAAAAAGCCCTTTTGGATCTCAGCCAGCGGATGAAATTGAAGATTGACTGCGTTTACCGTGAAATTGTTTCGGGGGAAACGATTGCGGCCCGGCCGGTTATGCAGCAGCTGCTCTCTGACGTTGAGCAGGGAATGTGGGACGGCGTGCTTGTGATGGAAGTGGAGCGCCTTGCCCGCGGCGACACAATTGACCAGGGGATTGTGGCGCAAACGTTCAAATTTACAGGCACAAAAATCATTACCCCTCTCAAAACCTATGATCCAAATAACGAGTATGACGAAGAATACTTTGAATTTGGACTTTTTATGTCCCGGCGCGAATACAAGACAATTAACCGGAGGCTGCAGCGCGGACGGATCGCTTCGGTGAAAGAAGGAAAATTTGTCGGCAACAAGGCGCCTTTCGGCTATGTCCGGAAAAAACTTGACAAAGAAAAAGGATATACGCTCATTCCGGATTCAGAAAAGGTTTCCGCAGTTAAAATAATTTTTTCTCTGTATGCTTATGGGGAAAAGCGCGCTGATGGAAGTTTTGAAGAGATGGGGACATCCAAAATTGCCCGGCGGCTGGATGAGCTGAAAATTCCTTCCGTGACCGGAAAAAGCTGGGCGGCCTCCACCATTCAGGGAATTCTCCGAAACCCGGTCTATATTGGAAAGATCCGCTGGAATGCAAGGCCTTCCAAAAAGAAAATGATCGGCGGCAAAATCGTAAAAAAACGTCCGCGGACAAAATCTAGCGATTGGATACTGGCCGACGGCCTCCACCAACCGATCATCGATCAAAAAACATGGTATACGGTTCAGCAAAGGTTAAGTGATCATCCGATTTGCCCATGCCCGAAAAATGCGGTAATTGCCAACCCGATGGCCGGTCTTGTCGTATGCGGGAAATGCGGCCGAAAGATGATCCGCCGCCCCTGCACAAACCCCAAGCACCCGGATATCATGATGTGTCCTTCTTCGTCGTGCAATAATATCAGCTCCGCTTTGGACTGCATTGAACAGCACCTTCTGGAAGCTCTGCGGCAATGGCTCGACCAGTATGAACTTACTTACAAACCACCCCATGACCCGGAATGCTCCGAACAAACTGAAATTAAGCAAAAAGCCCTGCGCAATGCGCAGGACGAACTGGAAAAGCTGGAAAAACAAAGGGATACAATCTACAATTTGCTGGAACAAGGCATCTATACAGCAGACGTATTTCTGGAACGGTCAAAAAGCATAAACAATAAAATTGAAAAATCAAGAGAAAATATCAGCCGGCTTAGTCAGGATATTCAGCTGCTCTCCAAAGCGGCGAAGAATCAAAAAATAATTATCCCCAAAACAGAACATATCCTAACTCAATATGGAAACGCAAAAACACCGGCTGAAAAAAACCGTCTGTTAAAATCCGTTCTTGAAAAAGTGGTGTATACAAAAACTGTCAATGGGCGCTGGCACAACAAACCGGATGACTTTGAATTGATTTTGTATCCCAAGCTTCCCCGCTCTAAAATTCACTGATAACTATATGGTACTGAAGAATTGGCTCATTTGGAGATGGTCGCCACCATTGTTTATCAACTAACAAGAAATTTATCCATGAAGGAAGTAGAATCCAGCGGATTTGGAGCATATTTCGTCAACCACACCACCGGGATATACCCTGCTGATGCCACAGGCGTTCCTTTCAGCGCCGCAGCGCTTCAGGTAAAGGGAGATCCGGTCACTGATGTCCACGAAGACCTGGCAGCCGAACAGAAAGCACGTACCACATATGACAATATCCTTCGTTTTGCCGACGACCCCGACGTACGGGAACCGATCAAGTTCCTTCGCGAGCGGGAAATCGTTCATTACCAGCGCTTTGGCGAAGGACTTCGCATTATCACCGACAATCTTGATGATAAGAACTTTTACGCATTCAATCCGGCATTTGACAGCGGAACTTTCAAAAATAACCGTCCGGCGGCCTCTTCCAACCAAAATAATTTCGATAACAATTCCAGCGCTACTTCCGCCAATGATTCTACGAATAACAATAACTCGAATAACAACAAAAATCCGTCGGCATCCGCAGCCCAAAACGATAAAAGTCAAAACAAACAAAATGCGGTTTCGGCACAGCAGACTGAGAAAAAGTCGATGCAAAGCCAATCCGAAAATCATCCTAAAAAATCATCTACCCAGCCACTGATCACATGGAGCATGAAATAACCGACTGTTTTTGCCAAATCCATATTTTACAGAAAAATCCCAATGCGGCATTGGAAGCCACATTGGGATTCTCATGATTCTATTGAACCGTTATAAAATTGCGGATCTTCTCATACCGCTTATCGCCAATTCCGGAAACATTTTTTATCTGGTCGATAGACTGAAAGCTGCCGTGCTGTTTGCGATATGCTACAATCCGCTCGGCCAGCCCATCACCGATTCCGTCAAGGCCTTCGCTCAGCTCCTGCGCCGTAGCCGTATTGATATTAATCTTGTGGCTGAGCTTTTTAGGACTGCTGTTCTCGGGCTGAGGGACACTCGACTGCCGCCAATTGCTGGGCGAAACATTCCCTCCGCTCTCCTCAGATACGCCGGACAAAGAGGATTCTTTCCCCATACCTGGCAAAAAAGGATTCAGGCCTTCTTCCGATACGGACTTTTCCCTTGAAACAATCCCGCTGGAAGATGATACTGCATCCGCTACCGCGGTTGGCTCCGACAGCGGCGCATCCGGAACATAAAAGGCATTATAGCCAATCACCAAAGCGCACAGAACCGCCGTAATCAAAATCAAATACCGAAGCTGCCGATTCTGCTCTTCTTCTTTCGAGTTATTTTCGTCCTGCGTATTCCAGTCCCCCTTACAAAGGAGAAAGGCGCTTTAAAAAATTTGTAAAATAAGGGGGAAGGTCACTCGTAAATTCAAGATACCGTCCATCCCGGGGATGATGAAAACCAATGACCCGCGCATGCAGGCACTGGCCCTGAAAACCGCGAATGGGTTTTCTGGAGCCGTAAACGGGGTCGCCTGCCACCGGATGCCCAATATAGGCCATGTGGACACGAATCTGGTGAGTGCGGCCGGTTTCCAGTTTCAGGCGCACATGCGTAAATCCCCTGTACCGGGTAATGACCTGATAATGGGTGACTGCACGCCTGGAGTGTTTTTCTGTAACGGCCATTTTTTTTCGTTCAACGGGGTGACGGCCAATCGGCGCATCAACCGTACCATTGTCTTCCTTTAAATTTCCAGTCACAACAGCCTCATAGATCCGGGTAAAGCTGTGGTCTTTGATCTGTGCGGCCAGATTCCGGTGGGCAAAATCATTTTTCGCGACAATCAGCAGCCCACTGGTATCCTTGTCTATACGGTGAACAATACCCGGACGCAGAACTCCGTTGATCCCGGAAAGTGAATCTCCGCAATGCGCCAGCAGCGCATTGACCAGTGTACCGTCCGCATGGCCGGGCGCCGGATGCACCACCATGCCTTTCGGTTTATTCACAACCAGAAGGTCCTCGTCTTCATAGGGAATATCAAGCGGAATCGGCTGCGGAATTACTTCCAGCGGCACGGGATCCGGCATTAAAATTTCAACAGTGTCTCCCGAAGCACATCGGAAACTTTTGTCCCGGTTTTTCTGCCCGATCCATACGTTTTCCCCCTCAATCAGCTTTTCAGCAGCAGAGCGGGAAATTCCTTCCAGCTTCCGGGCCATCAGTCTGTCCAGCCGTTCGCCGGCGTCTGATTCTTCCACAGTCAGCGTAATATGACGCATTACCGGGTCCTGATAACTTTTTCCGCGTGGTTATCCCGGTCTGCGAAAAAGAAAATGTGAATAATAAAAAATACTGCACCGATTGTTACACAAAAGTCTCCAAAATTGAAAATTGCTGGGAAAAATGACAGCCGCAGATAATCCACAACAAAGCTGCGGGCAAGGCGATCAATCAAATTCCCAACGCCGCCGCCGACAACCAGGATAGAAGCCGCCCATGAAAAGAAACTGTGGTTTCGGTACCGGAACATGGCAAAGATGATCAGAGCACAGATGATGACCGTTACCGCAATAAACAAATGCGTTTTGCCCTCTAAAATACTGAAAGCGGCACCCGTATTCTGGGTGTAAACTAGATCAAAGACTCCAGGAATTACAGGTTTGGGCTTTCCAAGGGGCAAATTCTGGACGACAAGCAGTTTGAAAAGCTGATCGGCCGCCACAATTAAAGCGGACAGCAACAGAGCTATAACAGCCAAAGCAATACCTCCTCATTTCCCCGTACTATGATCCGGCAGCCGGAAAACCGACTGCCGGATAGAAAATCAAAACTGCCTATTTCAAAACTTCTGCACAGCGGGCACATACATCAGGATGATCCGGATCACTGCCGACCGTATTGCTGTAACTCCAGCAGCGCGCACATTTGTCTCCCTCAGCATGAGAAACGGTGACCGAAAGCCCCGGCAGTTCTTCTCCCTCATAGGCGCCCTTGCCGCCTTCTACAACGGCAGCCTGCGAAACAATCAGGACGGCGGGAAGTTCTTTTTCGACCGACTTCAGAAAACGGTACAGCTCATCTGAGCCGTGCAGTTCTACTTTTGCATCCAGGGACGAACCGATCGTTTTATCACGGCGGGCGATTTCAAGTGCCTTTTTAACATCGTTGCGAAGCAGATGGAGCCGATCCCACCGGGCGACAAAGTCTTTATCCGCATGAATCTCCACCGGTTTTGGCATATCATTGTAAATCACATGCTCCGCATTCTCAAAATTCCTGTGCGGCATATTCTTCCAAATTTCATCCGAAGTATAAGCCAGAATCGGAGCAATCAGCCGAACCATGCCGTCGAGGATCAGGAACATGGCGGTCTGCGCAGCGCGCCGGGTTTCACTTTCCGGTTTTTCCACATAGAGCCTGTCCTTTAAAACATCAAGATAAAAATTGGAAAGATCCACAACACAGAAGTTATGAATAGCATGGTAAGCGAGGTGAAACTCGAACGTCTGATAAGCTTCTTCCGTTTGAGCAATCAGCCCGTTGAAACGGTTCAGAGCCCAAACGTCAATCGGCTCCAACCGGTCAAGCGGCACCATATTGGTATCCGGATTAAAATCGAACAGATTTCCCAGAATAAAGCGTGCGGTATTGCGGATTTTACGGTACGCATCAGAAAGCTGCTTTAAAATCTTATTGGAAATCCGCACATCCGACTGATAGTCGCTGGACGCCACCCACAGACGCAGAATATCCGCCCCGTATTTTTGTACAATTTCGCTGGGGGCAATCCCATTCCCAAGCGACTTTGACATTTTGCGGCCTTCCAGATCAATTACCATGCCGTGTGTCAAAACCGTGCGGTACGGGGCAAGGCCCTTCCATGCCACACTGGTTAAAAGGGAGGATTGGAACCATCCGCGGTGCTGATCGTTGCCTTCCAAATAAAGATCCGCCGGCCACCGGAGATCTTTGCGGGACATCAAAACGGCAGCGTGGCTGCACCCTGAATCGAACCAGACGTCCATTACATCCGTTTCCTTGGTAAATTCTGTACAGCCGCATTCACAGCGGGTGCCGGCCGGCAGAATCTGCGACGCATCGTATTGAAACCACGCGTTGGATCCCTCTTTGCGGAAAAGGTCGGAAACAGCCTGAATGCTTTCGCGCGTCACCAATTCCTTGCCGCATTTTTTACAGTAAAAGATCGGGAGCGGAACGCCCCACAGGCGCTGGCGCGAGATGCACCAGTCTTTCCGGTCACGCACCATGGAGGTAATGCGGTCGCGGCCCCAAGCAGGAATCCACTGAACCTTGTTAATCTCCTCTACCGTTTTGTCCTTAATGGCGTCCACAGAACAGAACCACTGTTCCGTCGCACGGAAAAGCACCGGGCTCTTGCAGCGCCAGCAGTGCGGATACTGGTGGATAATTTTCTTGACGGCAAACAGCGCGCCGGTCTCCTGCAAATGCTTTAGGATCGCCTTGTTGGCTTCGCCCGTCGTCAGGCCGGCGAAAAGGCTCCCAGCTTCATCCGTCATTCTGCCGCGGCTGTCCACTGGGACAATAACGGGAAGCTCCGGGTAATGATTATGGCAGACGTCATAGTCTTCAACGCCGTGTCCGGGGGCTGTGTGCACACAGCCGGTGCCGCTGTCCAGTGTGACATGGCTGCCGAGAATAACGAGCGATTCACGCTGAAGGAACGGATGGGCTGTTTTGATATATTCCAGTTCGCTGCCCTTAAAGGTCGCTACGACCTGATAACCGTCTTTTCCCGCTTCATGCATGGCTTCCTTGTACAGAGCGGATGCCATAACATAATATTCGCCGCCGCATTCGATCAGCGAATATTCAAAATCCGGTCCCAGGCAGATCGCCACATTGGCGGGGAGAGTCCATGTTGTCGTCGTCCAGATCACGAAAAAGACTTTGTTCGGATCGACCCCTTTCGCGCGGAAAACCCCGCGGTCATCGGTTACGCGGAATTTTACATAAATGGAATCACACGGATCCTCGCTGTACTCGATTTCCGCCTCAGCCAAAGCCGTTTCGTCGTGCGGGCACCAGTAAACTGGCTTAAGGCCCTTGTAAATGTAGCCTTTCAGGGCCATCTCGCCGAACACTTCGACCTGCTTAGCTTCAAACTGCGGATCCAGAGTGACATATGGATGCTCCCAGTCGCCGATTACACCGAGACGCTGAAACTGCGCCGTCATAGCTTTCACGTGGGTCAGCGCAAAATCACGGCAGTGATTGCGGAAATCCACCGGGTCGCCGCTTCGGCTGTCAAGCCCGTAGGCATCAATCGCCTTCCGCTCAATGGGCAGGCCGTGTGTATCCCACCCGGGAACATACGGTGCGCGGAATCCGGACATATTCTTATACCGGACAATAATATCTTTTAACACCTTGTTGAGAGCAGTTCCCAAATGGATATTTCCGTTTGCATAGGGGGGGCCGTCATGGAGCACATAAGCGGGCTTTCCCTCATTTTTCTTCATTAAATTTTCATAGATTTTTTCGTCCTGCCATTCTTTAAGCATAGCCGGTTCGCTTTTGGGAAGGCCGGCATGCATGGGAAAATCGGTCTTTGGAAGATTCAGGGTGCTTTTATAATCCATTGGTATGTCTCTCCTCTAAGATGTTTCTTTTCAGTTTCGTCTACAGGGTGCTGGGCTCGTCTTCAAAATTGGAAATCTGAGCTTGAAAAGTGTCTTCCGGATCCGGTGAGGGCGGTGTTACGGCAGACGGTTCCGGCTGAGGTTTCTGCTCAGGCGGGGCAGAAGGTTCAGAAGGCTTCTGCGGGACGGAAGACACCGGTTTTGGTTTATGCACCGGCAATGCGTTAATCAAGGTCAGGTGTTCCTTATAAGTGCTCAGGAGCTTGGAGCGGAAATCAGAAACGGCCTGCTGAAGGCGTTCCATTTCACGCTTTTGTTCTACAATTTTTTCATTTGCACCCGAAACGATCTGATCGGCCTGCAGATTTGCATCCTTCACAATGATTTCCGCTTTATGGCGGGCTTCACGGACAGAAGCATCACTCAGTTTCTGCGCGCTGATCAGCGCGTTTTTGATTTCGTCTTCCTGGTTGCGGTATTCCTCAATTTTATCGGCCAAAACTTTGATTTTATCCTGGCTTTTTTGATTTTCCGACTTGAGTTTCTCGATTTCTTCGTCCTGGGAAACTCCCTTTTTTAAAAGTTCATCATAAGATTCCCTGACACGGTCGAGGAAGGCGTCCACATCGTCGATACGGTAACCAGAAAAACCGGACTTTCGAAACCCAACATTGATAATATCGTTCAAAGACAGCATGATAATTCACCCCGCTAAATATATTTTCGGCCCGCCAGACAGAGCCTGCCCTTTTTGGTGACAGGCCCAAGCCGGTCAATTACAAACCGCCCTTCTCCCCGCACGGAAAGCACGTCGCCCTCCTGCACAGCTGCCGAAGGAGAATCCGCCTCTGCATGATTAATCCCCACAAGCCGCGAGCGAATCATCACAGCGGCCTTGGCCCGGCTGGTTCCCACCGAAGCGGCAACGGCACAGTCAAGCCTTGGAGCCGCCACAACGGACGAATACGCTGCAAAGCGGTGCGCCGCAGGAAAAGGTTCTTCGGCTCCCTCGGAAATCCGGACGCCGACTCCGCCGATCCGGGTTATCTGGGAACACAGGAAATCGGAAATCTCTTTCCTGCAAAAGAGGACGCACCGGCCTTTTTCCGGCAAAATATCTCCCAGTGCAGAGCGCTCAAGGCCCGCGTTTAACAGCGCGCCCAAAAAATCGCGGTGTGTCAGGCGATCCTGCGGACGGTACCGGACAGTCACGGAAGCTACGGGAAACGCATCGGCGGAGGGAGAACAATATTCCGGAAAAGCCCCGAAGATCACACGTTCGGCATCCGGATGGCCTCCCCAGAGCAGTACCCGGGAAAAGCGGCGGCTTTTCGCCCACTGCGCGGAAAGGGCTGCTTCATGCTCGTCCAGAAAGCCGACAAAGTGCGGGCCGCGGATCTCCGCCAAGTGCACCGCATCCGTCAGGCGCGCTTCCAGCGGGCCGCCCCGTCCGGTTTTTCTTTCTTCCATCAGAAATAGACGCCGTTGCCTTCCACTTCATCCATTACGTCTTCACCGGTCAGGTCGACGTTATAAGGTGTAATAATAAAAGTGCTGGTGGCGACCCGTTTGATTTTTCCGCCGTTGGCATAGGCTACGCCGCTCAGGAAATCTACAATCCGGCGGGAAATATCCTTATCGGTATTTTCAAGGTTAAGAACCACCGTGTGCATTTTCAGCAGTTCATCCGCAATGGTGCAGGTTTCTTCACCAAAACGTTCCGGTTTGAAAAGAGCCACCTGAAGCTGAGCCGACGCGTGGATATTCACAACGTTCCCTGCCGGTGTACGGCGGGCAGCATCACGCGGAGATTCTGGACGATCCGCAGTTTTCTGGCCCATATCGGAATCTTCCTCCTCTTCCTCATCACTCTCCGCCTCATAGTCGCAGTCATCGTACTCGTCTTCCGGCGGATTCCACATATCCTTGAATTTTTCTACAAAACCGGCCATAAGCCTTCTCCTCCCTGAAATCGGTTATTTTTTGTATATCCGCGGCCCGTACAGCGCCGTCCCAATCCGGACCATGTTGGCCCCTGCCCGGATCGCCTGCGCGTAATCGGCCGACATGCCCATTGATAAATAATCCATAGATACATTATCTATTTTTTTTGTTCCAGTGTCAATAAAATATTGATGCATCTTTAAAAAATAATTCATCGTCTTTTCAGAAGGCGCCCCGGCCGGAGGGATCGCCATCAATCCACGGACCCGCAGCGCAGGCAGCGCCGATACTTTTTGGAGCAATTCCGGAAGATTCTCCGGCAATACGCCGGACTTGTTTTCCTCACGGCCGATATTGACCTCAATAAGAATATCGGTGATTTTGCCGCGTTTTTCACCCAAACGGGAAATTTCTTTTGCAAGTTTTTCGCTGTCCACCGACTGGATCATGGAGACCCGGCCAACCAGGTATTTGACTTTATTCGCCTGCAGATGACCGATAAAGTGAAGCCGGCAGTGCTCCAGGCGGTAAGAATCATACTTGCCCATGAGCTCCTGCACTTTGTTTTCTCCAATGTGATTCACGCCAAGTTCAATACTGTGGTTGATCACTTCCACCGGAACGGTTTTTGTTGCGGCAAGGAGCGTAATATCTTCCGGCCTGCGTCCGGATTTTACCGCCGCTTCCGCTATGGTGCTACGGATTACCTTCAGGTTTTCTTCAACATCCTGAAAACGCCGTTCCAAATCATTCGATAACTTTTCCGTCATATAAATCGGTCCCTTCCACAACGACTTCGTCATACAGTTTTATGGTTGAATCCGTGTAGAGGCTGTCCTCTTTGGGATTCGGATCACAGATCACATAATTCTCTGCGCTGAATTTCGGTACGATCTGCCTGAAATCCAGCTGACCGCCGCGCAGAATATAAACGCCCTCCACTTCTTTGGTCTCGGTGGCCGTTTTGCCGTTTTTCTTTACGGTTTTTTGAACTTTCTGGTAATGCACGGCCTTCTGGCTGACCCGGATACCGGTGTATTTTTTGATTACAATCTGGGCAGTCTCGCAGCGGATCCCGGCAAGCGTGGAATCCATGTCCATACATTTTAGAATAACGGCGGCTTCCGAATCCGAACCGTTCTGGTTGATGGCCACAACTGAAGCAGGGATTTCTGCAGAGGAAATGGACGGGAACGTTACAGACACCACGCTGCCGGAACCCAGCTGCCGAAATTCCGTTACTCGGTCGGCCGGAACCACACAGGCAATATACCACCCGAATTCTTTACAGATTTTCCCGACTGAACCGGACACGGGGGCTCTTTTGGTATTTTCCAGTTCGCGGACCTGGCTGCTCGAAAGGGAAAGCACCTGAGAAATATTGCAGGCGGATTCCAGCCCGTCTGTATCCTGGATAAAATACCCAGAATCCGGAGAAACGACCGTTCCCTTTGAAGTGCCGGCCTGCTCTGCCAGAGTGCTGCGCTGCGCCTGAAGGCTGGCAATGCGGCTGCCAAAATCGGAAACAACACCCATGACCAGCTGCTTTTCATTGATCAGACTGAGAAGATCGCCTTTCTGACCGAATGCTTCCGTAAAATTTCCCTCGGACGTACTGTCCAGAATAGTATACAGCTGATGGTAAATACGGCTGTTAAAAGAATCCACACTGACCGAATACGTGCTGCCCGGTTTCTGGAGACTTTGCAGCTTTGCAATGGATTCGTCGATCTGTTTCAAGCTGTACTGCGCATTAGCCTGCTCGGCGTTTGCATAAACCCTTGCCACGGTTCCGCCTTTGGCAACCTTTTCGCCCGTTGTTACCACATAGCTGATAACGCCCGGCGTGCTGGATTTCAGCAGCGTTTCATTGCGGACAGCAAGGGCCGTTGTCTGAACGGAACTGGACGCGGTGTAATAGGAAGCCGTTTCCGTCAGAATCGAGGTATGATGGGAACGGTAAATCTGATATCCCACATAAAAAAGCAGCAGCAAGGCAATCACGGTTGACGCGGCGCGTTTCAGCGCAGAACCGTTCACGGCTGCCATCCCCCTTCCTTCAGGATCCCGAACGCGCAGCGGCAGACCGAATGGAAATCCGGCCAGTCGTCGAGGAAAATCCACTGGATACCGGCGCCGCGCCGGAACCACGTGAGCTGACGCTTGGCGTAGCGGCGGCTCTCACGCTTGACCGCTTCCACCGCTTCCGCAAGGGAACATTCGCCGCGGAAATACGGGAAAAACTCCTTATACCCGATCGCCTGGGAAGCCGTGGACGAAGCCGGCAGAGCAAAAACTTTTTCCGCTTCCCGCAGAAGGCCTGCTTCCATCATCCGATCCACCCGGCCGTTGATGGCTCCATAAAGTTTTGCCCTGTCCCGGAAGGAAAGACCGACGGCGCGGACGTCATAAGGCGGCGGCATGCGGCGGGAACGCTCGATTTGTTCGGTCATGGTCACGCCCGTGACGCGGTAGATCTCAATGGCACGAACCAGCCGCCCGGTATCGTTGGGATGGATCCGCTCCGCCGACTGCGGGTCGAAGGAACGGAGCTCCTCGGAAAGAACCTGTGTCCCCTGCTGCTCTGCCCGGCGGAAAAGCGTCTCGCGAAGCGCTTCGTCGCGCCCCTGCGGCGCAAAGCGGAGATTTGTCAGAAGGGACCGGACGTACAGCCCCGTGCCGCCGGCGACAATCGGCAGACGGTCCCTTGCATGGATATCCCGGATACAGTCCGACGCAAGGCGGACGTAATCTGCGACGCTGAACGATTCCATGGGATCGAGAAAGCCGATCAAATGATGCGGAACTCCGCGCTTTTCTGCTTCGGACGGCTGCGCTGTGCCGATCTCCAGACCTTTGTAAATCTGCATGGAATCCGCCGAAACGATCTCTCCGCCGAAGCAGAGTGCAAGCTCGGCGGCCAGGCGGCTTTTTCCGACAGCCGTGGGGCCGACGACCGCCGCAACCCGAATCTTCTCCATTACGGAATCCTCCCGAACCGGCGTTCCAGCTCTTTCCTCGTCAAAAAGAAGCAGACGGGCCTTCCGTGCGGGCAGTACCGAACATCTTCTTTTTCAGCTTGCCGGACAAGAGCCGTCAGTTCCTGCGGCGAAGCCGGATCGCCCGCTTTGACGGCGGCGCGGCATGCCACATTGTGGTACAGCCAGTCTACCTTTTCCGTCGTGACGTCCGTCTTTCCGGAGGCCAGATAACCGGCGATTTCCATAACCGACTCGGCCACGCCTTCGCCGCCGAGTATCATGGGCGCGCTGCGCACCAGAACCGTGCCGCCGCCGAAATCCTCGATCTCAAACCCGGCGTCGGCGCAGATATCCAGCGATTCCAGCACGGCGGAATACTCGTTTTTCTCCAGCGTGACGGGGATCGGCTGCAGAAGCATCTGCCGGTCGGCCTTTCCCCCCTGTGCCTTCAGCTTTTCGTAAAGAAGGCGCTCATGGGCGGCGTGCTTGTCGATAAAGACCAGGCTGTCGCCGCGCTGGAGGATAATATAGGTTCCAAACGCTTCTCCGATCAGCTTTTCCGGCTCCTCTTCCCCTTTTTCCGGTTCGGCGTCCTGCTGCTCCGGGACAGGCGGAGCGGCTTTTTCCGGCGTGCCCGCTTCGCGCGGTTCCGAAGAAACGGGCGGTTCCGGAACCGGCAGCTCGTCGTCATCCCGCTCGATATCGGGCGGAACCAGCGTGCCGCGAAGGCCGGGGAAGCCGGCGGGAACGGCGTGCGGAGCGGAAGCTTCCGGCTCCCCGGAAGAGCACTCGCGCACGGCAGACGGCGGCGGAACGGCGCGGGGCTGCGCCGGAAAGCGCATCTGCACGGCGGCGGGCTTCGGCGCGCGGCGGAAAGCGGGAGCGGCGGAATCCGCCAGCTCCCGCGGACGGGGAACGTCTTCTTTGTTCAGGGCCGTTTTGACACCGTGGTAAACCGCGTCGAAAATCGGCTTCTCGCTGAGGAAGCGGACTTCGATCTTGGCCGGATGAACGTTGACGTCTACCGCCGCGAACGGAACCGTGAGATGCAGGACGCAGGCGGGAAACTTCCCGGTCATCAGGGATCCTTTAAACGCCTGCTCCAGCGCGGCCATGGCGGTGCGGGTTTTGACGTAGCGCCCGTTGATGAAAAAGTTCTGCATGCTGCGGTTCGGGCGCGCCGAAGCGGGGCGGCTGATAAAGCCCGTCGCTTTGACGCCGTTCAGCTCGTAATCGACCGGGATAAGGCCGGACGTGAACTCTTTGCCGTAAACGGCGTAAACGGCGGATTTGAGCTGCCCGCCGCCCGGCGTATGCAAAGCCTCGCGGCCGTCGCGGAGAAACCGGAACGAAACCTCCGGATGGGCCAAAGCCTCCTTGTCGATCACTGCCGCGGCGGCGTTGCCCTCCGTGACGTCCCGCTTCAGGAATTTCATGCGCGCGGGGGTGTTGTAAAACAGGTCGCGGACAACCAGGGTAGTGCCTTCGGCGCAGCCCGCGTCCCCGCAGAATTTCTCGGTTCCGCCTTCAATGCCGTACCGTGTGCCGGCAAGCTCGCCCGCCGTGCGCGTAAGCATTTCGACGCGGGCGACGGCGGCAACGGAGGCCAGCGCCTCGCCCCGGAAGCCGAGCGTTGCAATGCTGCCGAGGTCGCCGCGGCCCGAGACCTTGCTGGTCGCGTGGCGCAGGAACGCAAGCGGCACGTCTTCCCGCGCAATGCCGCAGCCGTTGTCCGTAACGCGCAGAAACGACGTGCCGCCGTTCCGGATCTCCACCGTGACGGCGGAGGAACCCGCGTCAATGCAGTTTTCAACCAGTTCTTTCACGACGGAGGCGGGGCGTTCCACCACTTCGCCCGCCGCGATCAACTCCGCGACGTGCTTATCCAGCACATTGATTTTTCCCATGGCGCGTACCCCTTTCTCCGTTTTAAAACACGCTTCAGGCGCATTTGTTTTTACAGGATGAAATCCATCAAAATCTCATCGTGGAAAACACCGCCGACATTAAAATAATCTTTGTGGCGGCCCGCTTTTTGGAAACCGAATTTTTCATACAGCCGGACAGCCCGCACGTTGCTGTCATAAACGCCGAGATGGATAACTTTGAGCACCGGATTCCGCTTAGCAAACGAAAGGATTTCCGCAAGCAGAGCAGAAGCCGCGCCGAGGTGCCAGTACTGCTTCCGGACGCTGACGCCGAATTCGGCATTGTGGGCAAGCCGCACTTTCTGCTCCGCCAGAAGATTCGCCGTACAGGCCAGCCCTCCCCTGACAAAGCCGGCCAGAAACAGGCTGTTGGGCAGTTCTTTCATTTTCAGGAGAAACTGTTTTTCCTCCTCTACGGTATGGCGGCTGTCGTTGGCTCCGTAGGTAAGAAAATCACTCTCGCCGCCAATTTCGCCCATATAGGCAACCATGGCTTCCGCATCGTCTTCCCGGGCTTCACGGATAACAAGCGGCGTGCCGTCTTTCAGCCGGACTTCTTTTCCCACCATCCAGATCCATCCTCTCTTAACGCCCGTCGGAAAAACTCCCTTCAACCTACCCGTAAAAAGGGAGGAAAGTTGCCCTCTGGAGGACAACTTTTAGAAAATTTTCCAAAATATTTTTGACTTTCAGGATTTCGCCAGTTTGGAAAGCTCAAACAGCGTGTTCATGCACTCGATCGGCGTCAAGGTGTTGACATCGAGAGACTTGAGGCGTTCCAGAATTTCCGTTTCGTTCGGCGGGGCAAATGCGATCTGCGCAGGCTCTTCCTCCTGCTTTTTGGAAGCAAGCCCTTTCGGGGCGGGCACGTCTTTCCCGGCTTCCAGTTCGGCGAGGATCTGCCTGGCGCGGGTAATGACACGGTTCGGCACGCCCGCCAGTTTGGCAACTTCAATCCCGTAACTGTCGTCGGCCCCGCCGCGGACAATGCGGCGGAGGAACGTAATGTCGTCCCCATGCTTTTTCGCGGCGATATTGTAGTTCTTCACGCCGGGAATCTGCCCTTCCAACGCGGTCAGTTCGTGGTAATGCGTGGCAAAAAGCGTTTTAGCCCCGAGGCGCTTTTTGTCGGCGACGTATTCCAGAACGGCGCGGGCAATGCTCATGCCGTCGTAAGTGGAAGTCCCCCGGCCGATCTCATCGAGGATCAGGAGGCTGTCCGCCGTAGCGTCGCGGATAATCTCGGCGACTTCCGCCATCTCCACCATAAAGGTGGACTGCCCGGCGGCAAGGTCGTCCGACGCGCCGACGCGGGTGAAAATGGCGTCCACGGCGCCGATCTCCGCGCTTTCGGCGGGGACAAAACAGCCGATCTGCGCCATGATGACAATCAGGGCGATCTGGCGCATATAGGTGGACTTGCCCGCCATATTCGGGCCGGTAATGATGGCGGCGCGGTTTTCATCCCGGTCGAGAAGGACATCGTTCGGGACAAACGGCTCCTCGGAAAGTGCCTCAACCACCGGATGGCGGCTCTTTTTGAGGATGATTTTTCCGCTCAAATTGACTTCCGGACGGACATAGCCGCGGTCGGCGGAAACCTGCGCGAACGAAAGCAGGACATCCAGCCGGGCGACAGCCTGCGCCGTGGACTGCACGCGGTTCATCTGCCCCGCAACCTGCTTGCGGACAGAATCGAACAGCTGGTACTCCAGCTGGACAGCCTTGTCGTGCGCACCGAGAATACGGCCTTCCAGCTCTTTGAGCTCCGGGGTGACAAAGCGCTCACAATTGGTAAGGGTCTGCCGGCGGGTGTACTCCGGCGGAGCCTGATCCTTATAGGCGTTGGGAATTTCTATGTAATAACCGAATACCCGGTTGTAACCGACTTTCAGCTTTGGAATCCCCGTTTTTTTGCGCTCCCGCGTTTCGATCTGCGCGACGACACCCCGCCCGTCGCTCATATCGCCTTTGAGAAAATCGAGATCCTTGCTGAAACCGGGCTTGATGATGCCGCCTTCCCGCACGGAGAACGGGGGCTCCTCCACAATGGACCGCTCTATTAAATCCCTCACATCTTCCAGGCCGTCGATCTCCTGCCGGATGCCGCAGAGCAGGCTGGACTGAACATCCTTCAGCAGAGTTTTGAGGGCGGGCAGGCGCGACGCCGCGTCGGAAAGACTGCGCAGCTCGCGGCCGTTGGCGGAGCCGTAGACAATGCGGGACATCAGACGCTCGAGATCGTGGACACCGGTGAGCTGTTCGGAAAGGCTGTCCCGCAGAATGCTGTCTTTCGTGAGCTCTTCGACGGCGCTGAGCCGCCGCCCGATCGGGGCCGGGTTCAGGAGCGGGCGCTCCATCCACGCCCGGATCAGGCGCTTGCCCATGGGAGTGCGGGTGCGGTCGAGAACCCACAGAAGGGATCCGCGCTTTTCTTTGCCGCGCATCGTTTCGAAAAGCTCGAGGTTCCGGCGCGCGGTGAGGTTGAGGCGCATATACTGCGCGCCGCTGTACAGATCCACCTTGTCCATGCGCTCAAGGCCGGTGCGCTGGGTCTCCTGCAGGTAGCCGAGAAGCGCCCCCAGGGACGCCGTGGCCAAGGGCATGTCCTCCAGCCCCAGGTCCATGAGGCTTTTGACACGGAACTGCCGGAGCACCGCCAGCTGGGCGGCCGCGGGGGCAAAGGCGTCGTCATCCAGAAGGTCGGCGGTGCACAAAAGCTTTTCCCGCAAAAAGGCCCCCGCCTCGCGCTTGTCCAAAAAGGCCTGATTAAACAGCACCTCCTTGGGGGCAAAGCGGGCCAGCTCGCTGTACAGGCGGTTGTCGTCCGCGGGAATCTGGGTGGTGTTCATCTCCCCGGTGGAAACATCGCCGAAGGAAAGGCCGTACCCGTCCCCGTGGCAGCAGATGCAGCAGAGATAGTTGTTGAAGAATTGAGGCCTATTCAGGAAAAAATTGATTATTTATTAAAAAACAAGGACTATTTGGAAAAAATATATAGTGCCGGAGCACAGAAAGCAGAAGCTGTTGCCCGCAAAACCTTAAGAAAGGTTCAAAAGAAGGTTGGATTTATTCCAAGATAGAATATAACAACAATATAAATTTAATAATAAGTATTTTATAATTTGGAGGAAGCATGTTAGTTATAAATAATGGTTATATTAAGACCATGGATGGAGAAGATATTCCAAAGGGTCAAATAATTATTGAGAATGGAAAAATTAAAGAAATAGGTAGTAATTTGGTTATACCTGCTGATGCTGAAATTATTGATGCGGAAGGTTTATTGGTAACACCGGGATTAATTGATGCTCACTGCCACATCGGAATGTGGGAAGAAGGAATCGGCTTTGAGGGAGAAGACGGTAATGAAGCGGTAGAACCTATTACACCTCACCTAAGAGCAATTGACGGAATTAATCCGATGGACCAGGGCTTTCAGGATGCGGTTGAGGGCGGCGTAACCACAGCTGTTACAGGACCCGGAAGTGCCAATGTAATAGGCGGAACATTTGCAGCAATTAAAACATACGGCAAAAGAATTGATGATATGATTATCAAGGAGCCTGTTGCAATGAAAATTGCCTTTGGCGAAAATCCAAAAAGAGTTTATGACGAGCAGCATAAATCTCCCGTTACAAGAATGGCGATTGCAGCATTGTTAAGAGAAACACTTTTTGAAGCGAAAAAATATATGGAAGATTTGGAAGCATCAAAGGAAGACCCCGATGAAAAGCCTGATTTTGACATGAAGCTTCATTCAATGCTGCCCGTACTAAAAAAAGAAATACCCTTAAAAGCACATGCCCACAGAGCGGATGATATTTTTACCGCACTTAGAATTGCCAAAGAATTTGATTTGGATATAACTTTAGACCACTGCACTGAAGGACATCTCATAGTTGATGAGCTTAAGGCTGCGGGGAAACCATGCTTGATCGGTCCTACATTTGGCTCAAGAACAAAGGTGGAGCTTAGAAACAAAAGCTTTGAAACACCCAAAGCATTAATTGAGGCAGGAATAAAGACGGCCATAATCACAGATTCCAATGTTATACCTATTCAGCATATCACTATGTGCGCCGGAATGGCAGTTAAAGCAGGTCTGTCCGAGAAAGAAGCTTGGAAAACAATTACTATCAATCCTGCTGAAATAACAGGAATAGATGACAGGGTCGGAAGCTTAAAGGTTGGCAAGGACGCAGACATAGCAATTTTCAAAGGAAATCCCCTGTTGGATATCAATTATGAAACAGTTTTGACAATTATTGATGGAAAAGTGGTGTATTCGAGGAAGTGGGACACACCTCTATTATAGGGATAGTCTCTGCGGGTAAGAGGAATGTCCCCGTACTTGGGGGGACACACCTCTAAAGCGAGCACCTCTAACAATTATGATATATTTTTTATGTGGGGACGTGCGGTGCGTTCCCGTTTTATATTCAATTCTTAAGAAATTGCAAAAAAAACTTGCAAAATATCGGCAAAAAGAATACACTAAGCTGTGGAAATTTAATGGAGGGGGGATACACCTCTAAAGCAGGGCAAGTCTTTGTCGGTGAGCATTTAAGAAACGTCCCCATACTTGAAGAAATTGGAAGGTAATTATGAAGAAAAAAATTATAAATATAGCAGTAATCGCTCATGTTGATGCAGGAAAATCCACATTAGTCGATGCTTTTTTGCAGCAGAGCGGAGTTTTCAGAGAAAATCAGGAAGTAACCGAACAGGTAATGGACTCAAACGATTTAGAACGTGAAAGAGGAATAACAATATATTCCAAAAACTGTTCGGTAATGCATAATGATATAAAAATAAATATAGTAGATACACCGGGACATGCTGACT
>ENA-UOOK01001817-UOOK01001817.1-fermentation-metagenome-genome-assembly--contig:-NODE-1817-length-27568-cov-4.120707_pt1 | contig 27568 bp, 22 predicted proteins | sample MGYA00245777_ERZ724023 | MGnify/ENA primary metagenome ERZ724023 (study PRJEB28704, sample SAMN03018312) | fermentation metagenome | biome: anthropogenic terrestrial biome; feature: soil; material... | reverse complement strand
GGTCAATTAAATACAATAAATACTTTAGAAAATAATAATATTAAATATTGTGGATTAGAAAATTATCCTACAGCATCTTTTGAGCACCAAGGGAAAAAAATTGCTTTTATAGGTTTTGCAAATTCACCTTTCACTCTTAGAATGACTAAAATAGAAAAAGCTAAGGAATTAGTAAGCAATTTAAAAGAATCTCATGATATTGTAATAGTATCATTCCATGGAGGAGCTGAAGGTCAAAAATATAAGCATATTACAAAAACTACTGAAATGTTTTTAGGAGAGAATAGAGGGAACCCTCATCTTTTTGCTCACAATATGATTGATGCTGGTGCTGATTTAATTTTAGGACACGGTCCGCATTTACCTCGAGCTGGAGAAATTTATAAAAATAGATTAATACTATATAGTTTGGGTAATTTCTGCACATATAAGCAATTCGGTTTAAAAGGTAGTAATGCTTTTGCACCTATTGCTTTTATTGAATTAAATCAATCTGGAGAATTAATAAATTTTGACATTAAATCTTTTATTCAAGAGAAACCCGGAGTTTTATTCCCAGATGCAAATGAAAGTGCTAAAAATGAAATTTTCCGTCTCTCTGAGATTGATTTCCCTGATACAGGAATAAATAAATTCAAGAAATAGTGGAAATAAGGATTATATATATTCTATAGATAAAAAATAAAACAATAATAATTACTTCTTTAATTATATAAATCATATAATACTCATTAATAAAATGATTCAATTAACATAAATAAATTTAAGGTAAAAAATGGAATATATACTTTTCTTAGCTGTGATTATTGTCATTGCAATGATAGTAATTTTGACCACAATTTCAAGATTACTATTAATAGCACAACCCAATGAAGTAATCGTTTTGTCTGGTCGCAAAAGAACATTACCAGATGGTTCGACTGTTGGCTATCGTATTATTCGAGGTGGTAGAGCTTTACGCATACCATTTTTAGAAAAAGCATCAAGAATGTCTTTAGAGACTATACCTTTAGAACTAAGCATAAATAACGCATATTCTAAAGGTGGTATTCCATTAGTCGTCGAGGCTATCGCAAATATTAAAATTGATTCTAAGGAACCGGCTTTCGGTAATGCTGTAGAAAGATTTTTAAAACGTTCTGAAACTGAAATACAAAAAATTGCCAAAGAAACTCTTGAAGGTAATTTAAGAGGCGTCCTTGCATCACTTACTCCAGAAGAAGTCAATCAAGACAGAATGAAATTTGCAGAAGTATTAATGGACGAAGCAGATATTGATTTACAAAAACTCGGTATACAGCTTGATACGCTAAAAATCACCAATATCTCTGATGAAAGAGGATATTTAGACTCAATAGGAAGAATGAAAACAGCAGAAGTAATTGCAAATGCAAAAAAAGCTGAAGCTGATAGAAGAGCAGAAGCTGAAGAAGCTGAAGCATTAGCACTACAAAAAGCTGAAACTGCTAAAGCAAAAGCAAAACAAGAAATCGAAACTGCTCAAATTCAATCAAATCAAAATATTTCTATTAATCAAGCTATTGCAAGCCAAAGTGTAGAAATTGAAAATAATAATCTTAGAATTAAAAAAGCTGAACTCGAAAGAGATGCTATTATTAAGGAAAAAGAAGCTCTAGTAGCTGGTCAAAAAGCACAAGTGCAGTTTGAACAGGAATTAGAAGAACAAAGAATCATCTTACAACAAAAGAAATTAATAGCTGATGTAATCGAACCAGCTAAAGCTAAAAAAGAAGCATTAGAATTAGAAGCTCGTGGTGAAGCTGCAAAAATATTAGCAGATGGCGAAGCAAGATTAAATATAATGAAACAGAATATGACTGCTATGACTAATGCCGGAAATAATGCCGACAAGATGTATACATTAGTTCTATTACCTCAAATTATTGACAATATGACAAGCACTTTAAAAGATATTAGTATTGATAAAATTACTATGATTGATAATGGAGGCGATGGCAGTAATGGCTCATATTCGAGATTGATTAATCAAATCCCCGGTTCGCTAGCTCAGCTATCTGAGACAATTAAAACAGTAACAGGAGTAGATATTTTAAATGCTATGAATAATAAATCAGAAGTGGAAAACAATCAAGTAACTGAAAACAAATAGTTCATAATTTTTATACCTAAATAAAATAGCGTTCTTAAAAGATATAAGAACGCTATTTTTTATTAATTTATAGATATATTATTATTTTCTACCTATTATTAATGAAGAACCAAATGGAGTAGTTTTCATACTCTCATAGTTAAACCAACCTTCTTTCAATATCATCCAAAGATCAGACTCAGTGAATACATCACCAGATTGAGTATTAACTAATAAAGCTACAGAATCAATTGCAGCACTTGGTGGAGTAGTTTTATCGTCACTCACTAGAGTTTCTTGTATAAATATTTTGCCTCCAGGATTTAATATTTCATATAATTTATGCATGAAATTCACATTTTCCCAGAAAGAAAAATACTTTAATACATTTGAAATAAAAACTGCATCATATTTCCCGGGTATTGGGTCGTTATACATATCGCAAGGAATGAGTTCTATTTGCCCTAAAAATCCTTCTCTGTCAATATGATTTGTTGCTACTTTTAGTACATTTGGGAAATCTAAAGCTGATACTTTTAGTGATGGTTTTGCTTTCTTTAATTCAATTGCATAAAGTGCTGAACCACATCCTAAATCTAAAATTGAATCTACATCATGCAAGTTCAATTCACTAATTATATCAGGAGCTTTTAATGAACCTCTCCAATATATTGAGTCTACATAAGATTTTACCCATTCAGCATCTTTATCTTTGATATCTTGATAAGAAATTGCATTACCAGTGCGAATAGCATTAGTCAGATCACCCCACTTTTCCCATTGATTATTTAAAAAGTGCATATCGCCGATGTATTCAGGTCTTGAATCGACTAAAAATCTTCTAGTACCTTTAGTATTTGAATATGTAGATCCATCTTTAGTTAGTAAATTCATTGCAGTGAGAGCATTTAGTATCCTCTCAGTTGCTTTTTCATTAGTACCAGCTTCAACAGCAATTTCTTTTGCTGTTTTGTGGTTATTTTCTATTATACTAAAGAAGTTCAATTCGCATGCAGAAAGTAATATTTTACTTTGTTCAAATACTGAACTTAATTGCAAGATTTCTTGAATTGAATCTACGCTATAGAGTGGATTGTTTTTTTTCATTTATTTGCCCTTAATTATTTAATGGATCTTTTATTTCTATTACTTTTACGCTAAAGTTCTTATCATTAATATTATTTATTTTATTGAAAACAATTCTAGATGAATATTTTTTAAATTCATCTAATGAAGTTATTTTCTCTAATCTATTATTCACAATATCTTTTTGAGATGATTTTTCATCATCATTAGTGGGTGCTACTAAAAATTGTAATTTGGCACCTCGATTAAACTTCAATATTTCGCTTAATTGATTAATTAAAGCTATTCCTGCAGGAGAAATTTCTGCTGAATTTGCAATAAAGAAATCATCACTATATATTTCATTATTTAAATCTAATCGTTTAATTGAGAAATCTTTTACAATTTCAATATATTCTTCTGTATCTTGAATATTAATTATAAAAGTTTCTCTTGCTACATCCCATTTAAAAAATCTAACTTCATATTGATTGCCTGACATAAGGATTTGTTCATAGTGTCCATCTATAATATTAGGTGTAACGGAGAATTTCTTGCCATTTTTATCAATAAAAGTCATTGTGACATCTGTAGCCTTATTAGAAAATTTATCTAATACTTTCCCTTTTAATAGGACCGGAATGCTTTCGCTTGCAGAAAAAGCATTTAATGGAAAGCTAATAAATATTGCTACTACAATTAATAATTCTATTATATGTTTAAATCTCATTTTTTTTCTATGATTATTTATAAAAATTAGTATTTCTATTAATACTAATTAATTTAAATATAGTTACGTAACCAATTAAAGAATTGAAAATATCAAATTTCAAATATTATAATTAATTAACATATTAGAAATGCAAAATAATAATTTATTATTAAACAAAAAAGAAATGATATACCTTTTTTCTAAAATTTTCTTAAACATTAATTTTATTTTTATTTTTTTTTAATACTTTGTCACTAAACATTAAACTAATTCGTTTATTAGTTTTAGTACTATAAATTTAATGGATTATTTAAGAATAAATATAAATTTATATAAACGTAATAAACTTTTTTTTTTATTTTTCGGAGTTCAAATATGAAATTAAAAAGCGTAATAATTGCTTTAGCTCTTGTTGTATCAATGGGCATTTTCTTCACTTCTTGCGAAGACACTGGTGGACCAGTTGTTGTAAACAAAACAACATTAAAACCAATCTCTAATTTAATGGCAAATTCAGGAGACAACACTATTAATCTTAAATGGGATGCTTCTCCAGATACTGCTAAAAGTGCTATGATCGGTTACAAAATTTATGTAGATGATACATATTTATCTACAATCGGTGTTATTAGCAAATATAGAACTGATTATTCATTAAATGGTATTCCTTCTGGCACAAAGAAAAGAATAGCTATTGAAGCTGTTTCAAATGACTCTAATTTCATAGCATCTAATAGAGTACAAATTACTTGGGCATCTACTACAATTTTTAATGAAGAATTTAAAGTATATGAATCTAATGCTTTAACTGGACAAGGTTATGGAAGTGGTCTTCAATTATTTAATACTACTGCTAATAAACCTAAAACTTGGACAGTCCATGAAGTCGAAGATTGGACAGTTGGTGTATATACTATGGACCAAAACAATTTAATTTTTGGTGCTGCTAATAAATTAAATAATGGTGAATCACCATATTCAAAAAACACTAAAAGTGTAATGATTTCTCAACCTTTCTATTATAATAGCTTTGTAGATTGGTATGACAACAAAAACTTTGAAGATCAATCATTCACTTGGAGCTATACTTATGATTTATCAACTATTCCTTCTCAATATAAACAAAATAGTGTAATTTTCGTTGTAAGAGAAAAAATTGGTTCAGAATATAGATATGCTAAAGTTCTTGTTAATTTAAGAAATGGTACATTCTTACAAGGTACTTCACCAAACAGATATTTCTTGATGAGTGTATCTTATCAAACTGCAAATGAATTACCTTATGCAAAAGGTAAATAAGCAATTAAGCTTAAATTTGTAAAATAACAAAATAAAAACCTGCTTTTCTCAAAGCAGGTTTTTTTTATAATAATTAAAATTAAGATTTCGTTTTATTATTTTTACTTTTAATTATATATATTTTTCTTCAATTTCTTAATTATCTGTTAATTAATTTGCTTTTGATAAATTCATAAGAAGCTTTTACAGTTTTATCTAATTGCAAATAATTTTCAATAGTTTGGCAGGAATGCATCACAGTAGTATGGTCTTTCCCACCAAAAATACTTCCAATTTTCTTTAATGGTAAGTGCAAGAATTCCTTAATTAAATACATTGACATCTGTCGTGCTAAAACTATTTCGTGCTTGCGAGATTTAGATTCCATACTTTCAATTGATATTTTATAATAGTCCGATACAGTTTCGTTTATAACTTCTACTGTCAATGGTCTATCTTGGATATTTGCAATACCTTCAATAATCTCTCTTGCTAATTCTAAATTAATTTCTCTATTCGAGAAAATATGGCGAGCCATCATTGTAATTAGAGTACCTTCGAGCTCTCTTATTGAGCTTGTTACATTTTGAGCAATGTATTCGCATACATCTTCCGGTAGAGAAATGCCTTCATTTTCGCTTTTCTTTTTCAAAATAGCCATTCTCATTTCTTTATCTGGCGATTGCATTTGGACAGTTAGCCCGCATTGAAACCTAGAAATCAATCTTTCTTCAATATTTTTTACATCTTTGGGAGGTTTATCAGAAGCAATAATTATTTGCTTACCCATCTGTTGTAAAGAATTATAAATATGGAAGAAAGTATCTTGTGTTTTACTGCGAGATGCCATAAACTGCACATCATCTAAAATAAGTACATCAAGTGATTGATATTGCTTTTTAAAATCATTTACAGTATTGTTCTGCACTGAATTCACATATTCTATAGAGAAATTTTCACTATTTGTATATAAAACTTTTAAATTTGGATATTTTTGATTTATCCTATTTCCAATTGCAGTAGCTAAATGAGTTTTGCCTAATCCTGTATTACCATATATAAAAAATGGATTAAATCTTGTTTTAGTGAGATCATCTACAAGTGATTCAGCTACACTTACTGCTAATTGATTACTATCGCCCACTATCATACTTTCAAAGCTATATGCAGGATTTAGTTTACTAATAAATGAATCAGATTTCTCTATAGTTTTATTTTCTTTAGATAATTTAGGTTTTGCATTTGGTACATATTTTTGAGCTGGTAAATTAATTTCTTCAACAATATTGCTTTTCTCATCAATTGTAGCACCGTCTATCCTATATTTCAATTTAACTTCTTCTCCAATAATTTGCTTTAGAGTAAGTTGAAGTAAATTTGAATAATGAGCCTCTATCCATTCATAGAAGAATTGACTTGGTACTTTAAGAGTAAGTATATTATTATTTAATGAAACTGCTAAAATAGGAGCAAACCAAGTATTATATACACTTTCGTTTACATTATCTTTAATTATATCTATGCAATGCTTCCAAATTTCTGAAAGTTTTTTATCTTCAAAAGCTAAATCGTTTTCTAAAATACGATTATTTTTCTTTTCACTTTTAAGTAGTTCATCGGCATCTTGTATTTTAGATACCATATTGACTCCTTTTATTAAAAATTTGATTTATAAAATGTTATTTAATTAATTAGTCCTTTTTTTTACGAATAATATTCGTAAGTCTATATGTTTTTATAATAATTTCCGTTTTGTTTTTTGAACGGAATACAATATCCAAAAAATTTTTTAAAACAAAAAATTATATTTAAAAAAATAAAAAATAAACTTCTTGTTTTTTACAAGTATTATATTTTATTAGACTTATAAAATTTCTTTTCTAAAAATTAATTTTTCATTAACACAATATTTTTTAATTTCTTTATGTAATATTTGATTATTAATTTATTGAATAAAAAAATATCTAATAGCATTTTTTTTTAAATATTTTTATCTTTTTTTTTGACATATTTTTGAAAATATTTATTTAAAAATAATATATATTTTTTATCAATATTTTGTAATTTCTTATAATTTTGCTAATTTTGAAAGACCGTAGGAGGTGCTATGCCAAAATATAAGGCGTTGCTGAGAATAAACTCCTTGCACCTGAACAAGATAATACTTGCGTAGGGATTACGGTGAGCAGAATATTTATCAAATTCACTCTCCGAAACAAAGCAACCTGCATTCAGCAAAATTTCACTTCCTCGCATTTTTTTAATTAATTATTCGAGGTAAAATGTCACATTTTATTAAAAACTTTATTAACTGCTATTCTATTTTAATAGCAATATTAATCTCTGGAATACATTTTATTCCAGAGACAAACACATTATTTGCTCAAGACACTCCTGATAACTTAAAATTCAATGAATATGGAGATTCTTCTAAGGTATATGTAGCTCCCGCTATCACAATTACCTCTACAAGGGCAAAATTGGGCGAATCTCCTCTTCCTTTTAGCGAATTAAATAAAGAGGATATTACTAACAAATACATTACTTCTGATATGCCTAAGCTATTATCCGTAATGCCATCTATAATTTTTTCTTCTCAAAATGGGAATGGTATTGGCTATTCAGATATTAAAATGAGAGGGTTCGACCAAAGAAGAATCGCTGTTATGGTAAATGGTATTCCGCAAAATGATCCTGAAGACCACGAAGTCTATTGGATTGATATGCCTGATTTGGCTGGTTCAACGGAGAATATTCAAGTGCAGCGCGGTGCTGGACTTGCTAATTATGGTTCACCATCAATCGGTGGTTCAATTAATATAATCACTTCTACATTTGCAAATAGAAAGGGATTGCGAGTGTTCGGTGGTATTGGTACTCAATATTTTGGAGCAAATACATCAAATTCAATTAATTCAAACGTTAGCAAGCTATCTTTAGAATATGCAAGCGGATTAGTTGATAAAAGTGCCTTTTATGCTAAAGTATCGAGGATAAATTCTGATGGTTATAGAGATAATTCTTGGGCTAAATTGCAAAGTTATTACTTCTCATATTCTTATTTTGGTGATAAATTGCTCACACAAGTTAATTTTTTCGGAGGACCAGTCGCCGATGGTTCAGCATATACCGGATTACCAAAAGCTTACATTAAAGATAATGTACTCCGCAGAAAGAATTATTCTTGGGGTTGGACCTATGATTCTACAGGTCAGAATTTGAATTACTTTGCTGAAAGAAGCAAGCACGAAGTAGAAGAATTTAATCAACCACACTTCGAAATATTAAATAATTATAAAATTAATAATAATTTAATAATTAACTCTTCACTCTTTTATTATAGAGGTGCCGGATATTTCGATGGCGATTATTCTTGGGCTGATTATGCTTTCAATGATATTGCTAAAGATAAATATAAAATAACAGAAGAAAATAAATTCAAGAATCCATTTACTCGCGCTTGGGTAATTAATAATCAATTTGGGTGGATACCGAAAATTACTTATTTAAGTCAATATAATGAGTTGACTGCAGGAATTGAAATTCGAAGACACCAATCAGATCATAATATGAATATCATTTTTGCTGAACAATTACCTAAAGACTATGATTTAGATTATGATCTATATTTTTATAATGGTTATAGGGATATTTTGTCTTTCTTTATTAAAGATAACTTCAAAATAAATGAAAAATTCTCTATTTTCGGAGATATTCAAGTAGTTAATCATTCATTCAGAATAGGAAATGAGACTTTCGGCGGTAATCCAGTTTCATACTATAACGAAAATTCAGAGAAAGTAGGAGAAAATAATATTTTATTTGATATTAATTATGTGTTCTTTAATCCGCGATTAGGCGTTAATTATAAATTAAATAAAAATATCAATTTCTATGCATTCGCAGCTCAAACTTCACGCGAACCTCGTATGAAAAACTTATACCACGCAAGCGAAAGCCTATTCGGTGCAACTCCAAATTTTGAATATGATATAATTAAAATTAATGATAAAGACACTTACATTTATAACTTCGCTAAACCTAACGCAAAACCCGAAAAAATGCTCGATATTGAATTTGGTGGGAATTACATCTCTGAGAATTATAACTTAAGTGCGAATTTCTATTATATGGATTATACTGATGAATATGTGAAAACTGGGAAAAAAGATAAATTCGGTACTACTCTTGATGAAAATGCTGCTAAATCTCTTCACTATGGAGTAGAATTAACAGCTTCGGCAAATATCATAAATAAAAATAATTTCCTCTTGAATCTTTGGGCAAATATGACATATAGCCAAAATTTATTGAAAGAATATGATGTATATTTTTATGATAAAACTGGCACGCAAAATAAAATATCTCTAAAAGACAATGAAATAGCAGGTTTCCCAAATTTTATGTCTAATTTAGGCTTAAATGCTATTTATAAAGATTTCTTTGTGGGAATTACCGGAAAATATGTAGGAGATTTTTATACAGATAATTATGGAGAAATGCTTCGTACAAATACATTATTAATTAACTCCCTTGCACTAAAAGATGATTATTATTTTGATAATATTAATGATGCATATTTCGTATGCGATTTAGACTTATCATATACCTTCAAGCAGGTATTGACTTTGAATTCAATTAAATTGCAACTACAAATTAACAACTTATTTAATAGCTTATACTCTTTCAGTGGCGATGGTAAGGAATTCTTCCCTGCAGCTGAAAGAAGTGTATTCTTTGGAGTAGAATTAGGACTCTAAATAAGAGTAAACACAATGATAAAAAACAGGCTACTCATAATTTGAAGTAGCCTGTTTTTATTTTATGAAATTAATATTTATATCATTACTTATTGATTATAATATTAAAACTGTATTTATTGCCGATAGTGTCATTTAAATTAAGAATATATGATCCATTATTAAATTGACTTACATCAATTTGCAGGTTCAATCTATTATTTACTATCGTTGAAGATATTTTTTTACCATTTATATCAAATAAATCAATGCTTTCAATTGTTTTAGCTCTCAATAATCCAAATTCTATATTAATAAAATTATTATTAATTGTTTGAGGGAAATTAAGATTCAAGTCTTCTAAAGTATAATTAATATCATCATTTATATTATATAACCCCTTAAAAAACCTAACATTAGTTTCATCACTTGGGATATATGTAATATCAAATGTTGTTTGTTCTAAATATACACAAGTACCATTTTCAAAATGTAACACAGCAAAAATAGGAGTTTCATTGTTTAAAGTATCAATAAAAAGTATATCACTTGCTTTGTTAAAGTCAGCTGTGTCAAAATTAGGCTGAGCATTAGGTACAAATTGCACTCCAAGTACTGCAGTTAAATTACTTTTAGTTTCAATTGATTCACAAAAATTTATTTGATCAGCTACTGAATTAGTTTCAGTAGTGGTTTTTATTTTAGGAATAGATCCTGTAGTTCCGCCACTTCTATACCATTTATTATTGCTGTTATCCCAATGCAATAGATCTACGCTATACTGATCATAAATACCATTACCATCATTATCTCTTAAAGTAGTAATTTGTTTAAATTTATCACCTTTCTGCTTAAATTGCTTTTCAACTACTTTTTCAGTTCTACAAAATATTTCTGTAGCTGTCAGAAATAATAATGATATGATTGCCAATACAAAAACATTCTTTTTCATTAATACTACTTCTATTAAATATTAAAAAATACAACAAATAATATTCAAAATTAAGACATTAAATAATCACTAACAAATATTTTTTAATATTTTATGAAAATATAAAAAAATGGCTACCTCTGTAATTTTAAGGGATAGCCATTCATAATGAAATTTTTAATATAGGATTTTAGTTTCTTCTTCTATCGTTATTTCTATTAGAATTAGAAGAGTGTCCACCTCTATCTCTATGACCTCCGCCACTTCTACTTCCGCCTCTGTTATCAGATCTTGGAGCAGGCATCACGTAATTTTCTGGGTCTAAAGTAGCTTTTCTGCTTAATCTATATTTTCCATCTCTTGTGGCTTCTATCAGCATCACATTTATTTTATCTCCTACTTTCACAATGTCATCTACTTTTTCTACTCTTTCTAATGCTAATTGAGAAATATGCACTAAACCTTGTTTCTTTGGTAAAAATTCAACTACACAGCCGATTCCATCTATAATTTCTTTTACTTCTACTTCATTATATACCGTACCTTCTTCTGGTTTAGAAGTGATCTGCTTTACTATTTCTAAGGCAGCATTACCTGAAGTAGCATCAGTAGCAGCGATAGTAACAGTTCCATCGTCGTCTATATTAATTTCAGTTTTAGTTTCTTTAGTAATACTGCGTATCATCTCGCCACCTGGACCAATCACAGTTCCGATCATATCAGTAGGAATTTTAATCACATAAAATCTGGGTGCATAAGGCGATAGCTCTGTATTCGGAGCTTTAATAGTTTCATTCATTATTCCGAGAATGTGCATTCTACCTAAGCGAGCTTGTTCGAGAGCATCTTTCATAATATCAATTGAGAGACCTTCGATTTTAATATCCATTTGGCAAGCAGTAATGCCATCTTCAGTCCCTGTTACTTTGAAATCCATATCACCAAGGTGATCTTCGTCTCCCAAAATATCACTTAAAATTGCCACTCTATCGCCATCTTTAATTAATCCCATTGCTATTCCAGCGACGGGCTTTTTCATTGGGATGCCTGCATCTAATAGTGATAAAGTACCACCGCAAACTGATGCCATTGACGATGAACCATTTGATTCGAGAATATCAGAAATCACTCTAATCACATAAGGGAATTGGTCTGGGCTAGGAATCATAGATTTTAAAGCACGTTCTGCCAAATTACCATGTCCAATTTCTCTTCTACTTGTACCTAATCTCTTCACTTCTCCAGTAGAGAACGGAGGGAAATTATAGTGTAAATAGAAGTTATTAGTATATTTTGGTTGCAAGCCATCTACAAGTTGCTCATCAGATTTCGTGCCTAATGTAATTGAGCAAAGAGATTGAGTCTCGCCTCTAGTAAATAATGCTGAACCGTGTACTCTTGGTAGTACACCTACTTCGCAAGTAATTGGTCTAATTTGGTCTAATTTTCTTCCGTCTAAGCGAGTCCGTTTATTTAAAATCATTTCGCGCATTTCGTGTTGCTCTAATTTATCCATTACTTCGGAAGTATACTTTTCTATTTTTCCTTCGTAATCAGGATTATCAGCATATTTTTCAGTAACAAGCTCTAAAGATTTTTCTGCAAGTGCTTTACGGGTAGCTTTTCTCTCATTTTTTGAAGTAACAGAATTTACATATTTTACTAATTCATCATTAATTGAATTTTTAATTTCACTTATAAATTCTTCTGGTGCTTCGTCAATTGTAAATTCTCTTTTTTCTTTATTAACTAATGCAGCTAAATCATTCTGCAATTTATTTAATTCTTTAATTCGAGCATGTGCGAAATTTAAAACTTCAAGAAATTCTTCTTCAGATATTTCTTTACTTTCACCTTCTACCATCATAATAGCAGCATCTGTGCCAGCTATCACCATATCAATATCTGATTCTTTTAATTGCTCAAAAGATGGATTTGTAATTAATTGACCATTCACTCTACCAATTTTAACTTCTGAAAATGGACCATGAAATGGAATATCAGAAATTAGAAGTGCAGCTGATGCACCTACAGCAGCTATTGTATCAGGAGTTACTTCTGGATCAAATGAAAATACTTGAGCTATTACTTGAGTCTCAAATCTCCAAGTCTTAGGAATAAGTGGTCTCGATGGGCGATCAATCAGCCTCGCTACAAGAATTTCTGCATCCGAAGGTTTTGTCTCTCTTTTAATAAAGCCACCTGGGATTTTTCCACCTGCAGACATCTTTTCTTTATATTCCACCGATAATGGTAGGAAATCTTTTTCTAAATCTTCTTTCTCATCTGCTACTGCAGTTACTAATACCATTGTGTCTCCACAACGAGCCATCACAGCTCCAGAGGCAAATTTAGCGAATCTTCCTGTCTCGAGAGAAAATTTTTTGCCTTCAAATTCAATTGAAACTTCTTGTTTTGCCATTTTATTATATTCTTTGTAATTAAATTGTTATCTATTGTTGAAATAAAAGCCAATTAGTTTTTATATAACAAAATCTGTACAATAATACCATTTAATATCACTGTACAGATTAAAATATTTGAAATGTCTGAGTAATAAATTACTTTCTTAATTTAAGTGCAGCAATCACTTGACGATAGCGATTGATGTCTGTTCTTTGCAAGTAATTTAATAATCTGCGACGTTTGCTTACTAATAGTATCAAACCTCTACGAGTAGCATTATCTTTTTTATGGCTTTCTAAGTGATGAGTCAAATCTTGAATTCTATTAGTAAAAATTGCTATCTGAACTTCAGATTTGCCTGTGTCTTTATTATTATCGCCATATTTTTCAACTATTTCAGCTTTAATTTCTTTAGTTATCATTAAATTGTATCTCCACAATTAAATAATTATTTAATAAATCTTTTACGAACTACAAAATTACGAAAATTTATTTAATTAATAAAATTATTTTTCTTATAATTTATATTTATTATTAATAAAACATTTTCTCGAGGTTATGACAATTAATTCTATCACGCTCTAATTGAGCCTTTAGAGATGATACATCAGGGAATTTTTGTTCATTTCTAATAAATCTATAAAAAGATATTTTTATTTCTTCACCATAAATATCGCGATTTAAATCAAAAATATTTACTTCTAATATTTCTTTATTATCATTTGAAACTGTAGGGCGTTTTCCAATATTTGCCATTCCCCAGAATTTTTCAGTACCAATTAAAACATTAACTAAATATACTCCATTTTTAGGTAATAATTTATTTGGATTATTTAATTGAATATTTGCTGTAGGGAATCCGATTGTCCTCCCTAATTTATTGCCTTCTACTACTGTACCTACCACGAAATAGGTATATCCTAACATATAATTCGCTTCTTCTAATCGATTACTAGAAATCATTTCGCGGATATTTGAGCTTGAAATTATAATATTATCGCCCTCTAATGCCGGTACTCTCTCTAATTTAAAATTCAAATCAATAGCAAGATTCATTAATAAATTAAAATCACCTGATCTGGCTTTTCCAAATAGATGGTCATACCCCATTATAACTTTTTTCACACCAATTTTGCCGAAAATAAAATCTCTTACATACTCCTCAGGAGACGTTTGAGAAAATTCATCAGTAAAATTTACAATTAACAATTCATCTATATTAAGTGTTGATAAAATTTCAATTTTTTCATCCACATCTGTTAAAATTTTAATCTGAGGTTTGTTCGGATTATTAATTACTAACTGTGGGTGTGGTTCAAAAGTAACTAACATACTCGATAATTTTTCCTCTTGAGCTTGGCTTGTAAGCCTGCGAATAATTTCTTTATGTCCACGATGCACTCCATCGAAAGAACCTACAGTTATAATTCTATTTGCATTATATTCAATTTCCTCTACTGATCTATATATTCTCATTGTACTATATTTATGTTATTAGTTTCATTATAAATCGTTGCTTTAGTGCGAATTTCATCTACAGAAATAGCATCATCAATATGAAATTCAGAAATTTTTGTTCTAACTAATCCACTTAAGTAAGCTCCGCATCCGAGCTTTTGACCAATATCATTTGCTAATGTGCGAATATATGTACCCTTTGAGCATAAAACAGAAAATTCTATTTGAGGTAAATTAATACTTATATTATCTATTGAATAAATTGTAATTGGTCTAGATTCTAATTGAAAATCTGTTTTATTTCGAGCTAATTCGTATGCTCTTTTTCCATTTACTTTTACAGCAGAATGAAGTGGAGGTACTTGTTCTATATTTCCTACAAATGAATTTAATACTTCATATATTTGCTCATCAATTATATGAGAGTAATCTTTGAAATCCTGTGGAATGCTTTCTAAATCATAAGTGGGAGTGATTGCACCTAATTGAATTTTGCAGTGATATTCTTTCGGGAAATCTTGATAATAATCAGCTAGTCTTGTAGCAGGTCGCCCAACGCATACTATTAGTAGTCCTGTGGCTAATGGATCAAGGGTTCCACCGTGGCCAATTTTTTTTATTTTAAGTATTTTTCTTAATTTAGCTATTACGTCAAAGGAAGTCCAATTGAATTCTTTATTAATTAATGCAACTCCTCCTTTTTCTAAAATTGGTTCATACCAATCAGAAAAATTTTGTAAAGTATCTTTTTTTAAAATATTCATTTTATGGAAATTGCAATTAAAAAAAATTACTTATCATTTACTCGATTTAATATTTTTTGAATGTGCTCCATTTGGTCAAGAGTATCATCAATATAGAAATGCAATTCAGGGGTAAATCTTAATCTAATTTTAGTACCAAGTAAATGCCGCAATTGACCTTGTTTTTTGTTTAATTCATCAATTAAATCTGAAATAGGAAATTTTTTCCCATAAAGGCTTATATATACTTTAGCTACTTTTAGGTCTGGACTAATCCTTACAGCAGTTACTGTGCAAAGTCCAGCTTCTAAACTATTAGCAATATCTGAAACTGGTTGAGCAATAGCTCTTTTTATTTCACTGGCTACTTTTTCTGTTCTGATAGACATATTTCTTGTATTTTATAAAATTGGCTAAAATATAAAAAATCAAAAGTAAAAATATATAACTATATCTATTACTCTTGATTTTATTGATTATTTATAAGAAAATTATTATAGTTAAATTTTAAGAATTAATAAATACTATTCTAATTATCATATTCTAATTTTCTCTTAATTTCTAAGACTTTAAATCCTTCAATCACATCCCCTACTTCAATGTCATTAAATCCATCTAATGCAATACCGCATTCATAACCGCTATCGACTTCTCTTGTATCATCTTTGCCACGCTTCAAGGAATCTATATATCCAGTGAAGATAGGTAATCCATCTCTTAATAAACGAACTTTGTCATTTCTATGAATTTTACCATTCATTACTTGGCATCCGGCAATTACTCCTAAACGGCTAATTTTAAATATTTTTCTTACTTCAATCACTGAAGTAATGTCTTCCTTTAATTCTGGAGTCAATAAGCCTTCTAATGCTCTCTTCACTTCGTCAATGCAATCATAAATAATGCTATATTGACGAATATCGACTGATTCGTTTTCCGCTAATTTCCGTGCATAAGACGTTGGAGACACTTGGAAACCAATAATAATTGCACCAGAAGCTACAGCAAGCATTACATCAGATTCTGATATTTGCCCCACTCCTTTGTGAATAATATTTACACGCACTTCGTTTGTAGATAATTTCATTAATGAATCGCTTAAAGCTTCTACTGAACCACCTACATCACCTTTAATAATGAGAGATAGATCTTTCACGACGCCTTCAGATATTTTTTTAGAAATATCATCAAGAGTAACGTGTTTTGTTCTATTGAATTCTTGCTGACGTTTTAATTGCTGTCTTTCATTAGCAATATTTCTTGCATCTACATCTGATTCAGTAACAGTTAAAATATCTCCTGCTTCAGGTAATCCATTTAGACCTATTACTCTTGCAGGGATTGACGGAGCTGCAGCTTCAATTTTCTTACCTCTTTCGTCCATCATTGCTCTTACTCTTCCAAATTGATGACCAACTACAAATGGATCTCCTACACGAAGAGTACCTTTTTGTACTATCACAGTACAGACAGGTCCTAAGCCTTTGGTCATATTTGCTTCTATCACAGTGGCACGAGCAAGTCTATCAGGATTTGCTTTTAAATTAAGCATTTCAGCTTCTAGTAAAATTTTATCTAGCAATTTATCTACATTGTCACCCTTTTTAGCGGATATTTCAACACTTTGATATTTCCCTCCCCATTCCTCCACGAGGATATTTTGATTAGATAACTGCTGTCTAATTCTATCAGGTTGAGCATCTGGTTTATCGATTTTATTAATTGCAACTATTATAGGTACGCTTGCAGCTTGAGCGTGACTAATAGCCTCAATCGTCTGCGGCATCACACTATCATCAGCTGCAACGACAAGAACAACAGTATCAGTTACCTGAGCACCACGAGCTCTCATTGCCGTGAACGCCTCATGACCTGGAGTATCAAGGAACGTAATATACTTTCCGTTATCAAGTTTCACCCTATAAGCACCAATATGCTGAGTGATACCTCCAGCTTCGCCTGCTACAACATTTGCATTTCTTATATAATCTAATAAAGAAGTCTTACCGTGATCCACATGCCCCATAATTGTTACAATTGGGGAGCGAGGAATTAATGTATCTTCATCATCTTCATCAGCGATTTCATCAATAGCTTGAAGTGCTTTATCATCAATAAATTCAACTTCGAGACCATAATCATCAGCAATAATTGAAATAGTATCCTTATCTAATCTTTGATTAATAGATACCATTAGCCCCATACCCATACATTTCATTATAATCTCATTTGCGCTAATGCCTATCATTTTTGCTAAATCCGATGTAGTTACGAATTCAGTTAAATGCAAGATCTTTTCTTCTTTTGCTTCTTCTTCTCTTTGAATTTGGAATTTTTCTTCTCTTTCAGCCTTTTTGCGTAGCTTAGATTTGTTCCTATTGCTCATTGAATTAGCTTCACCCATATCGGAAAGAGTACGTCTAATAGCTTTAGTAACATCTTCATCAGTAATTAATTCACGTACTGATAATTTTTTCTTGCTTTTTAAATCTTTTATAGCACTTAATGATGTAGGTTTAAGAGATTTAGACTTTTTACCTTTTTTCTTAAATTTATTTGTTTCTTCGTCATCTATTTGATTACCGGAGCTAGCTCTTTTATTATCATTTCTATTTCCGAACTTTCCAGAGCTTTCTTTTTGTGAATCAAGCGACATTTTGCCTACTACCGTAAGACCTTTTAGCTGAGTAGAATGGTTTACATCATATTCTACCTCTGCAATTTTCTTGCTCTTGCGTTTTCTTTTCTTTCTTTCACTTGAAGAGGAAACAATATCATTAGATATTTCATTCTCTACTTGTTTAGGATCTGGAGATTCTATTTTCTTTTCGGGAGTAAATGTTTTTTTATCATGTTTCTTATCAGAAACATTTATAGGTTTGTCCTTAGGAACTGAAGCTGATTTTTTAATATTTGCTGAAAGTTGAGCTAATTTATCAGCACCCAAGCCATTAAGTATATTATTTTCTTTAAATCTATCTGATTTTGATGGACGACTCTTTAATGATTTATTATCATCCTTTCTATTGCTACTTATTTTTGTATCTCTTCTTTTATCAGTATTTTGTTTGTCGATACTAATTTTTGAATCACTTAATTTATCTTTTTTCTTTCTTTTTCTATTGAAAGATTCATCTGGCAGTTGAATAACGTCATTTACTTTATATTTATCAGATGTACCTTGTTGTGTTGAGTGTAGCGTAGCATTTTCAACATTTTCCGATACCGGGACATCTATTTTATTAATATTTAAATCAGCTTTTATATTACTTTTTTCTGTTTCGTCAATAGTAGAAATATTTATTAGATTTTCGTCCTTATTATCTAGAGGAATTGAATTAGCATTTTCAATAAGATTTTCGTCCTTATTATCTTTTTGATCAACTTGTTGTGCAGTATCTTTTTGTGAATTTATTTGATTTTCGGAAGATAAAGTAGTATGTTCTTCATCAGTGATTACCTGCGACTCATTAATACTTTTAGAGACAATATCTTCTTTATCATGAGATTTTTCAGGAGTATCAGATTTACGAATCATTTTGTGTTTTTCTATCTTCTGGCGCTGAGTCTCCGCAGCTTTAAGTTCTTTTTTGAACTTATCATAAATAGCCTCTACCATTTCTTCGTTAAGAATAGCAGTAGGTTTATTTTCAACGGTGAACCCCTTTCCTTTAAGGAATTCAACGATAGCATCTTTGCCGATATTAATTTCGGAGGCTATTTTTATTAATCTTACACTTCCAGCCATTTTCTAATAATTTTTCTTTTCTACTTATTTTTATATTTTAAATAATAATATCAATCTAATATTATTGATTTTATTTTTAATCTTTATTTATTAAAATTCTCTTCTTCAGAGTTTTCATCAGAATCAGAGTCTTCTTCAGAGTCTTGCTCAGATTCTACAACAGAATCATTTTGGTCAGATTCTTCTATCTTTTTTTCTGAATTTACATTATTTGGATCGAATTCTTCGATTTCCTTAATAACTTCCGGATTTTCTTCTTCGTCAAATTCAGTAAGAATAATATTTCTTATTTCTATTAAGAATTCTTTAGAAATACCTTTTATGCTTAGAATTTCACTAATGTCAGTATCTAAAAGTTCTCTTGCTGTCTCAATACCAGCCCCAAGAAGTTCATTATAAATATCAATTCCAAGCTCTTCTTTAAATTCAGTAAGATCTATATCTTCTCCACCTTCTCTAATTAAAGAAAGAGAGTATCCTGTAAGTTCAGAAGCTAATCGCACATTTTGGCCATTTTTACCAATTGCAAGCGGGATCTGCTCTTCTGGAACAATAATAGTAGCACTTCTCACATCGGGAGAAATTCTTATATCATTTACTTTTGCTGGAGAAAGTGCTCTTGAAATATATAGAATTGGGTCATCGCTATATTCAACTAAATCAATATTTTCATTATTTAATTCTCTAACGATTGAATGTATTCTAATTCCCTTCATTCCTACGCATGCACCAATCGGGTCTATTCTATCGTCATAAGATTGCACAGCGACTTTAGAACGCTCACCCGGGTCGCGAGCAATTGCTTTTATCTGGATAATACCATCATAAATTTCTGGGATTTCTATTTCAAAGAGTTTAGCTAAAAATTGATCCGAAGTACGTGATAATATAATTTCAGGAAGTCCACCAGCACCATTTCTTCTTACTTCTTTTACAATTGTTTTAAGTGTCTGATTTTTTCTATATCTGTAAGGTTCATTAGGAATTTGCTCTTCGCGAGGCAATTTCATTTCAATTTTATTCTGTACGATTAAGATTTCATTCCTCTTTACTTGGTAAATCTCTCCTACAATAATCTCGCCTACTTTAGAATTATATTCTTGATATATGTTATCTTTTTCTACTTCTTTAATTTTTTGATTTAAATTCTGCGAAGCTAAAGAAATCATTCTCCTTCCGAAGTTATCAGCAATATTTTCTAGAGTGATTTCCTCAATAAATTCGTCGCCTAACTCATATTCTTCATCTTCGTTTTTATACAGAAGAGCTTCTTTTAAAGAAATTTCAATATTTGGATCTAAAACCTCTTCTACGATTGTACGCATTAAATAGATTTCGATATCACCTTTATCCATATTTACAATGATTTCGAAATTAGCATCTTGTCCAAATTTTTTCTTAACAAGCATAGAAAGAGTTTCTTCGACGATACCTTGTAGTAAATCTCTGTCTATGTTCTTTTCCTTTGCCATATCAGAAAAGGCTTCTATTATTACTTTTTTATCTGCTACGAATTTTGCTTTGCGACGTGGCATTATGTACTCAATAAAATTATTAAAATAAATCACTTATAAAAAAATGGGCAATTTTTACTTAGCCCATTTACAGATTACAAAATTACGACTTTTCTTTACAAATTCAAAGGAATTTATTTTAAAATATAATATTTATTTAAAATTTATTTGAATCTATTGTTATCTTCTATTTGAATAAATCTATTTATTATATTAATTATTTTGTCATTGGAATTAATTCAATTGTAAAGATTTCTTAATAATTTTTATAATTTTCTTTGCAAAATTAAAATTATTTCGTAACTTTGTAATCTTTTTTATCAGAAGTAGCACATTAAAATAAAATAATTAATAACAATTATTAAATAAATTGGCTCCATCGACTAATGGATAGGTCACCACCCTTTCACGGTGGCAGTACGGGTTCGAATCCCGTTGGAGTCACGTTTTTTAGTTTTCATAACTAGGATACCTCACCAAACAGCTTAATTAGTAAAAAGTTAAGCTGTTTTCTTTTTATCTGAAGTGATTGTGTTCTTAAATGTTAATTTTATTTTATAAAGAGTATTATATTTATAAATGAAAAAATTTATCATACATAACTTAGGATGCAAAGTTAATTTTGCAGAAATATCACAAATTAAGCAACTCCTTGAATCAAATGGTTATCAGCATATTGTATTAAATTCAACAAATCTGATTGAAACTGAAACACCAAATTTTATATTTATTCATACCTGTACTGTTACAGATAAAGCAGACTCCGACGGCAGAAGACTCATTAGAAAATATCATAAATTGTTCCCTTATGCTAAAATTGTTGTATTAGGTTGTTACGCAGAAATTGCATACAATGAGCTTTACGAAATAGAAGGAGTATATAAAATCTATGGAAATATTGATAAATTTAAAATTTTACAGAATTTAGAGAACGATACTAATACAAATATTAAAAATTATAAATCTAATTTATGTGAAAATACTTTTTATTATGCAGACTCCGCTGAGAATGAAGCTCATACTCGGATATCAATGAAAATTCAAGATGGATGTGATTATTTTTGTTCTTATTGTGCTATTCCTTATTCTCGAGGAGCAAATAGATCAATGAACTTCGAAGATTTTAAGACTCAATTTAAAAATATATACCATAAAGGAGCAAAAGAAGTCATTTTAAGTGGAATTAATCTCGGATGTTATTCTGGAGATAGCAATGATAGCAATACAAAGAAAACATTCTCTGATATAATCGAATATATCGAATCAACGGGTTATGATTTAAGAGTAAGAATATCATCAATTGAACCGAATTTACTTACTGATAAAATAATTGAAATTTGCAAAAATTCTAAAATTATTTGCCCTCATTTTCATATTCCTTTGCAAAGTGGTAGCGATACAATTCTAAAACTAATGAAAAGAAGATATACTACTAAGCAATTCGAAAATTTAATAAACAAAATAAATAATAATATTAAATATTGTGGAATCGGAATTGATGTAATTACTGGATTTCCAGGTGAAACTGATGAACTTTTTGAAGAAACTTACCAGTTCCTAAATGGTTTAGAGTTCTCGTATTTACACGTTTTTAGCTATTCAGATAGGAAAATTGCACCAGCATCAAAATTTTCCGGAAAAATAGATAAAAAGACAAAAAAAATAAGAACAAACAGATTAATTGAATTAATGAATAAAAAGAAAAATATTTTTATTGAAAAAAATTTAAATAATATTCATAGAATTATACCTGAGAATTTTGATAATAAATCAAATCAATATTCTGCTTGGACAGATAATTATATTCACACAAAAATTAATCACCAGAATGAAATTCCTTTGGAAAAAAGATTTTATAATATTAAATTAGTGAATCTAAATTGTGATTCAATTGTTATTTAATCATTAATTTCATTAATATATAAATTTATATCTAATCAATAAATTCGATAATATTTATAAAATAATTCTAAATATTTAAGATCAAATGAAGCCTTTATATAAAAAAGATGTTTTTAATAATATAATTGTAGCTGCACATCGAGGTGACCAATCTAACGCTCCAGAGAACTCCATAGAATCATTTATAGATGCAATTTCCTCAGGTGTGGATATGATAGAAGCTGATATTCATATTACTAAAGATAATCACTTTATAATAAATCATAATGCTTATATTCAGAAAGATTCTAAGAAATATTTGATTAGCGAATTATCATCAAGCGAGATACAAAAAATAAAAGTTGTTAATAAGAAATCAAGTACTGAAACGAAAATTGCAAAATTATCTGATTTGCTTTCAATTGCTAAAAACAAATGCTACCTTAATATTGAAATTAAAAGAAATAATTCAATAACAAATGCATCGTTTATAGACAAATTATTAAATGAAATAACTAAATATGGAAATTTAGATGAAGTTCTATTCGCCTCATTTTATTATGATATGCTTTCAGTTAGTAAAGAAATAGCTCCAGAGGTTCCTATTGCTGCAATCAGAATACCTTCTCGCCCACTTTTACCAGAGCAAATCTTAAGCAAAATAAATATTGATGCATATATAACTAGTCAAAGTTCATTGAGTATGTCTATTAGCGAAAGTGCTTTAAAAAACAATATAATTCTTGCTACTTATTCCATTGATACTGCTGCTCATTTTGCAAAAGCAATGAAATATAATGCAAAAGCAATAGGTACAAATCGAGCAAAGGAAATTGTTGAAATTGCTAATATTTATAGGAAATCAGCTAAAAATAAACCCTAAATAAATGAAAATTAAACGTGTTATATATATTTTAGTCGGCGTTATAAGTACTATTTGCGGAATATTTGGTATCTTTTTACCTATATTACCGACTACCCCATTTTTACTTCTTTCAATTTGGTGTTTTTCTAGAAGTTCTGTGAAATTAGAAAAATTTGTGAGAAATAATAAATATTTTGGAAAATATATTGATGATTATTACAAAGGCGAAGGGATATCACTCAATTCCAAAAGAATAAGTATTACAGTTCTATGGTTAGGCATAACATTTTCAAATTTTATTTTATTAGAAAATCACTATATTCAAGCAATGCTTACTTTTATTGCTATATTTGTAACTGTGCATATTTTAGGAAATCCAACAAGAGAATATAATAAAAATGAAAGCTGTAGTGCAGAGGGTAAAGCAAGCCTCAGTCAAAATTGACAACAATTTAATTAGCGAAATTAATAAAGGAATTGTAGTATTAATTGCTTTTTCAGATAGCGATAATATCGATACAATTAAATGGTTTGCTAATAAATTAATTAATCTTAGAATCTTTAACGATGAAAATAATAAATTAAATAAATCAGTTTTAGATCTTAACGGAGATATTTTAATAGTTTCTAATTTCACAATCTATGGTTGTGCAAGAAAAGGTTTTAGACCATCTTTCATAGACTCAGCTTCTCCTGAAATTGCAAGAAAAATTTATAATGAATTTATTGATTATATTAAAAATAATTATAATCTTAAAATTTATTCTGGTGAATTCGGTGCAATGATGGATATTTCTCTTATTAATGATGGTCCAGTTACATTAATTATTGAAAAATAAAATTTAAACAAAAAAAGTGAAATAATGACTGATAATAAACCAAAATATAAATGGGAAATTGATGATTTAATTAAATTTTCTCTTATTAATAAGAATTTAGCAAATCAACTTGACATTTTTGACATATTTCAAGATTTCGATTCTTTTAAGAATAGCTCAAATATAAATAATTACCTTAACACTGAAAATAAATTATTTACTGATAAATTGATTGATTTTAATAGAAGTTTAATCGAAATAAAAGAAATTTGCCATAAACATGAAATTAAGATACTATCGATTTTTGATGAAGATTACCCATTTTTGCTCACTCAAATACCTTCCCCACCTCTTATTTTATATTACAAAGGGAATTTAAACGATAATGGAAATAGAATTTCAGTAGTAGGTACCCGGCGTTGTACTGAATATGGTAAGATATGCACGGAATTTTTTGTGGAATCTTTTGTAAAAAACGGTGTAACTATAGTAAGCGGCTTAGCTACTGGAATTGATACTATTGCACATTTTTCTGCAATTAAAAATGATGGGAAAACTATAGCAGTAATAGCAAGCGGTATTGATAAAATCACTCCTGCTACAATGCAAACGAATGCAAATAAAATATTGGATGCTAATGGTGCAATAATTTCTACATTTGTGCCAGGTACAAGTGCTTTGCCTCCATATTTCCTTTTTAGAAATAGAATAATAAGTGGATTATCGCAAGCTACATTAGTAGTAGAAAGTAGTTATCGAGGAGGTTCTTTAAATACAGCACGCAACGCAAATGAACAAAATAGAGAGGTTTACGCTATTCCGGGTAGAATAAATTCTGAAAGAAGCAAGGGTACAAATAAGTTAATTTGGGATAATAATGCCAAAATCGCTTTAGCTCCTGACGATATTTTAAAAGATCTCAAATTTCCTAATTATGATGAAAATAATTTATTTGCAAATAATGAAGCTATAAATAAACTAACTGAAAATCAACTTTTAATTTATAACAATATTGACAGCGAAGCAACTAATCCGGACAAATTATCTGAAATAACAGGTCTAAGCATACAAGAAGTGTTAAGTGAATTATTTTTATTAGAGATGAATGGATTAATAAAGCAAATTCCAGGAAACAATTACATTAAATTTTAATTCCTGTGATATATGATTAATCTTTAAGTTTCATTACTTTTTGTTGCACAAAAGTAAAAATAAGCAATATTATAAATACAACAAAAGCAAGTGCCGAAGCATATCCCATTCCATCAGATTTCTCAAAAGCATTTGTATAAACTTGATAAACTAAAGTAGTTGTCGAGTTCAATGGTCCTCCCTTTGTCATAATCATAACTTCTACAAATATTTGGAAAGATTTAATTGTATTGATAAAAATCACAAATACTAAAGTTGGCTTAAGCAAAGGTAAAGTAATTAATTTAAATTTTTGCCAAGTAGAAGCACCAGAAATATCTGCTGAATGATATAGATCATCTGGTATAGATTGCATACCGGCTAAAAATAATATCATATAGTAACCCACTGCACTCCACACATCCATCATCATTATTGATAAGAGTGCCGTTTTTGTTTCAAGCAACCACCCCCTTGCGGGATATGGTAATTCTAAAGATTTTAGAATAATATTTATATAACCGTCTTGAGCATATAAATTTGTGAAAATTAGGGAAATTACAATCAAAGAAGTTACTGCAGGCATAAAGAATGCAGTTTTATAAAATTCTTTAAATTTAGCTGATTTACTATTTATCAATACAGCAAAGAAAAGGGAAATAGCAGTTGTAATTGGTACTGTACCAAAAGTAAAAATTGCAGTATTTAGAAGAGCTTTATAAAATACTTTACTTTTAAATAATGCAATATAATTATCAAATCCTACAAAAATAGATTTATTAGTTAATGTAGAATGATGAGTAAAACTTAGCACTCCGGCATAAATAATAGGATAAAGCCAAAATACACAAAATGTAATCACCCATGGTAGAATCAAAGTGAGAGTAAATGTCTTATCTTTAGATAAAATACTAATATTTTTTTCTCTACCCATAATTTTGTTATTTTATAATTTCTTTAAGCATTTGATATAACATTTCTAAAGGCAATCCTACAATATTATAATAGCAGCCTTTAATTTCTTTCACGAAAATTGCCCCAAAATCATCTTGAATACCATAAGCACCTGCTTTGTCCATCGGAGATCCTGATTTTATATAAAAATCTATTTCTTCATTTTCTAATTTTCGGAAAGTAACTTCAGTGGCTTTCACTTCTGAAATTATTTTTGCTGTTGTTGTATTTATTACAGTTACTCCAGTATAGACAATATGAGTATTATTGCTTAATTTTTGTAAGATTTGCTTTGCATCAGCATAATCAATTGGTTTATTTAGAATTTCATTATTAAGCACAACTATAGTATCTGCTGAAATTACAATTTTATTCGATGAGATATTTTGTGCAATATTTTTTGCTTTTTGTAAAGATAAAAATATCGCTATTTCCTTAGGTTGTAAATGCTCGGGGAATACATCTTCATCAATATTAGGTGATATTACTTCAAATTGAAATCCTAAATTTTCTAAGAGTTTTTTCCTGCGAGGAGAGCTCGAAGCTAAAATTAAATTGTATTTAAGATCTAATAACTGCTCAATATTTGAATAATTCAATTTATACCCTTATAGAAAAGTAAAATACAAAAATAACAGTGCGAATTAATTGAACTTTATATTAATTAAAATAAAATGAATGCAAAATTAAGTAATCTTTTTAAATATTCATATTAATTCTAATACTGATTGCAAAAAAACAAAAAATGTGAATAATATTTATTTTTATTTTGCAATTTTATTTTTATTTTTGCTGTCGAAATATGAGTAAAATTTTTTTTACGAAAATATTATGATAGAAAAAGAGTTAATAGTACTAAATAGAGCTGGCATCCATACTAGACCTGCTGCTACTTTAGTGAAATTAACATCAAGATTTAAATCAGAAATATTTCTAGTGAAAGATGGTTTCGAAATCAATGCGAAAAGTATCATCGGTGTAATGACTTTAACTGCTGAACAGGGTTCAGTGCTTACAATTAAAATTAAAGGCGAAGATGAGCAAGAAGCATTTAATTCAATTGAAATATTGTTTAAAAATAAATTTGAAGAAGATTAAAATATTTTATTGATTTTTGGAGTATATTTAATATTTTTTTCTCTTTTTTTTGTTTATTTAATAAAATAGTGTTAATTTGTAGTTGTTTGATTTTGCTATGATAAACGCAACGTTTGT
>ENA-UOOK01001816-UOOK01001816.1-fermentation-metagenome-genome-assembly--contig:-NODE-1816-length-27573-cov-20.643324_pt1 | contig 27573 bp, 20 predicted proteins | sample MGYA00245777_ERZ724023 | MGnify/ENA primary metagenome ERZ724023 (study PRJEB28704, sample SAMN03018312) | fermentation metagenome | biome: anthropogenic terrestrial biome; feature: soil... | reverse complement strand
ATCCAAAGCTCGATGAAGGAATCTTAAATACCGTCTTCACTTATTCAATTACGGGATCTATTGGCATTGTCTCCCAGTGGCTAAACGAAGGGGCTAAAGTTGACCCGACTCTCATGGCTAAAGAAATATCGGCCTTGATTAAAGTAACTTTTGAAGGATACATTAAAGAAACCAAAACCTTGTTGGCTTAAAGTTGCTAATTTAAATTATATTGAAAAGGCCGGAGTTATTAGTTCCGGCTTTTTACTTTCAGAGAGAATCAGTTAAGCAGCAGTAACGGTAACGACTAAGGCGCCTTTTACAACTAAACTATTGGAGAAATTTTGATAATCATCATCAAAGGCAGTTGTGCTACCATTAGTTACCTTGACATGAAGGGTAGCAGAATTCTGACTATCGTAAGCCGTGATTGTGACACTAGTTCCTTCCATAATACTAGCACCACTTTCAAGATAATCGTAGGTCTTATTGTTCATAATCTGAGCAGTATAATTATTGGCGTTATTGATAGTGACAGTAGTGGATTCAAAGGTTAGGACGTTTAAAGTGAAATCAGAAAGGATAGTATAAGTCCCATCATAATTAGCAGTCAAAGCCTTGCCTGCACTATTGAGGAACTCAAAGCCATAGACTTTTCCATCACCGGCACTTGCAGTAGTAGAGACAGCTACTTGATCACCATACTTTACATTGCTTAAATCGGTAGCAGTCTCGCCATTGACTTTAAAGGCAAGGGCAATATTATTGGGGTTGTTGATAGTAGCTTTTAAAACGGTCTTAGCAACTAATTCAAAGCTTAGGTTGATATTAGAATTCATCTTGTAGAATTTAGAAAAGCCAAAAGTATAAATACCATTATAAGATGAATAACTGTCGGCTGAATACTTAGTGGTAGTGGTACCATCATTGATGACAGCAGTAGGAATAACCGTAGAATCGTTAATGTTCAAAGTCATAGAAACCGTCTCGCCAGGCTTAAAGGAAGCCGCAGTTTCGGAAACAGTTGCTGGGAAATACTGAGAGTTATAGGAAGTATCTCCTTGAATATAGGAACGATTGTAGCCGTCAGAAGCAAATTTGGAAGCATTGGTTCCTAAATCGACAATAATACCCCAAGAAGCCTGCTTCTTCCAAGAAGGAGTAATCTGAATACTATAGTCAGGCATCGTAAACTGGAAATTTCCATCACCGACAACTAAATCAGTAATTAAAGAGGTGACATCCGTGTCATCTGCTTTAAGGATAGATAATTTATCAAATTCATACATATTATCGGCATAGTAGGAACCGCTAATTATGGTTCCAGCAGCATAACCAGAGCTTGAAGAAGAGAGATAAACCTAACCTCCAGTTACCTTGTTTACGGTAATGGTATAACTATTAGCAGTAATTATGGTGATTTCAGCTGTTCCGCTTTCGGGCATAGTGAAGGTAAAATGGTTTCCGGAATAGGAACTGGTGATGCTTGCAGTCTCGCCACCATTAAGCTTAGCCCCAGTGATTAATTTGCCGGTATCAAGTGAGATATCGCTTAAGAAGAGATAGAATTCCTTGCCATTCTCAACTCTGTCGGATAAGCAGTGAAATCATCGCTTAGATATCTTCTAACGCCTTTTACCTGAAGAACGTCTTCATTGTCTTTGAAGGTTACAGCAGAACCAGCTACCACATTGAAAGTAATTGCGATTTCGGCATTAGGCATATCAAAGCTAACCGATCCAATCTTATTAGTGATAAGTTTGTCTTCATCAATGCCAGTAATAGTAATAGGCTTTAAGACATCAGTATTATTTTTTACAGTAAAATCGATGTTCACTCTATCACCTGGTAAAGCCTTAGCTAAAGCCACACCTTCATTAGAAGTGAAGGTTACCTTATCAGCGTTAGTGTAAGTGATGTTCTTTTCAGTAACCGCAGTTCCGGTAAATCTAATAGTGACATCACCAGTAAGATACAAGTTTTTAGTATAAGAAATATTGTCGACAAAATAACTGTTTGCGGTAGTTTCAAAACTCAGACCCAAATCAGTCCATTCAGTAGCCCCAGCATACTGGTACTGTACATTGACTAAGGTACTATCTTCTCTAAGGACATATAAAGTAGCGCCTGAGTATTTAGCATTAGGATTATACCCAAAAGCTTTTACGCCACCAGTTGTTTCAACCGTGATCTTATGGCCAGAAGTATCATCTTCATAGATATAGTTATTATAGGTAACATAAAGGTCAACATCACTTGAAGGCATGGTGAAAGAAAAAATGAAATGATCAGTGTTTTTAGTCGTGCCTGAATCAAAATTAGCAGGTAAAGCGGCCTGATAGACATCATCATTAACGTTGAGGAAGAAAGATTTGGTGTTGGTGTAATAGAAACCATTCTGCGAACTATAATTCGCGCCAGCATAAAGGTTTAAAGTTACGGATTCTCCGGCTCTAAAAGTTGTAGCAGAGGAAACTTCGGTGGTTCCATCAGCCAAAGTAAGCTTGCTGATATAAGAGCTGGTTCCTGTTCCCCAGTTGATTTTGTTGACCGAGTTTACTTTGTAAACGTTATCGAAAGTAGCATTAACAACAACATTCTTAGCAGGCATGGTGAAATAGTAGCGAGTTCCTTCAGTGAAAGTGTTTAAAACGGTATCGGCATCGTCCAAAGTAATACTAGCTAAGTAATAGCCATCACTAGGACGAACATCAATAATTACTGTGTCATCCTTGTTATAGGAAGCCTTATCAAACTTTAAGGCACCATTAGCAATACCCGTAGCAGAAGTAACTGTATAAGTGGCTTTAACGGACGAAGAAGTAGATGAAGTAGCCGGACTTGAAGAAGAGACATTAGTAGTACAGCCTACTAAGGCAAGGCACGAAAGCAAAACTAAGAAACTTACATTCTTTCTTTTCATATTCTTTTTTCCTCTTTTTAGCTCTATTAAGCTAATTTTCCTTTTGTATCACGTAAGTTGACACTGATTTTCTCTTCACTTCCCGTACCATAATTAACCGTAATACTAGTCAAAGTATCATAGTTAGACCCAAACCATTCGCCCCAGTCGGCATTATCAATCTTCTCCTGTTTAGTCAAAAGAGAGTTTGCCACTAAAGTATTCCACTGCTCTTTAGTGCCAGTATATTTAAGGTCTTTCAGTTTAGGGAAGGTTCCTAAAGTATCATGGCTCATCTTCGTAAGAGAAGAAGGTAGAATCAAAGTATTAATTACCTTATTCGAAGAACCCAGGAATTCCGTTTCCAAAGTAGTGACCTTAGCAGATCTCGACATATCGAAAGAAGTAATATTCTGGCAAGTTGTGAAAGCATTAGTGAAAGTAGTTAATTCACTTCCGGTAACAAAGGAAGTAAAGGCTGTATCTTTAAATGAGGAGAAAGCAAAGGAACCAATGGTAGCTACTTTAGAAGCAGACATATCAACAGTTTCATAATCATCGCAGTTATAGAAAGCCTCTTGTCCAATAGTGGTTACACCGCCAAAATCAATATCGTTAATAGCAGAACCTTGGAAAGCAAAAGCGGGTATTTCTTTTAAGGTAGAAGGGAAAGTAATCTCATTATAAGGCATTTAGTGTTTGCAAAGCAACTATCTCCAAGACCAGTTAAGCCTTCATTCAAAAATACATCTCTGATAATGGAATTAGCAAAAGCATTATCGCCGATTTTAGTTAAACCAGAGCCAGCCACAAACTTGATGATGGTTTTATTTCCGCTTAAGAAGTCGGATCCGATTTCATTGATGGTATCAGGTAAGACTAAGTCTCCGTAAAGATCATTAGGAAGCATCAGCAATTTAGTCTGTTCCTTATTGCAAAGAATGCCATTATAGGAACTGAAATATTTACTGCCTTCTTCAACTAGATAAGATAATATATACTCATCGCCATAGAAGGAATAAGTGCCAACCTTGGTAATATTCTTGCCAATAGTAATATCACCTGATATGGCTGTATCAGAAAAAGCAAAGTCACTGATCTCAGTTACTCCATCAGGAAGGGTAAGACTTCCAACGCTGACCTTATTGGTAGTAGTCAAATTATATAGACGGCTACCAGAAAAGGCGCTTTCACCAATTGAGACTAAGCCAGTAGGAAGCTCAACTTCCTTAACGCGAGTATCATCAGAGAAAGCAAACCTTCCAATAGATTTTAAAGTAGTAGGTAAATTAACACTCTGTAAGGAAGGGCAGCTACTTAAGGCAGAATCTGGGGTGTTTAAATCACTCATTGAAGCAAACTGAAGGGAAGAATCATCGGTTGTGAAAACGACATTTTTAGGAATCTCAAGAGTCTGGATTCTTTTATTAAGCCAAAAAGCTCTTATGCCAATATAAGTAAGACTATCAGGAAGATTGACATTCTGAATCAAGGAAGCAGCAAAAGCCTGCTCATCGATTTTCTTTAAAGTACTAGTCTTATTAGTCTCAAAGTTTCTTACTCCTCTTACATCCTGGAAGGCATTAGGTCCGATTTCGGTAACGGTATCAGGTAGCAAGTAGGTTTCTTTAAGATAGGAAATAGGCATCTTAAGTACTTTGGTAAGGTCGTGATTATAAAGAATACCATCAACACTCTTAAAGGTTTCATTTGAACTATCAACATCAATATAGCTAATCTGAGCAGATTGATAATCAGAGATGAATAAAGAACCAATGGAGGAAACATTAGCACCGATATGAATCTTAGTAGCATACTGAGAACTGATGCAGAAGTTAGCTAGAGTAGTAACCGGATAGTATTCATTCTGATATTGAATTTCATCAGGAATATAGATTTCAGGATATTCACGATAAGGATCAGCAAATGAAGTTAACTCAATGGCAGTTTTAGACTCATCAGTGAATCCCCGAGTGTAATTGTCGGTGATGGTATAGTCGACTTCCTTATAGGTAGCTGTATAAGTAATTAAGGAAGTGGTTTTTAATTTGCTCTCAAAGCCATTAAAAACATAGAAATACTGACTGTCTTGATCTCTTTTAGGAGTATCTCCAGTATATTCAGGAAGTACTTCACCAGCTTTGACTTTGGACGTCTGCAAGACTGTCCCATCATAATTTTTGTAAGTAACCGTAATATCTTCGATTGCCTTAGAAGTACTGGAGGAATCATTATTATTAGTAGAAGAACTTATTGGGCAATTAGATTAATTCTCACCACAGCTTGCTAAAACCAGCAACGGAATAATCATTATGAATACAGACTTTTTGAACATAGTTTGCCCTCTTTTCCTTAGATAGTACTAATTATAAAACTAAACTTTTAATTTTTAAATAATTAATTAAGTGAACAAAAATTATGGTAAATTAAGGAAGTAAATAAGGAGATTACCATGAGCAATTTTTAAAATGTCTCAATGTCACTTCTTTCTCTATTCTTATTAGTTTCTTGCACACAAGGTGGAAACAACACTAGTTCTCAAGTGGCTTCCACTGATAAACAATCTTCTACTTCCGAATTAGAGAAATCCACTTCTCTTACTTCTAAAATGCTTCTAGATATTAAGAAAGGATATAAAAGTGAGGGTATTCTTCATACTGTAACTAAGACTAATAATGGTAACACTACTTCTACTGAAAGCACTTACAATTACTTAGATTACCATGCTGATGGTAAAGCCTACTCATTTTAAGAATACCAAAGTAGCACCACTAATGACAATATTACCCGGGATAAACTTATGGATTCCGGTTATATCGTAAGTCATGATACCAAAGCCTCCCTAGCTTATTTAGGAATTGATAATGTCATTCATTATGAAAGCCTGACTAATTCCTATGCCACTACTGACGATAAGAGCATCAGCTTTTTAGATTTCGGCTTTGCCAATCCTTTCTCATTAACTAACCACTATGACTTCACTAAGACCTTAAATCATTATGAATTTACTTTTGATGAGACTAACTTCACAGGCAAAACTCTTTTTGGCTTTGGACTATTAGGTACAACCCAATACTCATTAAGCAAATTCCTCGTCCATACTGATGGCTATAAGATCACTGATTATGAAGCTACTTTTGAACCTTATTCTGTATCCACATCAGCAAAAAAGACTTTGACTATTACAGCCTCCGTTTCCGATTTTGGCAATGCTCAGGTTAAAGTAGTAAATCCTTTCACTGATAGTTCGACTGCTGAAAATCTCGATAGTAGAATATCCGCTCTAAAGAACCATAACTACCATGTCAATACTCAGTACTATGATTTAACCAGCGGCAAGGAAGTCTTAATGAAGGCTTCTTATTCGACTGATGTCTTTAGTAACCAAATTGATGTCGTAGCTTCTTCAATAGATGGCGTAAATTCCCATTTTGCCTATTATGAAAAGGGAGGCTCTGTTTATCAGGCTTTCAAGGTTGCCGGTAACTATTATCAATACCTTGGGGCTACTTCCTATTCTTTTGATACTCTTCTACCAACATTTGAAATTTCTTCTAAAGTCTTTGATCAAAACAGCAACACCTTTACCTTGAAAAAGATAGTTCCTGCAATTACTCCCTCCTGCAGCACTTATGATATGTTCTTAGGGGACAATATTGCTGACTTAACTATCACACTAAATACTGATAGTCTCGTTTCTACAAATGTCGGCAGTGATTATAAAACCATTACTACTTACACTAATATCGGATCCATCACTTCCCCCTTCCAAGTTGCTGATATCAAAACCGATTGCTCTAGCTTGACTTGGAAACAGCTTTTAGAAAACCAAGAGGATGTTTATGATGAATTGGTTTCTTTCTGTAAAAGCGAATTCATTGTCAATTTAATTCCTACAGTCGGTCAGCTTTCTCCTTATTCAGTAATTGGCATAAATGAAACCTATCGGGAAATCATCGTACCTTTAGGAAGAGATAAGACTTCTGCAACTAGTGAGTTAAGTGCTTTTGTCACCAAACTAACCCAAAATGGCTGGGGTGATTTAGAGTCACAGTTAACTGGAGCCTATCAGACCACTTATTCCTCTAGCATCAAAATCTCAGATACCCTGTATGTCACACCTTACTTGGATTTGTTTACAGTTCTCGATAAATACGGAGTCTATAGCCTTTACATCTACGTTTACTTAAACGTCTAACTATAAAAAGGAGCGGTATCAAGCCGCTCCTTTTTCCTTACTTTGAGTGCTTATCAAACCAAGCAGTAATCTCAGTTAATCTTCGGATTCGATGCTCAGGCTTTCCGCTTCTTGATAATTCATGGTTCTCGCCATGGAAGAGGACAAACCGAGTCTCAACATTTTTGTACAGTAAGGCAGTGAATAGCTGTAAGCCTTCCGCCATAGGACAACGGTAATCACAGTCAGAATGGATGAAGAGAGTCGGAGTTGTGACACTATCGACTGTTTTTAGAGGGGACATTCTCCATAGATTCTTGATGCCCTCATCGGTGAAGTAGCTCTTATTGACTTTCCCAACTTCATAGGAAGAGACAATATCATTGATTCCAATATCGGATAAGCCAAGCATTGTGACCCAGTTAGAAATACTTCTTTGCGTTGCGGCACTATTGAATCTAGTAGTATGGGTGATAATCCAGTTAGTCATAAAACCGCCATAGCTCCCGCCGGTGACATTGATTTTCTTTTTATCGATAGAAGGATAGCGTTTAATGACTTCATCGGTGAAATCCATCAGGTTCTGATAATCGATAGTTCCGTACTTGTCTCTTAAGTCAGAAAAGGCATTTCCTCTTCCGCTTCCACCGTAAGGATTAGTAAAGAAGACAAAGTAGCCTTTAGAGGCCCAAACCTGCATTTCCTGCATAAAGACCTGACCATATATTGCTTTAGGTCCGCCATGGATATCTAAGACTGAAGGATATTTCTTCTTCGGATTATAGTTCATCGGTAAGAGGACAAAGCCGTCTAGATCGTAGCCTTGAGACTTATAGGAGAAGATATTAGGTTTAGCTACGTACTTAGAGGCTAATGCCTCATCATTAAAGGAAGTAAGACGTTCTTTTCCTTCATAGATTTCATTGAGTTTCATATCATAGTCAGCGCTATATACTAATCTTCCATCGACAATATCGAAATCGTTGATGGCTCCTTCTTTATCAATGACAGCTTCAGTCTTACCTTCTTTAGTCAAGCGATGGAGAACAAGTCTATTCCTGATAGGAGTCAGATAGTAGTAATAACCTTGGTCGACTTTGGTAAATCTTGTAGCCCCATAATGGACATCGCTGGAGATGAATCCAGGTATTTCTTCATCATTGTCGGCTAGCAAAGAAAGCTTTTTAGTAAGAGGATCAAGAACATAGAACTTAGGGTTCTCATTGATGCCAAATTCTTTTCCATCAGTCATAGCTAAAAGGACTTGGTTATTGAAGCAGTTAAGATCCATGATCATATAGCTGGGCTTTAATAATTGGGTCTTCTTCTTAGTCTTTAAATCATAGCAATCGACTTCCGAGAATAAGACCGGGGTCTCTTTAACTTTAGAGGAAGTGTAATAGATGTATTGATCAGTAAAATCATAGCCACCGACATTATCGTGATAGTCGGTAATCAAAGTAGTCTTATTGCTCTTGCTATCATAAAGGAAGAGGACATTCCTCTTCTTATTGATGAAGCCAGCGCCATTTGCATAGTAAGGAGACTCATCCATGACTTCATAGTCGCGGTTCTTCTTTCTCTCATCCAAGACCTTTTCTTTGTCCTTGTCGTTCATCTTATAGAACTCGGGGGCATCTAAAGAGATTTCAGCTCTTAAAAGATATAATCCGTCACTGATTTTCTTGATGGAAGAAGCATTAAAAGGAACCATGAAGGCTTTTTTAGCTTCACCGCCATTTAAGCTGATCCGATAGAAAGAAGTGAATTCATCCTGCTTCTCGCTTCTCTTCTTATCTTCTTTATCACGGTTAGTGGCAAAAAGAATTTCATCATTAGAATCAAAAATAAAGAATCCGGCTTTAGAGTCAGCCGTTAACTGTAAAGCTTTCTTATCCTTATAGACATAAATATCTGATCCATAATTGTTACCATCTTTTATAGCCTTGGAAACAATAAAAGCACAAGTTGAAGCATCAGGAGAAAGAACCAAAGAAGACAAAAACTTATAGGAATATAAGTCGTTGATTTCAACTGGCTTTAGCTGAATCGTATTATTACTTTTTTTCATTAAAGCAAATCCTTTCAATGTGTTAATTTTAGCACAATTTATCTCTTCTTTCATTAAGACAAAAAAAGGCCGGATTTTGCCGGCCTATTTTGTTAAGCAACGTCATGAAGATAGAAGATGTAATTTTTCATGACTGGGAAAGTAGAATGCCATTCATTAGAGTATTAGAAGATATTAGCTGAATCATGTCCTGAAATTTTACAGTTAGGATCAATCATCATCTTCTTACCTAAGACATGATCATATAAGACCTTATTAGAAGGCACAATCTCAGTAAAGGAGTAAGTTCCGCTTCCAGACTTGGCGTTGAATTCCGAAGAAGAACTAATAGCAGTGACACCATCAGTAGAAGCTAAGTTAGCTTTGTATTTATAGTTAGAATGGTCAACATAATCAGTGGTAGTAGAGCCAACAACAAGTTTAGAAGTAGGATTATCATCAAAGATTTCAACAAAAAAGCCTTTTAAGTAAGCGGCTGATACTTTAATCTCAGAAGGGACACCCTTAGTTGAATACTTAACTCTTACCATGATTTTGTAAGAGCCGGCATTATTGTTGAAGTCAAGGATAGGCATACCACTACTCTCAACTGTTCCTGTTTTCTCAAGGTGAGCATATTCACTATCTGTAGCTTCCGTATCGCTAGTGGCTTCCGTTTTGGAGCCTAAGTAATAGACATTCTTTCCGGAAGGGTTCGTGTATTGGGTGCCGTTAGATTCATAGCAGGGTGTGATAGCATCATCTAAAGACAAGATGCTTTTATCATAACTAGAACCATAGTTAACAGTGAAACTAGTCTTACTTGGGTTAGGGAAGATCATTTCATTGGATTCATAGACATAATAGCCATCATCATCGGTTTTAGAGTAAGCGATAGGGAAAGTAGCAGAGGCATTAGCATCGTTATAGACGTAGCTTCCGGTTAAATCGCCAGTAACCTGGTAGTTATAAACCCTCTCAACGTAGATCTTCATATAGGAAGAAGTGTAGGAATTATGATTAACTTTTAGCTTATCTGTAAGATAGAAATCATAGTTAGTACCATCGCTTTTTGATTTTAGGTTGCCGCTATTATCATCGGCGGAAGTATCTGTCTGGTAGATAATGTTTTTCTTATTCATATTAGTATCAGCAGTGGAATTCTTTAAAGAACTAAGAGAGGCATTATCAACACTTGTTTCGTTATAATAGACATAGAAGTTATAAACACAGTTTTCTATCAATTTGTCATCGAGAAGATTACTGAGATTGATATTGAATTCACCACGTATGCCAGAATTGTTCTGCCAGCCATTCCAACCACCATCATAGCCACCATCCTTATGTAGATGGTCAGTCTGTAAGAGATAATTCTTCTTTTTGTAGTAAACATTAAGTAGAGAATCGGAAGAAGAGGAGGATTTAACTAAAACATTCTTAATACTATAAATATAAGGGGCACTACTAGTGCCAAAGGTCCATGAGGAAGAGGTTGAAGGTAAGAACATCCACTGGAAGACTCTCGGGCTGTTTTCCTGTCCACTTTGGATTATATGAACATCTGGGAATTTAGCTTTAGAAGAATCAGAAGCAATAACTGGATCCTTACCATTTGTATAGATAGCATATAGGTAAATATTGTGGTCATTATCAGTATCATAAACCGATAAAGGATTGTTTAAATCAAAGAGATCAACCTGAGGTACAGAATAAGCAGTAGTATTATTACCGCTCTTCAAGTTGTTCTGAGCAATACTCTCATCAGAAGTAAAGCCGGCAAAACACCCATACCAGCCATATCCATCGCTATAAGTGCAGAATAAATCACCTAAGGTAAGATACTGAGTAGTACTAAGTTGCTTATAGACATCAGTAAACTTCTTATAGCCATAGACGGTTCCATCATTGGTACTACTATCAGAAGCAGCCGGAGTCTGAGTTGATCCCCAATAGCCTTGAGAAGCAGAAGAAGGATAAGAAGTTGAACTAGTAGAAGTAACGGTATAGTAACCTGTCTTGGTTCTAGTTTGAGTCCAAGTACTTCCAGACCACCAATATGAACCTGGCGCATCACCAGTCCAGCTATTGTCATCAAAATCATTATTATCAGTAGTTTCACTTGTTACTGAAGATGAAGATGAAGAACTACCTGCATCATAATAATCTTTAGGGTTATCAAAGCTAGAGGTGTCACCAGATGTTTGAGTATCAGCTAAGGTATCATTACCCCAATCACTCCATGAACCAGTGGACCAATTTTTTGACCAGTTACTCCAAGAACCATTCTTCCAGGTTCTCGTCTTCGTCCTTGTCTGAGTAGCTTTAACGGTGTAAGTCTTAACAGTCGTTCCATTACTTCCATTACTTGCATACTTAGCAGCATCAGGTGACGGGAAGAAATAGACATTGTAGTAGTTCTCAGGATTTAAATCAGAAGCAAAATAATAGTTCTCGTTGATATCATCAATATGAACATTAGTATCTTCCTCTCCACCGCCTTGGGCACCAAAGGAAGTCTCAGCTTTCATGCCATTAGAAAAGAACCAAGAGCCAAAGCAGACACCAATCAAAGTAACACATACTCCAATAAGAGCAACAGGAAGGAATCTCTTTAAATTGAATTTCATTTTTTAATTCCTCCTATATAACTTGAGCATCAGTGATTTCGGCACTGACATTGAAGATAGATCCAGTATCACTAATAGCAGAATTCAAATTAGAAAAGTCTTCTCTAGTGGAAGGAGCCTTATTAGCTTTCCATTTATAGAGAAAACTGAATGATATCGTATCCGAAAGATTATTAGTATTGTTATAGGTATAATCTTTGTTATAAATAAAAGGCTTGGCAGTTCCTAAATTATCTTCAGTAGTTACATAAACCTTAGATAATTCAATAAAGTCACCTAATTTTCCAGAAACAGTACTATCAAGAGTATAGGAAACCCTAATCTTCTTAGAAGTTAAGTCAGTGCTAGTATATTCATAATTATCAACCTTATAGGTACCAATAAGACCATTGACAAAATCAATAGAGGCAGTGACGAAAATCAATAGAGGCAATGACGTTTGCTTTGACTTTCATATCAGTATCTGATTCATCTAAGACGATATCATCATCAGTGGGATCCATAGCTATTGATAACCCGCTGACTGAGAAAGCATCGGTAACTTCGAAATTGGCATGTTTTGTAGTACTGGTATTAGTCTGGAAAACCCAAACACCAAAACCGGTTCCTACTAGTGCGATAAAAGAAGTTAGTGGAATAATTATGGAAAAAAACTTTTTTCTCATACACATGCCTTTCTTTTTAATGCTTATATATTTTAATTATTGGTTCCTTTCTTTACCAAGATAAATTGTTGTATACAATGGTTATGGCCTTTTGACTATATCCTAAAAGAGGACAAAATTTTTACAACTGTATGGAAAATATTTATAGGTGTCTTCGAAAATATTAAATATGTTTCGCCTTTTTAACAAAAATATATGTTTTTTCTTTTTCGAATTATTTTTTAAAAGTAACAAATGATAGCTATTGTAAAAGGTACATTCATATAACAAATTTGCATTTTTGTATTTAGTATTTCTAATTAAATATGTTCAAAGCCATATTTGAAATTGTTATGTAGGCGATCAATTTTGCATCTATTTTTTCTTTTTTTAATTTTTTTGCAAGTTTTTTGCTTTTTCTTGCTAAACCCCTTAAATTTGTTTTTTAAATATTTTCTAATAAAAAAGCCTGTCTTTAAGACAGGCCTTTTTGTGCTTTGAGACTAACTAATTAATGGAGCCAGTACTGGAGTAGAAAATGTAGTTTTTATTTAGCGAAAATGAGTTAGACCAGGTTCCATTTACGTAGAAGCAGTTAATTTTATCATGCCCGTTAACCACGCAGTTAGGATCAATCTTAATAATATCTCCTAAGACATGGTCTTTTAAGTAAGCATTGGTAGGAACAATGTCACTCAGACTATAAGTTGTAGTAGTTCCAGTCTTGGTGAACTTAGAACTGCTGTGAAATTTTGGCATCATAGTAATTATTAAGGCGGTATTCGTAAGCGGAATGATCAACATAGCCCGTACTGTTTCCAGAAGAATTATTAATAGTTCCTGTAGGATTAGCACTGAAGAGTTCAACAAAGACACCTCTCAAGTAAGCGGCGGATAATTGGATATCAGAGGGAACACCGTTTTTATAGGTCACCGAAATTCTAAATCTATAAACACCAGGTGCACTAACCTTAAAGGTTTGTATTTTTTCAGGATTATCCAAAGTAGTATTAGAAGTGCCATTAATCTTATCGTTTGTATAGTAGACTAAGTTTCCGGAAGGATCGGTATATTGTGTCTTATCAGAATTAGTAGCGCCTGGCTGATAGCAAGGATAAGCAGTATCAGTGGCAGAAGAATCAATCTTGACGATAGAAGAGCCATCATCCAAAACTGTTCCGAAGTTAATACCGAAGTCAGTATATTTCTGGCTAGGAAGGATAACTTCATTGGTGTAGTAGATATAGCTGTTTCCATCTAAGTCAGTGTTCTGCTGGAAAGGAATAACTGTTCCATTGCTGGTATCATAAGACAAGGAACCAGTCGTTTCACCGACAAATCTAAAGTCAGAGACTTTCTCAACAAAATAAAGTAGTGAAGCATACACTCTATAACTAGACCCTGATACGGTTAAGTCATCTATAGCACTAGGATTTTGACTTCCAGATTTATAGATTTCAAAATTATTTTGGAAATAAGTTTTTACTTTCTTGTTAGCAGAATTCAACCCCGCTTCGGTATTTGATTCATTGAAGTATAAATAGAGGTTATAGGTTCCAGGGCTATAGGAAGAAATATCAATAGTCTTAGAGACGGACCAGTTGCCTGACCATTTTTGAGATTCAAAGCTTCCGTCTGAATAATATAATCGGCGATCACCATCGACAGCGATGCTGTAATCAAAGCCGGAATTATAGTAACTATCCTGTGATCCTAAACTGCCAGTATCGGAAGAAACAAGCATATTGCTTAATGAATAGTAGTAATCTAAATCATCATTCCCTAATCCTGAAATCGTATAATTAGAGCGTGAGAGATAAAGCTTATCTCGATAGTTTCCACTATCATTGACTCTTTCTCTCATCTTGACATCAGGAACAGCGGCTGAAGAGTCATAATCCTTGCCGGAAGAATAAATAGGATAAAGATAGATGTTATGGCTATCAGAGCTGATAGTATAAGTAGATAAAAGCTTATTCGTATTGAATTGCTCAAACTGAGGATAGGCTTTATAGCCCTTTTCCGAAGCAGTTTCGTTATTACTAGTAAATCCTAAGTTATATAAGCCATAGCCATCATAATGGGCAGAAGGATTATCAATATGACCATCACCCATACCGCAAATCAAGTTACCTAAACTCTGGAACTGAGAAGTGGAAACTCTTTTATAGGCATTTTTGATGACTTTATATCCAGTTGCTGTTCCATCACAAGTATTAGAAGCATCAGACCAATAACCGTAGTAATAACGGCTATAAATAGAATAACCAGAAGTTGTTCCTCCTTCTACCTTATTATTAGTAGAACTATCATCATAAAACTTGTCGCAAAAATACTTGTATGCCTGAAGTGGGGTATAGCCATAATGATAAACATAATAAGAAATCTGAGGCTGAGCAAAGAAATAAACATTGTAGTAGTTCTTAGAGCTTAAATCGGAAGCAAAATAGTAGTTTTCGGCAATATCATCGACGCTGACATCGTTAGCATCAATAGAAGCATCATCACCAGCTGACTTAGTATCATTAAAAACCCAGGCTCCATAACCGATAGAGGCTATTAGAGTAATGGCAACACCGATTAAGAAGAAAGAAGTGAATAATTTAAATTTTTTAGATAATTTCATTTTGATTCACTTCCATTTAATACTTAATATGGGAGTTTCGGGAATAGAAGCAGTCACCGTAATTTTAGATTCAGCTGATTTGATGGTCTTAACCATTTGAGTGTAGTCATCAATAGAAGAAGGGAAAGCAGACCATTTAAAAGATACAGAAAATTGATAAGTATAGTTTCCACTGGTGGAATACTGTTTAGGAAAATCATAAGTAGTACTAGCAGTAGGAGTAAGAGAATCCAAAACTACGGTATCAGTAGATAAATATTTATCTATTCCGCCAAAGAAACTAACAGCTAGATGATATTTAACACTTAAGTCTAAAGTTCCTTGAGTTTCAGTGTAGTCATAGCCAGTCTCTGAAGCATTAACGGTTCCAATTATTCCTTTTTGAAGATCAATATTGCAGGATAAATCACCACCGATTGTTAAATCGGATCCCGAAGCATCCAAAATAATATTTGAATCAGTTAACTTAAGACTTAAACCATCTAAGCCAGCAGCTGAGGAAACTTCATAATTAGCATATTAAACAGTAGTATTGTTTTCAGAATTAAAGACCCAAACGCCAAAGCCAGTTCCAGATAAGGCTAAGAAAGTTAAAACAGGCAAAACAATAGAAACTATTTTTCGAGACATACCCCTAGCCTCCTCTTTTTAATGCGGAGATATTTTAAATATCAAAATCATCAAAGGCAAATAATAAGAAAGGTTTTCATATAAGTAATTCTTGTTTAAAAGGCTTCTTCAATTATGAGATTTCAATGTTTCTAAAAGGTCTTTCATAACAATTTAGTCTTTTTTTAGATTTATTTACTCATTTCGAGTATTTTTACCACTTTTTATTCTTATTTTGCATATTTAAACGACTTTACAAAGTTCAAATAATGGCTTTATGAGATATGGTTAACATTTATTTATGTTTGTAATCTCCAATAATTCCTGTCCATTTTCAAAAAGCTAAATGTTCTTTTTGTTTACTCAATATTCACTTACCAGAAATACATCTAACTATATAATAATAATAATTGTCCTTTTCTTCACTCAAAATAAAAAGGCTTCCTTTATTAAAAAAGCCTTAAATACAGCCTCTAAAACTTATTACTTGGTATAGATTCTTCTATCTTTAAAAAGCTTTAAAGGCTGATAATCCTTAAAAGAAACAGTAGAAGGTTTAATATTAAAAACATGACAGAGGCATTCATCTTTCTCATACTTTGGCCAATCAATCAGTAGTTCCTTACAATTAGGGTCTCCGCTTTTAGTGAAGTTAACCCAGGCTTGATGCATCTGTTCTTCTACGCCTTTGATTTCTTTTTCATCATATTCTATAAAGAAGGGATGTCTTCCTACCATATAGTCAGTAGTGCCTAAAGCAAAGGACATCTCTAAGGCATGGCAGGCATTGAAGTTAAGTTTCTTAGTGATAGGAGTTGCATAATCGAATCTAAACAAATATGAATCTTTTTGATACTTGCTTCTTTCATTGAGGATATCTAAGGCACCTCTTAAGAAGAGATTGTTATAAGTAAACTCCTGTGAGCCTTTCTCTTTATAGGCTGAAATGAAATAATCCTTTAATGGTTCAAAGATATCGCTGTTACCGGATATCGAGAGCATCTTTCCAATATCTTTCCATTCATATGGTGCTAAAGAATGGGAAGAAGGGTTACAAAAGAGGGTTCCTTCATCTCTGTTAGTACCGATAAGAAGTTTCACATCCTTATTAATCTTCTTTTTAGATCCTTCTAAGACATCATAAGGAATTAAATCGTCTTCCACAGCGGCAGGTATAGTATAGCCAGGATAATCCTTGGAGACTTCCTCATTGGTCTTAGCCATCAACTTAGCTAATTCTTCAACCGTGTATTCAAAAAGCTTTTCTTTGTTTAAAGAGCTAATACCGCAATTCTTTAGGAAGGCATTAGTATAGATATCCTCAGCTTTTTCATCAAAAATGGAGTAAGGAAGTGCACTTTCCGATATAGCCTTATTAAATAATCCTTTGCTGGAAGGAGAAGAAAGCAAGTAAAGAACACTGATTCCACCGGCTGATTCCCCGCAGATAGTAACATTATCCGGGTCTCCGCCAAAAGAAGAAATATTATGTTTGATCCATTTAAGAGCGGTAAGCTGATCAGAGATTCCTATATTGGATTCAAACTCTTCACCTAGTTTTCTAAAATCCCAAAAGCCTAAGATTCCTAAACGGTAATTGATAGAAACATAGACAATATCCTGATTAGCGAAGTTTGTTCCATCATACATCGGATAATAAGAACAGCCAGTCATAAATCCACCGCCATGGATCCAGACAAAAACCGGTTTCTTCTTAGTGTTATCTTTGGTGAAGACATTCAAGCAGAGACAGTCTTCCCCTTGATTAGGGGTAGTATCTCCATCAAAGTTGCCACCAAACTGATAACAGCTGCCTTGATTTTCTTTGGCATCGATTGGGTGAGAAAACTTCTTTAATTCAACGCTTCTTTTGAACCGTTGAGGATTCTCAGCAAAAGGAATACCTAAGAAACGATAGACACCATTCTTTCGATAGCCTTTAACTACACCGCATTTTGTTTGAACATCAATTGTTTCTTCCATTTTTCTTTCTCCTTAAAAAGAAGGTCAGATTAGGGGGACTAATCTGGCCTTTTTGATAGTTAGACTTTTCTTAGTTTATCATCCTTATAGTCATCGTTACGGGGAATCCAATTGAGGAACTTCTCTAATTCCAGATCCCAGAATCTCCATTCATGGGTGTAATGAGGAAGAGTTTCATGATAATTAAGAATCTTGTTGTCATCTAAAAACTTCATAAATTCTCTATTGGGCTCAATGAGCATGTCGTCTTCACCACAAGCCACATAAAGCTGAGGTAAATCGTCTTTGTTCTTTAAGGCTAGTTCTTTGATAGGAGTGAACTCCGGCTCAAAGCCCATATCTTTAAATCCATCAATGTGGATAGCACCAGAGAAAGAACCGATAGCAGCATAGGCTTTAGGGTTAGATAGCCCATGGTATAAGGCTCCAAAGCCACCCATGGAAAGACCTGCAATAAAGTTATTTTCTCTTTTAGGTGAAATAGGGAAGTTTCCATAGAGATAGTCTTTTAATTCATATTCGATAAAATCATAGAAACGATCAGCTTTGTTATTGAGATAGAACTTATTCTCTCCGCTGATCATGGCAACTGCCATATTGTGTTCTTCGGCAAAGAGTTCGACTCTAGCATAAGTATCAAAGGTCTTATAGTTATTAGCCATGCCATGAAGAAGGAACAGCAAAGGGTATTTCTTATTGGCTTTCTTCTGGTAGTAGTCTTTTAAAGTCTGGCCTTTATCCATCATGCAGTCCATACAGGTTTTAGAGGGAAGAATCAACATGACATCAACGGCCCTTAGAAGAGTCTCACTGATAAAATTAATCTCGATATGTGCCATATGAATTAACTCCTTTTAAACTAATTCTAGAATATCAGATAATTTGGTGATTTTATAGTCGGCTTTATCGTATTGGCTAGCATCTCCGATACCAACACTTGTGAAATCGCCAGCATTAGCAGCTTCAATCCCAGCATAAGCATCTTCAACTACTAAGCATTCGAGTGGATCTAATTTAAGTTTTTTAGCAGCTACTAAGAATACTTCCGGATTAGGCTTAGAATGGGTAATATTATTTCCGTCAGCTATTTCATCAAAGGCTTCCAATAAGCCTACCTGCTTTAAGATCAGTTTGGCATTCTTGGAAGAAGAGCCGATGGCTATCTTAATACCTCTTTCTCTTAAGGTCTTAAGAGTAAATCTCACATCACCAGAGACATCAGAGGGGGTCATCTTAACTAAGTAGCTCTTATAGATGTTATTCTTTTTTTCTGCTAATTCATTCTTCTCTTCTTGAGTATAGGTCTTTTTAGCTCTTTCTAGGATGATATCAAGAGAAGCCATACGGCTAACGCCTCTTAACCTATTGTTGATGGTTTTATCAAAATAGATGCCTTCCTGATCAGCAACGGTCTTCCAGGCTAAGTAATGGTATTGATCAGTGAAGCAGATAACGCCATCTAGATCAAAGACAACGCCTTTCATTCCAAGACTCATAAATGGGTATCCCATTTTCCGCAGAAGGAATCGACAGGATCCTTGCCTTTGAAGGTTGATCTTCCACAAAGCTTATCGATCAAGGCATCGACTACGGCTTCGCTTCCGCCATAGGTATTGATATAGGTTTCAACTCTTAAGACATCAACTAAATGATAAGGGTTTTCTAAAGAGACAAAGATTGTAGGGATTTCTTTAACGTAGGCAGGAACATCAGTCCCGAAAGGAATGGACCATTCAATCCTGATAGTAGTCTGGTTAGACTTAGTGGCCACATTAGCGCAGTACATCAGTAAGTCATAAGTCTTCTTCATGCCAGTGACTGACTGTAAGGCGCCTTCCTGTAACTTCTTAGGACCTTTATCCTCTTCTTTTTTGCCTTTAGTGGCACTATAAGCGACAAAGGCACTATTAGGATCAAATCTTGTGACATCAAGCCCTTCATCAGTAAGCTTCTTCTGGAAGTAGTCAATGATGGAATCGTTAGTGAAGCCAAAGACATTAGGGGCTTTATTTTCTAGTCCATAAAGAAGAACACGGGGATACTTCTTAGCGCTGATGGGAAGGACACCCTTTTCTTCCTTGATCAAGGTGACACAGTTATCGGCAATCATCTTCTCATCATCCTTGAATTCTTGGCAGCCTACAATTTTCTTAGCAGCTTCAACATCTTTATAAATGGTTCCGTTAGCTTTCATCTTAGGTAAACCAATGGATGCTTTAGCAGCAAGAATATTAGTGACCGCTTCATTAAGTCTCTTTTCAGTCAGGATTCCATTCTCATAGCCTTTCTTCATGAAGGCAAAGTCTTCATCAAGATTCTTAGTGAATAAGAAACAGTCGCAGCCAATAGCAATGGAAGTAGGTACAGCAATCTCTCTTTTCATCATGGTAGTCATTCCGGCCATAGTGGTGGCATCGGTTGAAATCATACCTTTAAAGCCTAGGACTCCTCTTAAAAGACCGTTAATCAGCCCTTTTGACAAAGATCCAGGCATGCAGTCCTTATCCTTTAAGCCAGGAGTCAGGTATTTCTCCCAAGCCGGCTGCAGGATATGGCCAACCATAATCGTCTTGACGCCATTAGCTATCTGAGTCTTGTAGATGTGACCATACATCTTCATCCATTCTTCACGCGAAAGACTATTGACTGAGGCAACCAGATGCTGATCTCTTTCATCAACGCCGTCGCCTGGGAAATGCTTCCCGCAGCCTAATAATCCTAACTTCTGAATCTCTTTTATATAGTTAGTCGTATACTTAGCGACTTTCTTGTAATCATTGCAGTAAAGTCTCGTATTAGTAATCGGATTACGCCAGTTCAAATCAATATCGCTGACCGGAGCAAAAGCCCAGTTAACGCCAACGGCATTAGCTTCTTCTCCGCAGACATGGGCTAACAAGGTAGCATTATCTAAATTATCAGTAGCTCCTATCTGCATCTGCTTTCCGACCTGGGTTCCGCCTTTAACGCAGCCGTTCCCACCTGATTCCAAGTTAGCACTGATAAGGCAAGGGACTTTGCTGTTCTTCTGCAGATAGTTAGTTAAGAAGACGACTTCTTCAATACTCATTCCGCCTCTTACCATCAAGCCATTGACGTGCAGGTCTTTGACCATATGGTCTAAGACTTTCTCATCATTAGAATAGGCAACTAGATGGAATAGTTGGCCGATCTTCTCATCAAGAGTCATGCTATTTAAAGTATCATTGACCCATTTAATGCCATACTCGTCTAGATAAAAGGGGCTTCCTTGAAGCTCTTTGATTTTTTCATTAGTCATTTTAGTTTTCTAGTCCTTCCATTTCTCGACGAAGTTCTTTCTTATCTTTCTTATTCTTAATGAAAGTCTTCAGATGAACGAATTCCTTAATGTGAACCTGGTTGAACATAAAGGCTAAGAAGAAGAGTAAGAACAAGGAGTTAAGAATAGCAGAGACAGTGGAGCCATTAGTCCTGATAAAGGTTTTAGTAAGACCGTAACTTAGCATGGTTGAAGAAAAGGCACCAAAGAAGATAGCAAAGGGGTAGGAGATAAAGGTTGATATAAATCCGCCAATAAACATAGGAAGCATCGCTGAGATCATTACGGAAGTAGAACCGAATCCGACCTTAGCATCGATATTAGAAGCATTGCAGACGGTGACAAATCCAGCTACTCCAATAAGGATTCCCGCTAAAGCATAGCCAATCAAGGTGTTAGGAATCTCTTTGACGCCGCATTGGACAGCCTGAATCTGACCGTTTTGAAGCAAGGAAGAATCGAAACTCCATTTGGAGTATTTATAGATGGCTAACATAATCAGCATCATCACTAAAGCCAGGATTAGCATCTGGGCAATGCCAGAGAAAGTAATAGTGAAGTTATTGGAAACTAAATCATAACGGCTGACACCAGCATCATTTTCACAGAGCTGGTAAGCAATACCTTCATAAAGAAGAGTCATACCTAAGCCGGAAATCATCGGAGGAATCCTTAAGACAACATAGATGACTCCGCCAAAGACTGATAAGAGACAGGTAACTAAGACAATCACAATGAAGAAGAGAACAATGTTATTGGTATTGCCTGTCTTTACCATAATCATCGAAGAAACGATTTCTCCTAAAATCATCGTAGCACCAATGGAGAAATCCATTCTCCCTTGGTTCATATGGATACCAAAAGCAAAGGCAATCAATAAGGCCACAACAACCTGTTTAACAAAGATCTGATAATCAGACTGGCTGTTAAATAGGGCCCTTCCTTGTGCGCTGACCGAGATTACAAAGATCAGAGTAAGGGCAACTGGAATGATAAGGGCATAGAGAAGCTGTTTAGTCCTATTCAAGACTTTCTTTCCTATTACTGATTGTTGGTTCTTTTCATCAGCTTTGACGTTATTACTCATGGTATTCACCTTTAGGAAGCGGTGAAGAAATTCACCGCTTCCTCCCTTCTTATTTGCTTTTTCTTATAGGATGTTAGGCTTCGGCAGCTTCACGGGCAGCTTTGACTTCCTCATAGGTGCAGGCATTGAATTTAGTCAAGAACTGTTCTCTAGTGATGTCGTTAGCAGCTAATTTAGTGCCATCAGAGGCAGTCTCTTCCTTGCTTCTATAAGTCATAGTGTCAAGAAGAGCCTTAGAATAGGCCGGGTGAGTAGCATACTTATCGAAGTTAGCTCTTTCGGTGAATTCAGCAGCGGAAGTAACCGCCCAGAATCCCTGGGAGCCGACTAATAAGTCAGCGGTGCCGGAAGCATCAACGCCGAAGTTTCTGCCATTCAAAGCGGAGAAGACAGCAGCGAAAGCAGGTCCGATGCAGGAATTCATCTTGCCACATTCATAGTCGATGTAGCCGCTGTTCATAGCGGTTAAGTTAGCATCAGCAAAGGATTCGACTTCGGCAATCTTGAGATCAACCTTTCCGGAAGCATCAGCTTTGCATCTGCCTTTACCGGCAAACATGGAATAAGCTGAAGCCGAACCTAAGATGATCTGAGACTTAAAGGTATCATCGCCATTAAAGGCGCCTTTAGCATCAGTGGTGAAAGTGACTTCCTCGGCATCATTAGCGGTTCTATCAGCCACATTCTGCTGCCAATAGTTAACCTTGTAGGGCCCAATATTGAGAATATCGCCAGTAGCCCACTGATTGCCTTTAGCATCAACGCCATAGACGTTAGAACGTCCGGCAATGGTGGTTTCAATCTCCTGGATAGTGGAATTCTTAGTGAAATAGTTCTCTTTCTTGCCGGCATAGAAGGAGCAATAGTGGGTGGTGGCATCCGGAGCATCTTCAAGCATTCTCTTGAACATACCGGCTACACGCCAGGCATGGACGGTAATGCCTAAAGACTGGGCATAGCCGATGACGCAGCCATAAACTGATAAGTCAGTGTATTTCTTAGTGGTGATGTAGTAATCGGCCATATCATAGCCAGCCTGAGCTTCCTGAGTAAGTGAAGGTCCTAAAGCGCCGATAAAGTGATCGTTAATTGACTTATACGTTTCAGTCAGACGCTTTTCGGTATCCGGAGAGGAGCCAGTAGCACAGTAATAGACACCCTTTTCCTTGCAGGCAGTGAAATTAGTCTCATCGCCGTAGCCGATTTCAACAATTGCTTTGCAGCCCTTAGCTAACATGGACTTGCATTCAGCATGGTTTGTCGTAGTCGAACTAAAGGATGAGAAGGTAGAGACGATGAACTCATATTTATCGGCATAGGCTTTGGCAAGATAATCGGAGACATAAGATCCCCATGCCTGAGTCTCACCGCCACTAGTATCAGGGTTGATGAAACCGATTCTGACCTTAGAAGTACCGCCGCAGCTAGAAAGTCCCGAAGCAATAAACGAAACGGAAGCTAAAGCTAATACCAGATTTTTCACTTTTTTCATAGTTTTTGTTCCTCCTATAAAAGTGTATTTACAGCTAATAATTTATTAATGAATTGATTCTTAAGTCTTTGTCTTTTTTATTCCTCCTCTTACCTAGGCAAGGTTGAGGTCCTATATGAACGGCTTGAGGCATAAACCAGTCCGATAAAGAGGATGGCTTTGAAGATCTGAATCATTCCTTCTCCGCTAGTGGCTGGAAAGGCTCTTAAGAGCTCTTCTAGGAAAGCTAGTGTGAATGAGCCAATCAAAGGAGCGGTAATCTTACTTCTAGCGCCACCGCTCATTGGCATACCGCCAATGACAATAGCGACCATGATATCCATACCGTAGGTGGAACCGGTGGCACTAGTGACAGTCGGGCTTTCCCCGATGTAGCAAATGGCCGTCAGTCCTACTCCAATAGCGCAGAGCAAGAAAGCGATGATGGAGTTTCGTCTTCCTGATATTCCAGTCAGCCTGGCACAGAAAGGATTTCCGCCTAAGAACTTGGCTTTTCTGCCGAATTTCAAGAATCTGAAGATCACTAAGCAGAAGAGGAAATAAAGAATGATGATCATCAGTCTAAACTGGTTAGTCTGCATGAAGGTTCCATAGAAGGGGTTAGGAGAGAGATTGATCTGGGAAGAGCCTTTTTCACCGAAAGTGGTGATGAAGGCTAAGATGACCTGCTGTAAGACAGTCATCATAGCAATGGACATGATGAAGATAGGAACTCTTAAGACTGACGAGAATAAGATGTTGCATAAGGCAACAAGCATCGCGCCTAAGATGCAGGAGATGATTGATAAGGCGATATTGCCAGTGGACATATAGACTAGTAATCCAACACAGGCGCTAAGTCCCATAGCACTGCCTAGAGACATATCAAACTGTCCTAAGGTAAAGAGGAAGGAAGCACCGATTGACATCAAAGCAATGAAGACACCGCGGTCAAAGGTTGCCCAGAGGTAGTCGGTGTAGGTGTAGCCGTTAGCAAGGCAGACAATGGTGTAGATGATGAAGAGAACAATAAAGCCGGATAAAGGAAGTAAATCATTAAGCAGCTGATTGCGTTTGAATATCTGATAAGTCTTCTGCTTCTTCAACTCAGCTGAATCTTTAATTTCAGTTTTCTCATCAGGATTAGGTAAAGGATTTTCTTTTTTGATTGTTTCTGACATGTTTAACCTCCTTTAGATCATGTACTTAATGATTTCGGATTCACTAAGTCCGGAAGAACGAGGGAAGGTCTTTGTTAACACTCCGTCTTTGATGATGGCGATGTTGTCGCTCATTCCGATGAGTTCTGCTAATTCCTCTGAGATCATGATGATGGACTTACCTTCTTTCTTTAACTGATAGATAAGCTGATACATAGCTTGCTTGACACCGATATCGACACCTCTAGTCGGGCAATCAAGGATTAAGACATCGCAGTCTTTGCCTATCCATTTAGCAAAAGCAACTTTTTGCTTGTTGCCTCCGGATAAGGCACTGACGTATTCATCAGTGGAGGCACATTTGATGGAGAGAGAATCGGCTTGTTTCTTGACGTAGGCATCTTCATTCTTCTTGAAGATGAAGAATTTTCCGACTGCAATCTTGTCTAAGTTAGCAATAGCAATGTTGTCTTTAATAGGAGCATTGAGGTTAAGTGATTCCACATCACGGTCCTTGCTGACATAACCTATTGAATTCTTGACGGCAGTTTCCGGGCTATTGATAGCAAAGGCTTCAATCTTATCTTCCCCGGTTTGCTTGTCTTTTACTTTCCTATAACGCATCACTGTTCCGGCAGCTAATGGAATAGCTCCAAACAACGCTTTACCGACTTGATGCATTCCGCATTCGGATAAGCCACCGATTCCTAGGATTTCACCTTTATGCAACTGGATATTGAAGTTCTTGAATAGATGGGGGATTACGCCATGCTTCATTTCCAGAACAATGTCTTTCGAGGTATTTCCATCGAAGTCAGAACGGTAATAATCACCTTTAAGTTCTCGGCCAATCATGGATTCCTTAATCTTGTCGCCATCATATTCGCCTTTCTTCTTGCTGAAGGTTCTGATGATGTTTCCGTCTCTTAAGACAGTCAAGGTATCACACTGTTCCATGATCTCATCTAAGTCATGGGAGATGAAGATTACAGCTTTGTTCTCGTCCCTCATCTTATGGATGAGGTTGTAGAGAAGCTCACGTCCATGCTGGGATAGAGCCGTAGAGGTTTCATCAACGATTAGAATATCTGGGTTTTTAGCAACGACCTTAGCAATTTCAATAAGCTTTTGATCTTGGAAGTTAACTCTATTGATAGGAGTAGAACCTGTGAATCTAGTTTCGCCAATCTCTTTAAGGACTTGGTCGGCAGCTTTATTCATCCGGCTTCTTAAGACTGGTCCCCAGGGTTTACCAGGAACCATACTGACTAAGTATTCAGTCTTAATTCCTTCTATTACCCAAGTATGTTTAGTTTCATCAATCGAATAGTGAATAGCTTTCTTATCAGTGGAAGGAATATATTTGATCTTGGTATCTTCTTCCCCGAGGAACCAAGTATTGGTTTCTTTATTTAAAGAGGGCTTTAAGGGCTTTTCTTTTCCTTTGAAGGCTCTGAACTTATCGGCTTCACCTAAGAAGATATTCTCAGCAACGGAAATATTAGGAATAGTGCCTTTTTCCTGAACAATGATACCGATTCCATGGTTCATGGACCAGATCATGGACTTAGGGGTCCATTCCTTGCCTTTGAAAAACATCTTTCCGGAATTGGAGTTATAGATACCAGTGATGATGGCACTTAAAGTGGACTTGCCACTGCCGTTTTCACCAATCAATCCGGTGATTTCTCCTCTTTTAATAGAAAAATCAACATGATTAAGTGCTACTGTCGGTCCAAAATGCTTGGAACAGTCTTCGACTTTAAATATTATTCCGTTTGGCATTGTCCTCTCCCCTTCCACTTGAATTTTAATAGCCATATTATAGGAAACCTGTAAGCGATATTACGTTCACTAATCAAAGTTCTTGAATTCCAATACTTAATATTTTTTGGTATTTGTAAGAGCTTTAGTAGGGCATTTAGAAGAAAGCCATATTAAAAAATGGCACTTTCAAAGTTAAAGATGGTATTTGTTCTTTGTTTTAAGGATAATAGAATAGTATTATCTAAAAGAGTATTTATATATGAATGATAAGTTTGAACTGATCAATTATGAGCACACTTCTTTGCCGGTTAAGGTGTTTTTACACCGAATCGGCAATGTTAGCCCTCACTGGCATGATGCTTTAGAGATTCTCTTTGCAATTGAGGGAAGTTTTAAAATAACGGTTAACAATTCAACTTTCGATATTGCTAAAAACGACCTTATTTTTAATAAATCAAGGCGATATTCATTCGCTCTATTCAAAAGAAGGATCTAACTTGATAGCCCTTCAAATAGATTTAGAGAATGTCCCTTGCTTTAAGAACGACGGTTCTATCCGCTTTGACTTGAATACTAAAAAAAGATAGTTCTAAGTCTGAGCAGCTTACTTCCTTAAGAAAAGATCTTATCAACATCATTAAAGCCAATACTGGAACTGATTCCTACAACTTAAAGAAAACCATCATCGCTTACGATATCTTAGAGATACTAGTAGAAAACTTTAAAAGCGATGCTCAGGGGCAATGCGTCAAAAACCTCAACAAGATCAAGCAGGTAACGAAATACATCAAAGAGAACTGCCAAAAGGATCTCTCGTTGAACGAGGTAGCCGACCACTTCGCTTTTACTCCTCAGTACTTCAGTTATCTCTTTAAGAAGAACATGGGTATGACCTTCTCCGACTATTATTCCGATATCCGCTTAGAGAAGACAATTAAGGACATGCTTTCTTCCGATGATGCGATCTTGGATGTAGTTATCCGTAATGGCTATGAAAATGCCAGGACATTTACCAGAGCCTTTAAGAAAAAGTATGGTCTTTTACCAAGCCAATATAGGAAAACTAACTCCACTAGCAGAAACGATACTGATGAAAGCCAGGAAGTCAATTATCTCTCTATCAGCGAAGACATAAGGCTTTCCATCCTTTCTGACTTCTTTAAAGGAGACGATAAGAGTCTGATCAATTC
>ENA-UOOK01001815-UOOK01001815.1-fermentation-metagenome-genome-assembly--contig:-NODE-1815-length-27585-cov-4.690120_pt1 | contig 27585 bp, 21 predicted proteins | sample MGYA00245777_ERZ724023 | MGnify/ENA primary metagenome ERZ724023 (study PRJEB28704, sample SAMN03018312) | fermentation metagenome | biome: anthropogenic terrestrial biome; feature: soil; material... | reverse complement strand
TGGGCAGGGCCACTACAAGCATCATGATTTTACCGACGGTCTCAATCTTTGCCGCAATGGCATTTTGTCCCACATCCCTGCAGACATCCACTGAAAATTGCGTAATGTATGCCATACCCGTTACCTTCAGGACAGGGACCAAAAGCTTTGCATCAATGCCCGACTGATTGATGGTTTCTTCGATGACTTCAATAATCGCGCCCGCTTTGCTGAAGGCGACCATCAATGCCATAACCCCGAAGGCCACGCCCAGAAGCATGCCCTGTTCCGGTTTTTTATCCGATATCACTACCGCAAAGATGGCCGCCACTAAGCCAATTGCCGCAATGCGAATAAGCTCTGCCTCCATACTACCCCTTACCTCTTTTGCCCGGTAATCTATAATTTATTGATAAAATACTTAAAAACCAAATAAAGCTTTTACCGTATCAAAGAGATTGGCTATTTCCTTAACCACCATCAAAAGCACTATCACAAGCCCCGCCAGGCTTGTCATCATAGCCATTTCTTCACGGCCTGATTTATTGAGTACAATATTCAGTATGGAAACGAGAATTCCAATGGCCGCAATTTTGAAAATTAAATCTACGTTCATGCTTGTATCCCCTTATATCAAAAGAATGACCACCGCTGCACCGCTCAAGACACCCATATTTCTGTATAGCTTTCCTTTTGTCTCCATGGCTTCTCTTGCCTTCTTTTCCAAAGCGGCAAGCTTCTCTTTTTCCATATTTAAAACAGATTCCTGGTTTTGCCTGTCCGATTTTCCAAGCATTTCTCCAAAATCCGAAAGTTCCTCCCAATCCGATTGATCTAAAGGCAGACCGTCCTTATTTTGAACGATTGATTTCTTCCAGGCATTCCCTGCATCCAGATGCTCTGCCTTCATAATATTGCTGCATTGCAGGAATATGTCTGACCATACCCCTCCTGTTCCATCTTTCGCTATATTTTCAAAGGCGGCGGAAAGCGGAATTCCCAGACCGCACATTTGACTCTTTAAGTTAAGTAAAAGTTCCATAAGTTTTTGCAGTGCACGCTGCCTCTCTGTGAGCCTCCCCGATAACTTCAGCCCCAGGCCTGTACATCCCGCAAATACCATCAGACATCCCAGTGTCTTGATTAAAACCAGAGAGTTCCCTTCCATTTGAATCCATCACCTTTGTCCATCTTTTTCCATTTTTCATTCCAAGTAGTATAATCCGTTCAAAGCCTGACCCAGAGGCTAATTGACCGACTCCCATCCGCTCTTTGAAGTCCTCCAAGCCAAAGGCATGGGCTGTGGCAATCAGTCTGACTCCCGCATTCCAGGCCATTCTGACCGCATCCGCATCCCGTGGTGAACCTAGCTCATCCACAATGATGACATGGGGCGCCATACTTCTTAACACCAGCTCTATTCCCTCACTTTTACGGCACCCGTCCAGGATGTCCGTCCTGGGCCCCAAATCATTCTGCGGAATTCCTCTGTAGCTGGCTCCAAGCTCCGAGCGCTCATCGATGACTGCAGTACGCAAGCCGGTAAATTTATCTTTGCCAAGGCCCTGGCTTATAAGTCGGCACAGGTCCCTCAAAACGGTGGTCTTTCCGCAGCGCGGCGGTGATAGAATTAATGTATTATATATGTCATTCCGGCCTCTTATTACATATTTAAAAATATCCCGGGCACATCCCTTCAATTGATGGGATAGTCTTATACTCACCGAGGAAATATCTCTCATCCCTTTTATTCGGTCCCCCTCATAGACAACGGTTCCGCAAATGCCGGCCCGGTGTCCGCCTTTGAGGGTAATAAAACCCCGGCAAATGTCTTCCTGATAGGCATAAACGGAGTGATCGCAAAGGAGATAGAACAGATCCTTGACCTCCTGGGAGGTAACAATCAGGGAGTGCTGTGGATTTTCCGACAGAAATCCGTCTCTTCCGATAAACCGGTCAAATCCGGCAAATACACCCATCAGGGGAAGACCGCTTCTGATTCGGATCTCCTCCAGCTCTTCAACAACCTCCCGTTTTAACCCTTTGATGGCTGATTTTATTCTCTCGGGCAGGTAGTCGGATAGCACCTCATCAAGGCTATACCTATCTTCCCGGTCCAAAACCATGTAAAATATCCTCCGCAAAAATATTGGGACATGCTTAAATGTATGCCTTTTACAGGGCTATTATGAATGAGAATTGCAGGGGAAAGGCCAAAAATACCGCCGGTTGTCCCGCAACAAAAAAGGATGGGCGTCAAAACAGCTCATCCTTTTTTATTACGATCGTTTTCAATGATAATCGTTTTTCCTTAAAATTTTAGAAATGTATTGCTCCCGGGTTTATTTATAGGAAATAGAATCGTAGATACGGTCATTCTTTATAATATTATATTTTGCTTCCATATTCCATTTGCCAAGAGCCTCATTATAAAAGCTCTCTTTCGCCTCATTTTCCATGGTCGTCCTGACCGTTGGTTTTACATCTTCAAAAGAAGTTCTGGAGAGAATCTTAACCACAAAAATTTCCTGGTCTGTCTCAACCATTCCTGCAGCCCCGGGTTTATTTTCAAAAATCCAGTCCATCAGCTCCGAACCTGTAAAATAGGTAACGGTTTCGCTTCCGACAGGCTTGGTTGACTCCGGATCAACCTTTTCTTCGGTATAGCCGGTGATCACCTGATCCAGGTCGGCTCCCTGCCGAATCTTGTTTAAGGCTTCCTCCGCCTTCTCCTTTTTCGCCTGCACCTGGTCTTCCGATAATTTGGCGCCATTATCATCCAGCTTTGATAGATGGATATATCTGATATCCACGCTGTCAAAGCTCTTGGTATCCTGGTCATAAAAGGCCTGGACATCCTCATCGGTCAATTGAGCGGGTTTATATTCCTTGTCCAGATATGCTTCTTTAAATTCATCGATAAGCATCAGATTTTCAGAGATTTTGCTCAGCTGGCCCGGAGTAATTTTAAAGACCTTCTTTACATAATTTACAAATTGTTTTTCGTTTTGAAGGCCCAGTGAGCTTTTGGTTGAGTTCATCAAGCCCGCAACCTCACTTTTAATTTTGGAATCCACTTTAAGGCCTATTTCCTGCGCTTTGATAATCTGGATCATATAATCCTTGGCCGAATCCAGCGCTCTGCTTTTTACCGTTTCCCAGGGATTTTGCCCGTCGGCGGTTTTCAGCCAGAAGGCTTCTTTTTCGGCATCAGACTTGCCATAGATACCTTCCTGCTGCTCGGTAGCCGATTGCTGCCGGCTTAAGAAAAATTGATATTCCGTCTTGGAAATGCGGTTGCCGTCAACGGTTGCCACATAGCTTCCGGAATCGATGAGAAAGTATATAACAAAAACAACCACTAAAATAGTTACAGTCGTAATAATCTTAAGGCGGTTCGACTCACGCCTTGTTCGGATCAATTTTTTCTTTTTGTCACTTGATTGATTTTTAAGCATTTTTACATCCATATGCTCCACCCTCTTTTAGCAAAGAACTTTCAGATCGTTGCCTAAAGAACCTTATTATGATACACAATAAGAACCCTTAGAAATTTTTTATTCAAAAATCCTGTTGTATTTTGTTACCCTTGGCTATACCGCAAACAGATGCAATTCAATATAGTTATCAGGTAATCAAGCGAAACGGATAACTATATTATATATCAATCATTTCTGCAACTTCAATTTTTGCAGGTCCTGTAATAGAATCTTAATATTTTTGAGTATTTCCCGCTGCTTATCGTTTTTTGACCGAATGGAAAGATAGGGCTGCTTGCCTGCGCTGAACATCAGCTTTCCCCGCCATTTGCCCATCAATTCGCCAATCTTTTCAAGGGGCAGAGCTCCGTGATCGGCAAAGTTGAGAAGCACCGCTTCCTCGCGTTCCTTAATGGCTGAAAATCCCAGACTTGCCGCCAAATTCTTGATATAGGCAATTTCAATCAAATTGGACGTCTCTTCCGGAATATCCCCGTACCGATCAATCAGCTCATCCTGGATATCCAGAATCTCTTCCTCGGTTTCTACCTGGGAGATGGTTTTGTACATGTCAATCCGTTGATTCTCATCACTGATATAATAAGCGTCGATAAAGGCTCCAATCTGAAGTTCCACCGTGGTTTCAAGAGCTCTTTGGGTAATGGGGCTGCCTTTTTGTTCGGAGATGGTTTCATCCAAAAGCTTCAGGTACATGTCATAGCCCACCGATTCCATATGTCCATGCTGTTCCGGGCCCAGGAGATTGCCTGCGCCCCTGATTTGCAGATCCCGCATGGCGATCTTAAACCCCGAGCCGAACTCAGTGAACTCCTTAATGGCCTTTAGGCGCTTTTCCGCTATTTCGTTCAAGACCTTATCCCGTTTATAGGTCAAATAGGCATAGGCCAGACGGTTGGAGCGCCCCACCCTGCCCCGGAGCTGATAGAGCTGTGCGAGGCCCAGGTGATCCGAATCCTCGACAATAATGGTATTCACATTGGGCATATCAATACCGGACTCGATAATAGTGGTACAGACCAGAATGTCAAAATCCTTGTCAACAAAAGACTGGATCACCCGCTCCAGTTCCCGTTCGTTCATCTGCCCATGCGCATATCCCACCTGAGCTTCAGGAACAAGGCTCTGTATCTGTCTCATTTTTGCCTGGATTCCGCGGACTTTGTTATAGAGATAAAAGGCCTGGCCTCCCCTGGCCAGTTCTCTGTGAATGGCATCCCGGATAATGTCCTCCCGGTATTCCAATACATAGGTCTGAACAGGGTAACGGTGCTCGGGGGGATCCTCCAGCATGCTGATGTCCCGGATACCTGAAAGGGACATATTGAGGGTTCTCGGAATAGGCGTTGCGGAAAGAGTCAGAATGTCCACATCAGGGTAGCGTGCTTTTATGGTTTCCTTATGCTCCACTCCGAAGCGCTGTTCCTCATCAATGACCAGAAGGCCCAAGTCCTTGAATTTCACCGATTCTGCAAGCATCATGTGGGTCCCTGTCAAAATATCAATTTTCCCGCTTTTCAGGTCCCTGATAATAGTCTTTTGTTCAGCGTCCGTCTTAAAGCGACTGAGCATTTCAATATTGATGGGAAAGCCCTTAAACCTGCTTTTAAAGTTTTCATAATGCTGGGCGGCGAGTACTGTGGTAGGCACGAGAAAAGCCGTCTGCTTCCCGTCCATGACCGCTTTAAAAACTGCCCGGAGCGCCACCTCCGTTTTACCGTAGCCCACATCGCCGCAGAGGAGACGGTCCATGACGGTTTCCGCTTCCATATCGTGCTTGATTTCTTCTATGCAGCGCAGCTGGTCCGGTGTCTCCTCATAGGGAAAGGCTTCCTCAAACTGCTTCTGCCAGACAGTATCCATTGAAAAGGCATGGCCTTTCATGTTTCGCCGCTCAGCCTGGATTCGAATGAGATTATCCGCTAAAACCCGCAGAGATTCCTTGACCTTTGCCTTGGCTTTCGCCCATTCGGTTCCGCCCAGCTTATTTAATCTCGGCTGATGATTCTCCGAGCCGATGTATTTTTGGATAAGATCCATGCCGGTTGTGGGAATATAAAGGCAGCCTCCGTCCTTATAGGAGATCTTGAGATAGTCCTTCCTTACACCTTCCACCGTAAGCTGCTCTATACCGTTATAAATACCAATGCCGTGAGCCTGGTGAACGACGTAATCCCCCACTTTAAGGTCGGTAAAGGAGGATATGTGCTTTCCCTTTTCACCGGCTCTGCGCTTAGAGTGCCGGATCCGGGCAGACGCAATATCACTTTCGGCCACAAATACAATTTTTTCATCCTTATAGATAAAGCCCGTCTGAAGTTGTCCGTGTTCCACCAGCACCGGTATGCCCTCAGGCCAGGGGCTTTCCTCTTTATGGGCAACGGCCTGGATTTTCTTTTCCCGGAGCTCTTCAACAAGCTTTTCAACACGGTCCGGAGAAGAGCATAAAATGAGAATCCTGTAATGATCCTCCTCCCACTTTTTTATATCTTCACTGAGCAAGTCCAATTTCCCATTATAAGGGCTGATGCTGGAGCCTCTTGCCTGCACTTTGACGGCCTTATGGCCCGTCAAAGACCTGCTTTCCTCAAATGGGGCCAGAGTTACAATGGAGTTCCCTTTGGCTCCGGCAAGGATGGCCTCTGCATCATGGAACATAAAAAAGGTGCCGTTTAGAATCATTCCCTTTTCCAGCAATGTCTCACAAAGATTATTATGTTCCTTCTGCTCATTTTCCATCCTCTCCAGCGTTCTTTCGGGTTCCTCAAAAAAAACCAGATGGCTGTCCCTTAAATAGTCAAAAAGGCTGGCCTTCTTCTCCAGCAGATAGGGAATAAATTTATCAACGCCGGTGAAATAATGGCTGTCATGGAGCTTTTCCAGATACCTGCTTATATTTTTCTTAAGCAGGCGCTTTATCTCGGCAGAAACCTGCTGGAGCGTCGTGTCCAGCGCCGCTTCGATACGCTTGGAAATATCCCCGATCTCATCCTTCGTATAGACAATCTCTCTTGCGGGGTAAACATCAAGTACCGGGCAGGGATCTACGGAACGCTGGCTGTCCGGGGAAAACCAGCGCATGGAATCAATTTCAATATCAAAAAATTCTACTCGGCAGGGCATTTCGCTGTTTACAGGGTACAGGTCAAGGATGCCTCCACGCCGGGCATACTGCCCCCTCCCTTCCACCTTCTCCACTCTCTCGTAGCCCATTTCCAGAAGCTTCTGCTCCAGGTCAAGGTTTTCAAAGGTATCTCCGGGCTTCAATGTAATCAAGTGCCTCTTAAAATCTTCGGGAGGCATAAGAAACTGCATTAGCGCTTCGCCCGATGTCACAATGAATTGATAGTCATTCTCGCGTATCCTGACCAGGGAGGCGATTCTTTCATAAGTCCGTTCAAAGCTGCGGGCGTCCACATCATAGAGCATAATTTCCCGGTTCGGAAGGTATACAACTTTGTCGCCCGTAAGGTAAGATAAATCGGCATAAGCTTGTCTGGCCTGCATCTCATTCCAGGCCACATAAAGCCCTCTCATATTGCTGAACTCGGAGAGCAGATAGGCAAGATGTCTTTTCTGGGCGTCGGAAACACCGTATATAAAAGTCTCAGTGCCTGTTTTGGCTAGGTGGACAAGACGATTTATATTCTCGGATTCTTTAAAAACAACGTTAAGATTTTTCATTATAACCTCAAAAAATAATCTGTGTATATTATGGCCCTTTTATATAAAATTCCATAAGGATAATAGATAAAAACCGGTAGGCCGGGCCTGGGCCGGAGTCGGCCATATCAAGGCTCACTCTTACTGAGCCCGGCTTTAATGGTTTCGGCAAGCTTGGGGCCAATGCCCTCAACCCGGGCGATTTCGTCCACATCAGCCTCTCTTATTTTTTTCACTGAACCGAAAGCTTTCAGAAGACTTTTCTTCCGGGCCAGACCCACACCGTGAATATCATCCAGTTCAGACTTTATGATGCGCTTTTTCCGCAGGTTTTTATTGTATTGAAGCGCATAGCGGTGGGCTTCATTCTGGACCGATGCGATAAAGCGGAGAATATCCCTGTCTTTATTGAGATCTATGCCGGCGACGCCATTGACAAGCCTATGGGATCTGTGCCGGTCATCCTTGGCCATGCCCCAAACAGGAACATTGATTCCAAGATCATTTAAAACCTCTTTGGCAACATTGACATGCTGGGCTCCGCCATCTACTAAGATCAGGTCCGGAAGAGCCGAAAAAGCCTCGTCTGCCGAGCCTGAAAGATAGCGGTTAAACCTTCTCAAAAGTGTCTCCTGCATGCTGCCATAGTCATTCTGCTCGGTTATGATTTTCATTTTAAAGCGGCGGTAGTTTTTAGTATCCGCCTTTCCTTCATAAAAAACGACCATGGACGAAACGATCTCGGTGCTGCCCGTGTTGGAGATATCATAGGCTTCAATGGTCCGGGGCAGATGTTCAAGGCGCAGCGCCTCCTGAAGCTTTTTCAGTACCTCCATGGATTTTGCCTGGGCCGAAAGGACGCTCAGCTTATACAGCTCCAGCTCCTCTCTCGCATTTTGCTCTGCCATATCCACCAGCTCGGCCTTAGTGCCTCTTTGCGGAACGATCAGGGTAACTTTGCCCCCGCGCTTCTGGGATAAAATTTCTGTCAGCGCCTCGGGTGATTCGGGCTCGACCTGAAGGGCTATTTCCTTGGGTACCTCGGGATACTGCTCGTAGTATTGTACGATAAAGGACTCCATGGTCTCACCGGCCGGAGCCGCGCCCATGCCTTCCAGCACATAAGCCCGTTTTCCGATGAGCCGGCCGCCCCGGATGGAAAGTACACTGGCCGCATAATTCCAATCATCTGAATAGAGGGCGACGACATCCCGTTCATCAAATTTGGTGGAAGATACGGCCTGTTTTTTATAAATCTCGGTAATGCTTTTAAGTCTGTCCCGAATAACGGCGGCCCTCTCAAATTTCAGTTCTTCCGACAGCCGCTCCATTTCAGTCTCCAACTTTTTAATCACATCCTCATGCCTGCCGTCAAGGAAAGCGATGGCATTTTTAACCAAATCCTCGTATTCCTCCCGGGTGATATTGCCGGAGCAGGGTGCGGAGCATAATCCTATATGGTGGTACAGGCATGGCCTTTGTTTCTTTTCCGGAGCAATCTGCCGGCGGCAGGTCCGGATGGGGAAAAGCTTTCTTAAAAGCTCTATTGAATCCTTTACCGCCGACATTTTAACAAAGGTGCCGAAATACTTAGCCCCATCTTTTTCCACTCTTCTTGTGATTTCAACCCGCGGAAAATCATCCTGCACCGTAATGCGGATATGGGGATAAGTTTTATCATCCTTCAATAAAATATTATATTTCGGCTTATGGCGCTTAATAAGCGTATTCTCCAATATAAGCGCCTCTTCCTCGGTATGTGTGACAATATATTCAAGGGACTCAATATTGGACACCAGCATGGCGGTTTTCGAATAAGGGTCTTTTTGATGTTGAAAATATGACTTCACGCGGTTTTTTAATATTTTTGCCTTGCCCACGTAAATAACTGTATGATCACTGTCTCTCATAATATAAACACCCGGCGAGTCGGGAAGATTTTTCAGGGTTTCTTCAATTGATGCCAATATTATCGCCTCCTTTTGATCCATATAACAGCTCAAATCTGCAACAAAAATGCCGGCTTCTTAGCCGGCATCCAAAATCAAACAATAATTATTCCGTCATACCACTATTGGCAAACGCTTCAAGCTCATTTAAAGCAGTGGCCTCGTCTCTGCCGTCGGTGATAATGGTAATTTTATCACCCGGGCTTATACCCAGAGATAAAAGCCCTAAGAGACTCTTTGCATTTGCTTTTCGTTCACCCTTCTGAATCCAGATATTGGATTCGTAGCTCGATGCCTTTTGGATCAGTCTGGCGGCCATCTTTGATTCCAGACCAGTTTTACTCAATATCGTAACTTCCTTAGCGATCATATTGTATTTTCCTCCTGGCGTTACCAAGGTAACTACTTAAATATTATGAATGCAATATGGCTTCCATGATTACATGAACGATGGATAATTATATTATACAGCACAGATTATAAAAATAAAAGGGGTTTTGCCGATTAGTTGGTTTTCCCTGCTTTCTAGGACAAAAGTACTATTTTCCTATAGATAGATAAGCCCTAATGCCCATTTTGTTGCTAGTCTAAGTGTACTATTCTGTATAAGGGTGATTTAGTATGCTGCCTCATGGCAGGTTCCGGTATTTAGCGCCATATGGAAAAGAAATACCAGTCAATACAGCTGGTTCTTTTAAGAGCAGATTTTTAGGTCTTATGGGTAGAAAAGAGGGCTATTACGGCCTGCTTATTTACCCCTGCAATTCCATACATACTTGCTTCATGCGCTTTACCATGGATGCCATCTACTTGGACAGTCAGGATACAGTTGTGGCCATCAAGCGTTTTATTAAGCCCTTTCGTTTTACCATGCCTGTCCATGGGGCAGTCAAAATACTGGAATTCCCCTCTTCTCTGAATGCATCGGCATTTTTATCGGAAGGAGCCCAAATAAACCTATATTATATCGATAATTAGATTCAAATACGAAAGAAAAAAACTCCTGGCTTAAAGTCTGTTAAGCCGGGAGCTTTGACTTTTTCATGATAATTGCTTTCTTCCTATGCAAATCGCTTTACAATGGTATTGGCAATACATTTCTGCGGGCAAACCTTTTCACATTCACCACAGTTGATGCATTTTTCAGCATCGATGACGGCCAGATTGTTATTCATGGCAATGGCGGCATTTGGACATGCCTTTACACATTTCTGACAGCCAATACATCCCACTGTACAATTCTTTCTGGTGAGGGCTCCCTTATCATGGCTGGAGCATTTGACAGTAAATCCCGACATAACAGGAATCAGCTTAATAATATTCTTGGGGCATTCAGCCACACATTTTCCGCATCCGGTACAATTTTCAGGAATTACTCTTGCCAGGCCATTCTCTACCACGATGGCGTCAAACATGCACACTTTTTTGCAGCTTCCAAGGCCGATACAGCCAAAGTTGCATGCATTCATACCGCCGGACAGAAGATTTGCCGCGTGGCAATCGTCGATGCCATTATATTCATACTTGGCCGCTGTATTTTCACAGGTCCCCTGGCACAGGACACGGGCTTCTTTGACATCAATGGAACCTTCGTCCACGCCCATATAATCGGATATGGCATTGGCGGCGGCCACCCCGCCCACAGGGCAGCGGCTGGCCGGAGCACCTTCATTGACGATGGCTTCCGCCAAGCCGTCACAGCCCGAGTACCCGCAGGCGCCGCAATTGGCTCCGGGCAGCATTTCTCTGACCGCTGCTATGCGTTCGTCCACTTTTACCTCAAAGACTTTGGAGGCATAGGAAAGACCCAATCCGAAAGCCAGGCCTAATCCCGCTATAACTAAAATTGGAATTAAAATATCCATTTGTCTTTCCCCTTTCCTATTTGATGATCAAACCTGCAAAGCCCATAAAAGTAACCGATACCAGCGAAGCTGCTATAAGCGTGATGGGCATCCCTTTAAAGGCCTCAGGAATGTCACAGGCCTCCATACGCTCTCTGATGCCTGAGAATAAAATCAACGCCATGGTAAAGCCCAGACCTGCCGCAAGACCGAATACCACAGACTGGATAAAGGTGTAATCACGTTCCACAAAAATAAGTGCCGAGCCCAGTACGGCGCAGTTTGTCGTAATCAGTGGAAGATATACGCCCAAGGCCTTATACAGCGCAGGCATCATCTTCTTGAGCACCGTCTCAACAAACTGTACCAGGGCGGCAATAACAAGTATAAATGCAATGGTTTGAAGATATTCCAGACCTCTCGGCTCTAACAGGTATTCATTAGTCAGCCATGTAACGGCCTGTGAAAGCACCAGTACAAATGTTACGGCGCCGCTCATGCCGAGGGCTGTGGAAGTTTTTTTAGAAACCCCCAGAAACGGGCATATCCCTAAAAATTTCGACAATACAAAGTTTTCTACAAACATTGCTCCAATCAGAATCGCAAACAGTTCTTTCATGATGCCTCACCTCCATGCATTGCCTTACTGCATCCGGGGCAGCCTCCGTTGCAGCCGGATTCGCTTTCCTTGGCTGTCTTAGACTTCTTTTCACTAAACAGCTTATTAAACAGGGCAATCAATAAACCCATGATCATAAAACCGCCGGGAGGCAGAATAAAAAATGTCGCCGGTTCGAATAAATTCACTGTTACCGGAATGCCCATCCAGGTACCCGATCCGAGGATCTCCCGGACAGACCCGATAATGGTAATGGCAATGGTAAAGCCCGTACCCATTCCAAGGCCGTCTATAAACGAATCCACAGGCGGGTTTTTCTGGGCAAACATCTCGGCGCGGGCAAAGATGATGCAGTTTACAACGATCAGGGGAATATAAATGCCAAGCTGTTTATTGAGCTCGGGCAGAAAAGCCGCAAGCAGCAACTGGACAATGGTTGTAAATCCCGCGATAACAGTAATGAAAACCGGTATTCTTACCTTGTCGGGTGTAATCTTTCTGATGAGAGAGATTACAATATTGGATCCTACAAGCACAAAGGTCGCCGCGGCACCCATGCCCACACCGTTCTTTGCCAGGGTTGTAATGGCCAGTGACGGACAATTGCCTAAAAGAAGCCTGAAGGTAGGATTCTCTTTAATGATACCGTTTAGGAATATAGAAAGTTTTGAATTCTTCTTTTCAGCCATATTATATACCTCCTGCCATAGAGCGCACCAGGGCAACGGCATCCTTTACGCCATTGGTGACTCCCTTTGATGTAGTGGTGGCCCCGCTGATTGCCTGTATTTCATAATCGGCCTTGGCGGCGGTCTTAACCACAGTGAACTCCTTTTCCGGAATCTTCCCCAGATACTGGTCCTTAAAAGCCGGCTCGGCGCCCTTAGAACCCAGGCCGGGAGTTTCATTATGGCTTACCAGGGAGACACCGGTAATGCTTGCTTCCTTGCTGATACCCACAAATAAGTGAATACTCCCGCCATAGCCGCTGCTTATGGCTGACACTACATAGCCAATGGTCTCCCCATTCTTTTGAGCCTCGTAAACCTTGCTGATTCTCTCGGTAACCGCAAAGCCCTGTGCTGTAAGCTCTTCAGCAGACTTGGCATCAAGGAATCCATCCGCTCCCGGAAATACTTCTTTCAGGCTTTCCTGCTCGGCAAGCCTGTTATTCTCGGCAATAATAGGTTCGGTCACACCATTTACATAGGCAAGGGCTCCTGTAACTACGGCGCAAATTATAAACAGAATCAGGGCGGGCTTAATGATCTCCTTAAACACGCGCGCCACCTCCAAATCTTTTTGGCTTTGTATAGCGATCAATCAAAGGAACCGTCACATTCATAAGAAGTATGGCATAGGAAACACCTTCGGGCATATTGGTGTAGAGCCTGAATAGCATGGTTAAGGCACCGCAGCCCAAAGCATAGATAATAACGCCCTTTTTGGTCATGGGACTAGTCGTATAATCGGTAGCCATAAATATTGCACCTAAGAGAAGGCCGCCGGCCAGCACATAATAAAACGGATTTGCTCCCGCTATCAGAGCAATAACGGCGACGGTACCCACGTATATGACGGGTATATGCCAGGATATGACACCGCGCACAAGAAGGTAAACACCGCCTATAATCAATGCCAGGGCAGAAGTTTCTCCCAAGGAGCCCCCTATTCTGCCCAGGAACATATTCAAAAGGCCGGGCAGCTCCCCGCCTTCCTTCAAGACTCCAAGGGGTGTGGCATAGGATATCACATCGACTTCCGCAGCCAATGGCTGGGTCCAGGTGGTCATCTTCGTTCCGTAGGATACCAGGAGAAAGGCTCGGGCTGCAAGAGCGGGATTGACAAAATTCTGGCCAAGACCGCCGAACAGCTGCTTGACAATGACAATGGCAAACAGGGATCCTACAATGGCCATCCATACCGGCAGATCCGGCGGGAGGTTCAGGGCCAGCAGAAGCCCTGTCACCGCTGCACTTAAATCACTTATTGTATTGCTGCGCTTTAATACTTTTCTCATTAAATATTCAAAGGCCACGCTGGACAGAACGGTAACTGCAATCAGCAGTGCTGCATTCAAGCCAAAGAAATAGATGCCTGCAAAGGCTGCCGGAAGAAGTGCAATAAGGACATCCAGCATAATCCTCCGGGTGGTGGCCTCACTCCTGATATGAGGAGAAGAACTCACCTGTAACATCTTATCCAAAATTATTCCCCCAATCTTTGCTGCTTCAAAATTGCTGCAGCTTTAAATTACGCAATCAGACTACTTTTTTACTGTTCTGCGAAGATGGTCTTTACCCAGACGAATGGACTGGACGATAAGACGCTTGGCCGGGCAGGCATACACGCATGAGCCGCATTCTATACAATCTGTTATATTGTATTGTCCTATGCTTTCAAAGTCATTTGCTTTGACAAGCCGGTCCAGTTCAAAGGGCAGCAGATTCATAGGACAGGCCTTTACACATCTTCCGCACCTGATGCAGGGACTTTCCTCGGGAATCGCGGCCTTTTTTTCATCAAGGGCCAGGATCGCATTATTGTTTTTAATGATGGGAATTTCCAGCGAAGGTAGCGCCACCCCCATCATAGGCCCGCCCATAATAATTTTGGAGGGCTCGGTTGAAAAGCCTCCGCAAAAATCAATGACTTCTTGAATGGAGGTACCGATCAGGACTTCCACATTCTTCGGATTTTTCACCGCAGAGCCGTCAACGGTAAGGCGCTTCTTTATCAAAGGCATCCCCGTCTTCAGATAATTTGCCAAAAAAGAAACGCTCCCCACGTTCATAACGATGCAGGCAGCATCTGCCGGTAGTTTTCCGGGGGGTACCTGACGTCCCGTCAGTGCAAAAATCAGCATTTTTTCCGCTCCCTGGGGATATCTGGATTTCAGGCTGCACACCTTGATTTCCGGTATGGCGCTTATGGCCTCGGACAGCTTTTTAATAGCTTCCGGTTTATTGTCCTCGACACCAATGATTGCTCTTGGTATTTCTGTCCATTTCATCACCTGCCGGATACCTTCCACAATAGCAGGCGTATTTTCAATGCATTCGCGGTTGTCCGAGGTAATATAAGGTTCACACTCGGCAGCATTGATAATCAGTGTATCAACCTTTGTTTCCTTAGGTGGATTAAGCTTTATATGGGTAGGAAAACCTGCACCGCCAAGGCCTGTGAGTCCGGAAGCACGGACAGCTTTCAAAAAGGCTTCCTGACTGTCCACCACGGGCGGCTTTACACCTTCGAAAACTTCCTGCCGGCCATCGGGAGCAATCTCAACACAGACGATGGGGCTGCTTCCTGAAATAATCCGGCTCTCTACCGATGTTACGGTTCCGGAAACACTGGAATAAATAGGCGCTGAAACAAAGGCTTCCGTATCACCAATCAGCTGGCCTACCTTGACAGGATCTCCTTTTTTAACAACGGGCTGGCAAGGTGCGCCGATATGTTGTACCATTGGAATGACAACTTTGGAAGGAACCCCCATTAATACAGTAGCGCAATCCTTTGTATGCTTGGACTGCGGAGGATGCACACCACCTTTAAAAACATGTAATTCCATTTTCATATCAACTCCATCTACTATTTAAAACTGATAAAACGTGCATGAAAGAACGACTTGTACATGTTATGTATTTAGTATACATTCACCGTTGATAGACATCAATTAAATATTGGCTGTAAATCAAAAGTTCGCTGTTTCCCATAAAAGCAGGCAAATTTTTTAGTTTAAAATACGTATTGTTTTTCTTTGGCTAATCTATTAGAATATTACTTAAGATAGGTTAATTTGTTAATTTTTTAACTCGGTAAAGCCTGCTCAAAGCAGCATTTCCCCGGTGTCGGCAAATCCCTCTCAAATCCAATGTATATCAGGCTTTAGCCCTTGTTTGGAGGGTTGTTTCAGACCGAGAATTTTTGCGAGATTCCCAGAAGCTCAATAAAAAGTCCAGAATGTGTAAATCCAATGAAGCAGACTCATCAATGACTGCTTAAGAAGTGTAAGTTCTAATGGTTCTTTAATCAAATTATACTATTATTATTAATCTGGCGGCCATATAATGAAAATAAAGTGAATCAATACATACAGGAGGTCATCTTTATGGATAGTATTGTAAATTTCATTGTTGATTTTAAGGATACCGTTATTCACAAATTCGGGACGGTATTAGGTACTGTTGTCCTGGTGGTTTGCGCTGTGGTGGCCCTTTCTATTATCGTGTTTCTGCTGAAAACCTTTTTAGGGATCGCCATCGGGCTTATTATAGCAGCTGCGGTCATTTTAGGAATATACAAGCTGACCGAGTTTTTCAAGAAAAAGAGATCATAAAATGGAGCACCTCCCTTAAAAAAGGAGGTGCTCTATTCATCAAACTCTGTTTTTTGTCATGGCATAATAGTTAATAAGGCTTCCACACAGGATGATCTCTCTTTCATCCTTTGTCAGATTCTTTAAATAGAGCTTCAAAGTCTTCATCTCATTGCCGGCAACGATTTTGGCTTCTATTTCCTCCCGGCCCGATTCCACTGCCTTCCGAATTCCCGGAATTAAAATGTAGGTATCAGGTTCCAGATTGAATTCTTCCGACGAATCCATAGTAAACGGGAGAATCCCCCAGTTGATCAGATTGCTTCTATAGCGTTTGGTGGCATATTCATAGGCCATATTCGCACATCCTCCCAGCACTCTTTGGCAGGACGCCGCTTGTTCTCTGGCCGATCCGTCTCCCGGCTTGCATGCAAAAATGGCAGAGCCCAGGCTGGTTTTTCGTATAAAGCCCTGAGGATCTGTTTGACCCAGCAGCTTTAACACAGGGTCCAGCCCAAGCTTGCCGGCATCCCCTTCTTCCTTCCGGATCAGCTCTCTTCTCCGGTTTTCCATGGTTTGAACGGCCTTGGCCTTCCCCACATACTGCGGATCCTTCCTTGAAAGAGTAAATTCAGCCAGTTTCAGCGGGTTTGACCGGTACGATGAGGTCTCGCCCGAAGGGATCAGCTCATCGGTAGTGGTCACAGGATCCTTAATAACCGTAACAAGCTTTAAGAGCAGGTTTTCGGTAAGGGGAATCATTTCCGGCCAGTCTGCAATATTAGGGCCAAACTTTAGTTCCGCGTCCGTCACAGGCTTTTTATAGCCGTTATAGACCCGCTTCTCATAGATTGTTCTGTTAAAGCTGTAGTCTTTCGGAACCTCTGGAATATCCAGCTCAGTAGCGGGTGTTAGCACGCCCCCGTGCAGGGCGGTAGCCGCAATAGACCTGGCATCCATAAGGGCTACAGAAGCCAGTTGGCCGTTTCCAGGCTTGGAGCCCTCCCTGTTGGGGAAGTTGCGGGTTGTGTGCCGGATGCTCAGTGCGTTATTGGCAGGAACATCCCCGGCGCCAAAGCAAGGCCCGCAGAAGGCCGTTTTAATAATGGCTCCTGTTTCAAGCAGCTTTGCCGCAGCACCATTTTTCATCAATTCATAATAGATGGGCTGGCTGGCCGGATACACGCTTAATGTAAACGCATCATTTCCGATAAATTGATGATCCAGTATGGCAGCCGCTTCACAGATATTTTCAAAGGTACCGCCCGAACAGCCTGCAATAATCCCCTGCTCCACTTTGATTTTTCCGTTGATGATTTTATCTGTCAGTGAAAAACGGAGATTGGGATTGTCTATCTGTTTTTGGCACTCTATTTCGGTCTGGCGAAGTATGTCTTCCCCATTGGCGTTAAGCTCTTTAATGGTATAAACATTACTGGGATGGAACGGAAGGGCTATCATCGATTCAATTCTGCCCAAATCAACCCTGACAGCCCCGTCATAATAGGCTGTTTTGCCGGGCGCCAACGGCGCATAATCCTGAGGTCTGCCGTGGATCGTATAATATTCCTGGACCTTTTCGTCAGTGCACCAGATAGAGCTAAGGCATGTTGTTTCAGTGGTCATTACATCGATGCCGTTTCGGTAATCCACCGAGAGGCTCCGGATGCCGGGGCCCACAAATTCAAGAATTTTATTCTTAACAAACCCCTTCTTAAATACCGCCCCTATCACAGCAAGCGCGACGTCCTGTGGGCCCACGCCCGGTGCGGGGGTTCCCTCCAAATAAACTGCGACGACTTCGGGACGGGCGATATCATAGGTATTGCTTAAAAGCTGCTTTACAAGCTCAGGTCCTCCTTCGCCGACACCCATGGTTCCAAGGGCGCCGTATCGCGTATGGCTGTCCGAACCCAGAATCATTCCGCCGCAGCGGCTCATCATCTCCCGCACATACTGGTGAATAACGGCCTGGTGGGGAGGCACAAAAATACCGCCGTATTTTTTCGCCGCAGAAAGGCCGAACACGTGATCATCCTCATTGATGGTACCGCCTACCGCACACAAGCTGTTATGGCAGTTGGTGAGCACATAGGGCACAGGAAATTTAGAAAGTCCGCTGGCCTTTGCCGTTTGTACAATTCCCACATAAGTAATATCATGGGAGGCTAAAGCATCAAATTTGATCTTCAGCGCTTTCTCATCCTTTGAGACATTATGGCTGCTTAAAATGCCATGGGCAATCGTCTGCCTGCGGGCTGACGCCGGGTCAAGAACGTTTTGCCTGACCGGTGCTTCATGATGCCTTTTTAATTCATCATTGAAGGCATCCACCGTTAAATTGGCATCATCATTGATCAATACATGATTATTGTATAGATAAACGCCGTTGGGAATAATTTCTACCATTTATCATTTCCTCCTGACTATATTCGTATATAGAACCCTGAGCAGTTTCCTGAAAGCGCTGCGGATATCTTTACTAAAAATACAAAAAAGTTAAAATAAGTGTATCACAAAGCGAGTCACTCTTTCAACCGCCAGGCAAAAGGCTTGTAAAATCAGCATTATAACCAGAATGCCTCCCTTTTTGCCGGTGAATGCAAAAAGGGAGGCATCTTTGTTAATTGGTTTAAGCCCCGGATCACATTAAGCCAAACAACAGTTCACCATAGGTAGGAATAGGCCACAACCGTGCATCCACCATGGTTTCAAGTACGTCGGCATCCGCTCTTAAAGCTTCCATGATGGGAATAATCTGGCTTTTGCATTTCTTTGCGCTTTCAAGATAGTCTTCGGTTTGGGTATGGAGCTTTTCAGCTTCATGGGCCAGCTTATCCGCTTTATTTCTCAAGCTGTCGGTCAATGCCACAAGCCTGTCAAGATCACTTCTGACAGAATCAGAATTTGCTCCCACAGCATTTAATGAGGCCACCGTATCGGCTATTTCTCTGACATAGCGCAAGGATGCCGGCAGTATTTGCTTCCGGGCCATGTCAACCATTGTCAGAGCTTCAATCAGAATGGTCTTGGCATAGTTCTCAAGCTGGATTTCATAGCGGGAATAAATCTCTGTGGCGCTCAATACGCCATGCCTTTCAAATACTTTGATATTCTTGTCGGTTACCAGCGACGGAATGGCGTCCACAGCGGTTTTTAAGTTATGCAGGCCCCTTCTTTCGGCCTCCTCAACCCATTCCTGGCAATAGTTGTTGCCATTAAAAACAATACGTTTATGATTCTTGATAATGTCTTTAACAACCCCATTGACTTCTTCCTTAAAGTCCGAGGCTTTTTCCAGCCGGTCCGCAATCTGGCACAGTGAATCCGCAACAATGGTATTGATAATAAAATTTGGCGTTGCGATAGACTGGGATGAGCCAACCGAGCGGAACTCAAACTTGTTGCCGGTAAACGCAAAGGGTGACGTCCTGTTTCTGTCGGTCGTATCCATCGGGAGAACAGGAAGGGTGGAAACGCCGATTTCCAGCTTTCTGCTGTTTCCGTTGTTCTTGGCAACACCCGTTTCAATCTGTTCCATGACACTGGTCAGTTCATCGCCCAGGAAAACCGACACAATAGCGGGCGGCGCTTCGCTGGCGCCAAGCCTGTGGTCATTTCCGGCCGAAGCCACAGAAACCCTAAGGAGATCCGCATATTCATCCACAGCCTTGATAACGGCCATTAAAAATACCAGGAACTGCGCATTATCGACCGGTGTTTTGCCGGGATCCAGCAGATTTTTGCGGTCATTGGTGGCCAGTGACCAGTTATTGTGTTTACCTGAGCCGCTTACGCCTGCAAACGGTTTTTCATGGAGAAGGCATGCCAGACCGAGACGGTCAGCTACTTTCTTCATAATTTCCATGGTCAGCTGATTATCGTCGCTGGCGATATTGGCGGTGGTAAAGAGCGGAGCAAGCTCGTGCTGGGCAGGCGCCACTTCATTATGCTTCGTCTTTGCCGTGACGCCCAGCCTCCATAGCTCTGCATCCAGCCGGTGCATAAACTCGGAGACCCTGTCCTTCAGGTTGCCAAAATAATGGTCTTCCAGTTCCTGGCCCTTAGGGGGCTTTGCGCCGAAAAGGGTCCTGCCGGAATAAATAAGGTCCTTTCTTTTCAGAAAATATTCCTTGTCCACCAGAAAATATTCCTGTTCCGCACCCATTGTCGGAACCACTTTCTTTGTCTCAGTATCACCAAAGAGCCTTAAAATTCTTAAGGCCTGTTTTGAAATCGCTTCCATAGATCTTAAAAGAGGGGTTTTAAGGTCCAGCGCCTCTCCCGTATAAGAACAGAACGCCGTGGGAATATACAATGTCTGGTCTTTCACAAAAGCAGGCGAGGTGCAGTCCCAGGCCGTATAGCCTCTTGCCTCAAAGGTCGCTCTAAGCCCGCCTGAGGGAAAAGAGGAGGCATCCGGTTCTCCCTTAATCAGTGCCTTCTTGGAAAATTCCATAATGGCACGTCCGTCATCGGTAGGAGATAAGAATGAATCATGTTTCTCCGCCGTGATACCGGTCATGGGCTGAAACCAGTGGGTATAGTGAGTGGCTCCTTTTTCCACGGCCCAATCCTTCATCACACAGGCCACAATTTCGGCCACATCGGGGTCCAGGGGCAGCCCTTCTGTAATAGTCTTTTTAAGCTTTTTGTACGTAGGCTTCGGAAGACGTTCCTGCATGACGGCTTCATTAAATACATTAGCGCCAAAAATTTTAGAGCCGGTTTCACTGCAACATTTATCCATATTCTGAACTCCTTTCAGAGGGTTAAACAATTCTTTAACAGTGTCACTCAAAATGCTTCGTCCAGTTAAATTATAAAAAGGACGTTCCGAAAGAATGGTGAAACGCCCTTGTTCCTGTCAAGTTTCTGTTCATTTTAAAGGACCCTGATGCGCTTCTTGCTCATAAAACCCTTCTGCTTTACGCAAAAACTGAAAATTCCGGCTTGCTTAAAGCTATGCAAACCATGTAGTAAGGGCACTGGGAAGCCTACCCTTTCAGGATCTTTTACTATAATAAAGAGAATTATAACAGTCATAATATTTATCGTCAATTTAAATTCAATTTTTTGTCAAACTGCATGATATCTGTAGTTTTTTGTAATGGTTTTTTATTGCATTTTCGCAGCTTTGAATGATTGATCTTCTATTTTAAATATAATTGAAGTTCTCTTGTCAGAGTCTCTCTGACAAGAGCCGGATGACCTTTACCTTTCAAAGCGGTCATTGACTTTCCCATCAGGAAACCAAAAGCCTTTTCTTTTCCGGCTGCATAATCCATCACCGCTCGAGGATTTTCCTTAAGTATTTCATGAATTTTCCCGGCGATCAGATTCTCATCTTTTTGAATTTTTAAGTCCAGGTGCTCAATGATGGCTTGAGGCTTCTCACCCGTTTCAATGAGCACATCCAGTACTGTATTGGCGGAGGTTTGCGTAATTTCGCCCCGCTCAAGAAAAAGCAGTATCTCCCCCAATTTCTCGCCGGTTAAGCCAGAGTTCAAAACAGACTCACCCTTTTCATTGACCCTGCATAAAAGCTCCGTCATGACCCAGTTGCTGGCCAATTTTGGGTTTCCGCAGGTTTCAGCCGCCGCCTCAAAAATATCGGAAACAAGTTTGTTCATCGTAATGAGATTTGCATCGTAGGCTGGTATTCCCAGCTTTTCTATATAACGTTTCTTGCGGCGCTGGGGGAGCTCGGGAATGCTGCTTTTAATCTCGGAAATCCACGCATCCTCAACTACAATCGGTACAAGATCGGGTTCCGGAAAGTAACGATAGTCCATGGCCTCTTCCTTGCTTCGCATTGAGAAGCTTTCGCCCTTGTTGTCATCCCAGCGCCTGGTTTCCTGGACGACAGTGCCGCCCTGATCCAAAACTTCTGCCTGCCGCTTAGCTTCTGCTGCAGCCGCCCGCTCCACCGCTCTCAGGGAATTAATATTCTTCATTTCAGTCCTTATTCCAAAATCCTCTCGTCCCCGGGGCCGGATAGAAAGGTTCACATCAGCCCGGATGGAGCCCTCCTGCATACGGCAGTCCGAAACTCCGGTGTATTCCAAAATGGATTTGACGGTTTCAAATAAACTCCTTGCTTCCTCCGGCGTTCTGACATCGGGCCTGGTCACAATTTCAATTAAAGGCACACCGCAGCGATTGTAATCGATCATGGAACCCTCGCCGCGAGCATCATGGATGAGCTTTCCGGCGTCTTCTTCCAAGTGAATCCGCTCGATGCCGATTCTTTTCATTTCATCCCCCGTCTCAATATTGACGAAGCCGTCATAGCAAATGGGCATATCATACTGGGAAATCTGATAGGCTTTGGGCATATCCGGGTAGAAATAGTTCTTCCGGTCCATCTTGCTGAATTTTGAGATCTGGCAGTTCATAGCAAGTCCGGCTTTCACAGCATATTCCAGCGCTTTTTTATTGAGAACGGGCAATGTGCCGGGCATACCAAGGCATACCGGACAGCAGCTGGTATTGGGCTCATCTCCAAATTCATTTTTACAGCCGCAGAAAATTTTTGACCCGGTCTTTAATTCTGCATGAATCTCAAGGCCTATGACAATCTCGTATTCCATGCTACACGCCCTCCTTCCGCCGCTGTATTATAATTCTTCCCACTGCCTTTTCAATGGCGTAGCCAACCCGGAGGAGCAGCTTCTCAGAATACGCTTTTCCGATCAATTGAATGCCGATGGGGAGGCCTTTTTTGTCAAGGCCGCAGGGCACGGAAAGCCCCGGAAGGCCCGCAAGATTGACCCCTGCCGTATAAATATCGCCGAGATACATTTTAAGCGGATCTTCCAGCTTTTCTCCGATTTTGAAAGCTGTGGTGGGATATACCGGAGCAGCAATAACATCACATTTTTCAAAGGCATGATTAAACTCGTCGGCGATCATCCGCCTTACTTTCAAGGCTTTGCTGTAAAGCTTATCGTTATAGCCCGAGCTAAGTGCATAGGTACCCAAAAGAATACGGCGTTTCACCTCCCGCCCAAACCCCTCTCCTCTTGAAAGGCGATAGAGCTCAGCAAGGCTTTTAGCCTCCTTATTTCTATAGCCATAACGAATTCCGTCGTAGCGAGCGAGATTTGCACTCGCTTCGGCAGAAGAAATCAGATAATATGCCGGTACAGCATGTTCAATAGCCGGGAGAGTCAGTTCGGCCGTGTAAGCACCGGAAGCCCCAAGTTTTGCTATTGTCTCAAGAATAGATTTCTTCACATCCGAATCCAATCCTGAACTAAAAAATTCTTTCGGTAATCCTATTTTTAAGCCTTTAACACCTTTTTCAATATCAGCCAGATAGTTTTCCGGCTCTTTTTTCACAGAGGTTGAATCCATAGGATCATGGCCGGAAATTTCATTAAGGACAACCGCACAGTCTGTTACATCTTTTGTGAGCGGACCTATTTGATCCAATGATGAAGCAAAGGCTACAAGACCGTATCTGGAAACTAATCCATAGGTTGGCTTTAAACCTACAACACCGCAGAAGGAAGCGGGCTGCCTGATAGAGCCGCCTGTATCGGAACCCAGTGCAAATACTGCAAGATCCGCAGCTACAGCAGCTGCAGAACCGCCGCTGGATCCTCCAGCCACACAATCGTTATGCCATGGATTATGAACAGGACCGAAAATAGAATGCTCAGAAGAAGCGCCCATCGCAAATTCGTCCATATTGAGTTTGCCCAGAACAGCAATACCCTGGTTTTCCAGCTTGTCCATAACGGTGGCTGAGTATGGCGGGACAAAGTCCGCCAGCATTTTTGAGGCGCAAGTGGTAGAAATTCCTTTTGTACAGATATTGTCCTTTATGCCGGCCGGAATACCGCAAAGCATGGACAGAGCTTCGCCGGAATCAAGAAGCTTCTGAGCTCTTCTGGCACTTTCAATAGCTTCTTTTTCGCATATTGTTATATAGCAATTGATGGCAGTATTATTCTTTTTTATAATCTTCAAATATTCATTGGTCAGCTCTTCTGCTCCGATCTCCTTTGATCGCAGCAATTTGCTTGTTTCGGTTAAGGTTTTTTCGCAAATACCCATCATGACTCCACCACACTTGGTACAATATAGCATCCGTTTTTTGTTTCAGATGCACTTTTCATAAGCTCTTCCCGCCTGTTTGAATGATCCGGAATATCTTCCCGGAATACATTTTGAAGGGCCAGTATATGCTCCATGGGCTTAGTATCCCCTGTATCGATCGTTGAAAGCTGATTCATATATCCAATGATGATATTTAGATCCTGAACATAGCCATCTAATTCTTCCTCTTTCATTGAAAGAGCTGCAAGGTCGGCTATTCTCCTGACAGTCTCTATATCGGTTTCCATAAGATACCTCCTCATATAATAAGAACCCCACCCGTTACCGAAATCAAAGATTTCGAACGGGTGCCCGAGAGCATTGATATTCGCAAGCTCATATTAAAAAAAACGCTATTCAGACTGCATTCCACTAATACGATCTGAACAGCGCCTTTGCTGTAATTTAGGTTATAACATATTGGCCGGATATATGCAAGCCGATGGGGGGGAGCAAGGGGGGGCATTATTATATTTCTATCCCAAGAAAATTCACAAAAAGAAAGGCTGCACTAAAGTTTTTAGCCTTCGGTGTAGCCTTTATTTTCTTAGCCTCAGCTTGAAGAGAGTCGGTAAAAAATTTACTTGTTTATGCAAATCCCTTTGATGAACTCCCTTTCGGTGAGCTTTTTGCATGTTACTAAACTGCATATTCAGGTGTGTCTTAGTTTGCCGATGACTAATCAATTATATCAAGGATTAAATTATTATCAATGTTTACCCAGGACGTAACAAATCCCTCTTTATTGAATGTTATTTTCGATTGACCATAGCACCAGTAACTGTACCCACGAAGATAACTTGCTTCCTCAAAATCAATTCTATCGGGTACACCCATAACTTTGAATACATCATCGCGGGATGCTCCGACGAATATGATCATAGCAGAACTAAGAGAAGTATCCGGAACGATTCTTAGGTTTTCCCCCCCTCCCCATGAAGTAACTCTTTCGGTCTCCAGATCAAAACCAACCCAGCCGCCGTCAAAAGTCCACATATATCGATCAAGATTATATATACCCATAGATTGAGGCGTCCCCATGGCTCTGGTAACTTCATCAATTGTAGAACCATATTTAAAGGAACTCCCTTCAACGGGATTCCTGAGAAAAACCTTAAGCTTGCCGTTAAAATTACCCCAGCTAGTGACTTTACCATCGGTTACAGTAATCATTCCCTCAGGATAAAACCAATAGCCACCCTTATTGGGCGAACTGAGTTTGTAAGGTGTTCCCATAGCTCTTATGATGTCATCTATGGTAGAACCTAATGTAATAGGCTGAGCCTCAGGATTATATTCTGCCGGTTGCGCAAACTTGAAAATCCTTAAATTATCCTGCCAATAAACCACATTCCATTCAAAGTCAAAGTAAATATCGGAAAAACTGTTGAAACTGTTGTCCTTATTATAACTCCAACGAATATAATCCATTGTCTGACCATCGTATAAGTCCACCATAGCAGGGATCCCGATGGCTTTGACAACATCATCCCTGGTTGCACCGAAGGTAAAACCTGGGCTTAATGGGTCCTTCACACTTTTGCTCAGCATACCATCTATTGGCATAAAAATTTCATAAATTTGATCATTTGAGCCAAACGTAATTCTAGTATTTCCGTAATACCAAGTTTGGCCCCGAACTTGGTCAGCCGTTCCTAAGAGATTAACTACATCCTGCTTTGTTGAGCCTACTGTAATAATTGGGGCATTCACAATATAGATATTTTTATTGATTTTCAGGTTGCCTTTATCTTCCCAGCTTATAATCGTTCCATTGCTATCAACAGTGATATACGAATTCCCATAGAACCAGTTCCATCTGTCTGTCGTAATCATGTCAATCCTCTCGGGTGTTCCCATTGCCTTTAAAATTTCATCTATCTTGGAATCTGCCCGTATACCGGGAAAGGCCGGATCAATTGAACCAAAATCAATTTTTAAGTTATCATTATTGTCAAAAGAGACTAATTTCTGATTTTTATCAAAACCGATATAAGAGTTTTTGTACCGGTAATAAGTGTATTCAGGGACCCAGATGTCATAATACTCTATTTTGTAATCAAAGTTGACTATATCCGGTGTCCCTAATGCATTTATAACATCCTGCATGCTGGATTCCCAGTTGATTGGAGGGGCTTCAGGATCTTTTTTCCCCATATCTACCTTTAAGCTTCCATTATTGATATAGCCCGTTACTTTTCTATTTTCATCAAAGAATACAATAGAATTGTCGGGATAAGTCCACGGTATGTACCCTTGTATATAACTGGGGCGATAGTTGAATATTTCTTTTGGCGCCCCCATGGCTTTAGCTACATCGTTTCTGGAGGAGCCTATCGTAAATGGCGGCGCTGTAGGGTCTTTTGGACCCAAAATAATTTTATTGTTAAGTTGCGTGTCTGCCCACCAACCAATAACCTTCGAGTAATCATTTACACCGTCAATGGTACACTCGATTTCTATTACTAACATGGGATTATTATATCTCATAACAAAAGTATTATAATTAGTATAGCCAGAGAGAAAAGAATCGGGGCGCCCCAGGACTTCCAAAACATCTTTTTTTGTGGATCCTAGTGTGATGAATGGTTTCCCTACTGTAAAGTCCGATTTTACATTCAGGAGCTGTTCTTTGTTCATTAAATAACGATAAATGACCACAGCGGCCTGTTGGCGCTCCGCATAGTTTTGAGGCGCGAATCTGTTTCCGCCTACGCCTACCATTATACCGTTATCCAGTGCGAATTCGACTGAATTTAAGGCCCATGGTGAAACTAATGTTTTGTCACTTAATTTAGGTATAGTATCAATTTTCTGGTTCATAAGAAGCATCTCGTCTGTAATACCTAAGGCTCTTACAAACATAGCCGCCATTTGTTCTCTTGATGCTTTTTCATTGGGATTGAATATCTTTTGCGGACCTATAGTAATAATCCCATTCTTAAGAGCAGCCTCAATATAAGGATAACTCCAGTGTTCCGGAGCAACATCTTTGAAAGACGGCTCTGCCGGGGATAAGATAAAACAAAAGCCCTGAGCTATTAACTCAGAGCCATGATATAAATCCGGCGGCGACCTATTTTCCCGGGCCGTTACCAGCCAAGTATCGTAAGCACTGGAGAGCTTAACTTCTGTGTTCGGTATGGGAACAGGTGTGGCCTCTCCGTTATTGTCACCGGAAATGTTAACTTTTCTATGGGCTTTAACACCCTCAAAACTGTATAATGATTTTTCTCTGCTTCCTACGTTTGTTACTCTTCTTCTTTGAGAACTTTTTAGTTTCTTACCAATTGCATTGATTGAGTCTTTTAACCCAATTTGCTTTGGTCAAGCCCTCGACCTATTAGTATCGGTCAGCTCCATGCCTCGCAGCACTTCCACCTCCGACCTATCAACCATGTGGTCTACATGGGGTCTTACCCTTAATTGGTGGGATATCTCATCTTAGGGTGAGCTTCACGCTTAGATGCCTTCAGCGTTTATCTCCTCCGCACTTAGCTACCCAGCTGTGCCACTGGCGTGACAACTGGTGCACCAGAGGTGCGTCCATCCCGGTCCTCTCGTACTAAGGACAGACCCTCTCAAATATCCTGCGCCCGCGACAGAT
>ENA-UOOK01001812-UOOK01001812.1-fermentation-metagenome-genome-assembly--contig:-NODE-1812-length-27613-cov-4.242942_pt1 | contig 27613 bp, 14 predicted proteins | sample MGYA00245777_ERZ724023 | MGnify/ENA primary metagenome ERZ724023 (study PRJEB28704, sample SAMN03018312) | fermentation metagenome | biome: anthropogenic terrestrial biome; feature: soil; material... | reverse complement strand
GGCTTTCCGCAAGTACAAGATACTAACCGACAAGGGCAAAGTCACTAAACAGCAAGCCGACCATAAAGCCGAGTCCGAATATAATGAGTTTAACAAATCACAAAAAATCATTTCCGACTTTGATAAAGAAATTAAAAGGTTAGAAAAAAAGGGGGGCAACAATGAATAAAATAGAAGAACTTATACAACAACTTTGCCCCAATGGAGTAGAATACAAAGATTTAGGAGAGGTTCTGGATTATGAGCAACCGACTAAATATATTGTGGAATCAACAAGATACCATAAAGACCATGAAACACCTGTTTTAACGGCTGGTCAAACTTTCATTTTAGGTTATACCGATGAAACAGAGGGTATTTATGAAGCAAGCAAAGAAAATCCTGTTATCATTTTTGATGATTTCACAACTTCATTCCATTGGGTTGATTTTGAATTTAAGGTAAAATCGTCAGCAATGAAAATGCTTCGTCCTAAAAAAGGTTGCGACATTATATTCAGATTTATCTTTTATGCGATGAAGTGTGTGGAATACAATCCACAAGACCACGCTCGGCAATGGATTTCGGTATATTCAAAGTTCCAAATCCCTGTCCCACCACTTCCAATCCAACAAGAAATTGTAAAAATCCTCGATAGTTTCACTCAGCTGGAGGCGGAGCTGGAGGCGGAGCTGGAGGCGCGTCGCAAGCAGTATGAATATTACAGAGATAGTTTGCTTTCGTATGATGAGAATTCAAATGAAGTGGAGTGGAAAACGTTGGGAGAGGTTTGTTTATCAATTTCAGCAGGAGGAGATTTACCAGAAAATTATGTTAAAGGACAAAAATATCCAACAGAAGATTTGCCATATCCAATTTATTCAAATGGTACTGAAAATAACGCTCTTTATGGATACACCGATGGTTTTAAAATTGATAGAGATGCAATAACAATTTCAGCAAGAGGAACAATTGGTTATCACACTATTCGTAAAGCAAAATTTACTCCTATTGTACGTTTAATAACATTAATCCCAAATGATATACTGATTAAGTCTGGATTTTTAAATTACATTTTATATATTACTCCTATCGGAGGAAATGGTGGAAGTATACCACAATTAACTGTTCCAAATGTCAAGAAAATATTAATTCCAGTCCCCCCACTTTCAGAACAAGAACGCATTGTCGGGATATTGGATAAATTCGATGCGTTGGTGAATGACATTTCAGTCGGATTGCCTGCAGAGATAGCAGCTCGTCGAAAGCAGTATGAATATTACAGAGGAAAACTATTGACATTCAGGAAAGCAAATTAGAAACCGACTGAATAATCAGAGTTAATTATATTAATAACATAAATCACATTTTATATAGTATTATGTATAACATCGTAGCCGAAAATCCCGATAGTACCGTAGTAGCGGATTATCAACCCCTTGAACGTAATGAAACAGCATATCAATCAGAAGCCGACCTCGAAAAGTCGTTAATTGAGCAACTTAGCAGGCAGGCGTATGAATACTTGCCTATCACATCGGAAAAACAACTGACGGATAATTTACGCAAGCAGTTAGGACGGCTAAATGATTATGAGTTTACAGATGACGAGTGGAATGATTTCTTCAAATCAACCATTGCCAACCAAAACTACGGCATTGAAGATAAAACGTCAATCATACAGGAGAGCCATATTCAACCTTTCAAAAAAAAGGACGGCACGACCAAAAATATTTATTTGCTCGACAAAGAAAACATCCACAACAACCATTTGCAAGTAATTAATCAGTATGAAACTGCAACAGAAAAAAGGTCAACTCGCTTCGATGTTACCATCTTAGTCAATGGCTTACCTCTTGTACAAATCGAACTCAAACGGCGCGGAGTAGAATTAAAAGAAGCCTTTAATCAAATCAACCGTTACCAACGCGACAGCTTTTGGGCTGACAGTGGCTTGTATGAATATGTGCAATTATTTGTTATTTCTAACGGTACTCACACTAAGTATTACAGCAATACCACGCGTAACAAACACATTATAGAAGCAGAAAAAAACAAACCAAGCAAAGAAAAACGAAGCAGTAACAGCTACGAATTTACATCCTGGTGGGCAGATGCCAACAATAAACCAATTACCGACCTAATAGACTTTACACATACTTTTTTTGCAAAACATTCTATTTTGAATATTCTTACAAAATACTGCGTATTTACTCAAGATAAAATGCTTTTGGCAATGCGTCCATATCAAATTGTAGCTACTGAACAGATTTTAGGAAGAATAAAAGTAGCAAACTATAATAAAAAATACGGCACTACTGAGGCTGGTGGCTATATCTGGCATACTACAGGAAGTGGCAAAACATTAACTTCATTCAAAACGGCTCAGATTGCCAGCAAACTATCTTATATTGATAAGGTTTTATTTGTAGTAGACCGCAAAGACTTGGACTATCAAACCATGAAGGAATATGATAAATTTGAGAAAGGAGCGGCTAATAGCAATTCAAGTACGACAAAACTGAAAAAACAGTTGGAAGACCCACAGGCAAAAATCATCATTACCACCATTCAGAAACTTGCTAAACTAGTTGAAAATTATAAAAATCACGATATTTATGAAAAACCGATAGTTTTAATTTTTGACGAATGCCACCGTTCGCAGTTCGGAGATATGAACAATGCCATCCGCAAAACATTCAAGAAATACTATCTCTTTGGTTTTACCGGTACACCAATTTTTGCAGTCAATTCAAGCTCGAGAAGACTAGTTGATTTAAGAACAACGGAACAAGCCTTTGGTAAAAAATTACACACTTACACCATTGTAGATGCTATTAATGATAAAAATGTCTTACCTTTTAGGGTTGATTATGTAAGCACAATGAAAGAAAAAGAAGACATTCAGGACAGCCAAGTATATGATATAAACCGCGAAAAAGCACTTTTATCAAAAAAAAGAATTGAGAAAATTGTAAGCTATATTTTAGAACATTTCGACCAGAAAACAAAAAGAAATAGTACATACAAATTAAAAGATAAACGAGTAGCAGGTTTTAATTCGATTTTTGCAGTATCAAAAATCGAAGCAGCTAAATTATACTACCTTGAGTTTAAAAAACAGTTAGCTCCCCTGCCAAGCGATAAACAACTTAAAGTAGCGGTCATTTTCAGCTATACACCTAACGAAGAAGTAGATGGTATTTTGGATGAAGAATTTGTGGAAAATACAAAAGAATTAGATAAGAGTTCTAGAGATTTTTTGGAGAGTGCAATTGAGGATTACAATAAACTATACGATACTAACTTCAGCACATCAAGCGATAAATTCCAAAACTATTACAAAGATGTATCTCAAAAAGTAAAAGACCGCGAACTTGACCTGCTTATAGTAGTCAATATGTTTCTCACCGGATTTGATGCTACTACACTCAACACTCTTTGGGTAGATAAGAATTTGCGACTTCATGGGCTGTTACAAGCATATTCTCGCACTAATCGCATACTTAATTCAATAAAAACATATGGTAACATCGTTTGCTTTCGCAATCTGGAAGATGCTACCAATAAGAGCATTGCACTTTTTGGCGACAAACAAGCTTGTGGTATTGTTTTGTTAAAGCCTTTTGACGATTATTATAACGGCTACATAGAAACAAATTCAGAAAATGGTGACCAAAATAAAGTACCCGGTTATAAAGAATTAGTAGAAGATTTGATAGAAAAATTTCCGGTTGCTAAGGAGATTAATGGCGAATATTTGCAAAAAGAATTCATCAAACTATACGGCTCCATACTGAAATATAGAAATATTCTAAGCTCATTTGATGAATTCGCTGGACGGGAAATTTTATCAGAAAGAGATGTGCAAGATTATCACAGTATGTACATAGATTTGTATCAGGAGTTCAGTAAAAAAAGCCAGGGAGACAGTGAAAATATAAATGATGATATTGTCTTTGAAATGGAATTAATTAAGCAGGTTGAAATAAATATTGATTATATTTTAGATTTAATTCGCAAGTATCATGATGGAAATTCATTAGATGCTGAAATAATTGTAACTATCGGTAAGGCAGTAAATTCAAGTGTTGAATTAAGAAGCAAAAAAGATTTAATCGAAAACTTCATCACATCTCTCACGCCCGATGCCGATATTGATGAAGAATGGCATACCTATGTTTCAAAGAAAAAAGACGAAGAATTTAAAAAAATCATTGAAGATGAAAATCTGAATAGTGAAGAAGCGATAAAATTTATTGAAGATGCATTTAAGAGTGGATATATTCAGGAAACAGGCACAGCCATTACACATGTTCTGCCTGCGATATCACGTTTCACGCCGAATGGCGAACGCACAAAAAAGAAAGAAACTGTTATTGAAAGATTTCATGAATTTTTCAATCGATTCTACACTATTACAAGTCCAAATTCAGAATAAAAAGGACTTACTACCATTTGTAATTCTCTGATTATCGGTGTCGGGATGATATAATTTTGAGATGCAACTTTTTGCTCCATATGGCATAATAGTTCAACCACTCCTGCACCTGTCCAAGTAAGAATTCACAAATATAAGTTTTTTTTGATAAATACATATCAAATTTTATTATTTTTGAATTCATTTTAATTATATCATTATGAAAAAAATAATATTAATATATTCAATTTTAACGGTTTCAGCTTTAATTGCCTTTTCTCAGTCTGATTTAAATTTTTCAGGGAATGGAGCTCCAATTGAATTACAAAATGCAGATAGTTTAATTGGAACTACTGAACAAAATAAAGGTATTTATCGCTATTATGAAGGTAATGTTGCATTTAAGCAAGGCGATCTATATGTTAAATGCCAAAAAGCAGTTCAAAATATTTCTGCAAATACTATAGATTTAACTGGAAATGTAGTAATCACTCAAAATGACTTAAAACTCACTTCCCCTAAAGTCTTTTATAATGGTTCCACTAGAATTGCTCAATCCACAAGAAGTATAATAATAACTGATAAAAATATGAAATTAGTAGCTGACCAAGGTTACTATAATACTAATACAGCAATTGCAAATTTTTATGGAAATGTATCAGTAATTGATGATACAGTAAAAATTAAATCTGATTCAATCGAATATAACAGAAGAACTCTTTTTAGTAAAGCATACGGAAATGCAAAAGTAGAAGATGATTCTTCGATTATTTATGGTGATTATTTAGAACATCATAGACAAACGCGAGATTCAAAAGCCATAGGAAATGTAATAATTATTGGTAAATATAATAGCACATATCTTACTACAGATACTATTGAATATAATGCTCAAATGAGATATACTTATGCTACTGAGAATCCAATATTATTTAAAATAGATACAACTATAAATACAATAGATACTACAATCGTTGAAATTGAAAATGATTCAAGCAAAATAGCAAAATCAAATTTACACGTTTTTGATACAATGAGCATTTCTTCAAATAAAATGGAGTCCATCCGCATAAATAATGATGACCGTTATATTTTTTCAGGTAATACTCAAGTCTATAAAAACAATTTGCAGGCTTTAGCTGATACAATTATTTATTATAATGAAGACGGATTGATTTATTTATACGGTTCTCCAGTAGTATGGTACGATTCTACTCAACTCATAGCTGATACTATTTCAATTTATATAAAGAAAAATAATAAAGTAGATAAAATAATTGCTCAAGGTGCTGCCTTTGCTACAATTAAGAATGATACAATTAATTCTGAAAAAATCAATCAATTAATGGGGCATACAATTTCAATTTTATTTAAAAACGATACAATTGACTTTGTGAATTCTTTTGGAGATGCAAAATCACTTTTATTTATGTCAAATGATGATGGGACTGATGATGGTGCTACTCAAACATCTGCTGATACTATTAAAGTAAAATTTATAGATGGAGAAGCTAGTCAGTTCATTGGTCTGGGAGGGATAGTTGGAGAAGCAATTCCCGAAAATATATTAATTGTTGATATTAAAAAATATTATCTTCCTGATTTTAGAAGAAAAGATAATAAACCACAAAAAAAATCGCTACTACAAATAAATTAAATACATTTTTATTTTTTTAAATGATTAATTACAAAACAATTATTTTCGACTTAGATGGTACTATTTCTGACCCAAAGGTTGGTCTAGTAAATTCAATTATATATTCATGCAAAAAATTTGGAATTACTGAATATGATATAAATGAATTTTCGTCTTTTATTGGTCCTCCTCTTCACATTTCATATCAAAAGAGATTTAATTTAAGCAATGATGATGCTAATCTAATAGTAAAATATTATCGCGAATATTACGAAGAAAAAGGAAAATTTGAAAATAAATTATATAATGGAATCACAGAACTGTTGCATAAATTATATATTTCAAATAAAACTCTTGCAATAGCTACTTCTAAACCCACTCACTTCACAAAGCAAATTTTATCACACTTTTCTATTGATAAATATTTTAAAGTCATCGTGGGAAGTAACTTAGATAACACAATGAGTGATAAAAGTGAAATTATAGCAGAGGTTTTAAGTCAATTAAATCCATCTTCGCTGGAAGAAACAATTATGATAGGTGATAGATATTTTGATATTATTGGAGCTCATTCTAATAATATTAAATGTATTTCAGTTCTTTATGGATATGGGAGTAGGACAGAATTTGAAAAGTATTCTACAGACTACATTTTAGAAAATGTAGAGCAACTCAATGATTTTTTAATACATATTTAATATTTTGTAGCGCGTACGGGAATTGAACCCGTGTTTGAGCCTTGAGAGAGCCCTGTCCTAGCCTCTAGACGAACGCGCCATCAACTTATACATCGGAGAAATGAATAATATTACATTTCCCTAACTAATAAAGATTTCAAAATTAAGAAAAAATATTCTTTTTTCAATAAAAATTTTTCAATTATCACCTTTATCATAAAAAACAAATCTCTTTTAATATAAAAAGACTATTATTTAATAATAAAGTAAAATATATCTTCATAAGCTCGTAAATTTTTATTATTTTTGTTGCTTATTAATTTATTGATCTTTATCATTATTGAAATAAAAAAATGGACGAAAAATTATATTCCGAAATTAATGTAACTGAAGAAACTGCATTAGAAGTTGGTCTAACAAAAAAAGAATATCAAAATATTTTAGAAATATTAGGTCGTACTCCTACATATACCGAATTAGGAATGTATGGTGTACTATGGAGCGAACATTGCTCATATAAAAATTCAATTAAACAAATCAAGACTCTTCCCCGCTCCGGTGGTAGATTATTAGTCGATGCTGGTGAGGAAAATGCTGGTTTAGTCGATATCGGAGATGGATATGCAATTTGCTTCAAAATAGAAAGCCATAATCACCCTTCTGCTATTGAGCCTTTTGAAGGTGCAGCTACAGGTGTGGGCGGAATTTTAAGAGATATTTTCTCAATGGGAGCTCGTCCAATTGCAGCACTTAATTCACTTCGTTTCGGTGAATTAGATAACGAAAGAACAAAATTCCTACTAAGAGGTGTAGTAAATGGTATTAGCCACTATGGTAATTCATTTGGAGTCCCTACTGTAGCAGGTGAAATATACTTTGATGATTGTTATTTTGATAATCCACTAGTTAATGCAATGGCAGTTGGAATTGTGAAAACTAATCAAACTGCTTCTGCAGCAGCAAAAGGACCAGGAAACCCTGTGATGATAGTTGGCTCAAGTACTGGACGAGATGGAATTCATGGAGCTTCTTTGCTTGCATCAAGAGAATTTGATGAGCAAACTGAAGATATGAGACCAACTGTTCAAGTAGGCGATCCATTTGCCGAAAAAATGCTTCTGGAGGTTACTCTCGAACTAATTAGAAGTGGAAGTGTAGTTGGAGTGCAAGATATGGGTGCAGCAGGTATTAGTTGCTCTACATCTGAAATGAGCGCTAAAACTGATGTCGGAATGAAAATAGATTTAGATAAAGTACCCCTACGAGAAGAAGGCATGAGTGCTTATGAAATATTATTATCTGAATCTCAGGAAAGAATGCTGTTTATCATTGATAAAGATAAAGTTGATATTGCAATGTCAATTTGCAAAAAGTGGGATGTTCCAATGGTTCAAATTGGAGAAGTAATTGAGGGTGGTAAATTAATTATGCACCGAAATGGGAAATTAGTTGTTAATCTTGTAGCCGATAGTTTAGTCTTAGGTGGTGGAGCTCCTCAAAATGATCCTGATTATAAAGAACCAAAATATTTAATCGAAACAAGAAAATATGATGTAAATAATCATAATTTAGATATTGCTCAACCGGAAGATTTCTGGTCAATATTAAAATCCCCTACAATCGCGTCAAAAAGATGGATTTATAAACAATATGATTCACAAGTACGCACAAATACAATTTCAATTAAAGGAGATGCAGGAGTAATTAGATTAAAAGAATTACCAGGAAGAGGTATTGCGATTACTACAGATTGCAATTCAAGATATTGTTATTTAGATCCATATATTGGAGGACTCTCTTCAGTATGCGAATCTGCAAGAAACGTAGTATGTACTGGTGCTGAGCCTGTAGCAATTACAGATTGCTTAAATTTTGGAAATCCATATGATCCAGAGGTTTATTGGACTTTTAGAGAAGCTATGAGAGGAATTGGTGACGCTTGCCGTGCTTTAAATACTCCAGTTACAGGTGGAAATGTAAGTTTCCATAATGAATCAAAAGAATTTGCAATTTACCCTACACCAACTATTGGCATGCTCGGTATTATTGATAATATAGACAACGTGATGAGTGCTGATTTCAAAAATGAGGGCGATGAAATTTACTTAATCGGTAATAATAGAAAAGAGTTAGGTGGTTCTGAATATTTAAAACAAAAATTAGGGAAATTAGTGGGATTACCACCAACTTTAATATTAGAAGATGAAATTAACTTGCAAAAATTAACACTTTCGCTAATTAACGAAAAAATAATTAATTCTGCTCACGATACTTCTGAGGGTGGTATTGCAATAGCTTTAGCTGAATCAGCAATTTATTCCGGTAAATTAGGTTGTGAAATTGATATAGAAGAGCTATCGGTCGGACAATTATTTGGCGAATCTCAATCACGAATAATTGTTAGTATCAATCCTAATAATTTTGACAAATTAAAAGAAAAATGCTTTGAATTTAAAACAGGACTTTATAAATTAGGAAAAGTTATTAATAATTCTTTTATCATAAATAATTATATAAATACTACTGTAGAAAAATTAAGTGAAGAATATGAAAATGCTATTCCTTATATTATGAATACGAAATTTAAAAAATAGTTTTTAATTTATGAAAAATAATTCTGATATAAATAAATTAGGGAAAAGTCTTAATACAAGCAAATATGTATTATTAGCTACAAATATTATAGCATCTATTTTATTCCTTGTAGCATATTCATTATCAAAAGAAATTTGGTTCCTTATAATTGGGATTGCACTAATTGCAGTTTGTATTTTTACAATTTTAATTCTTAAAAAGCTTCAAAATAAATTAAATTCAATAAATAAAAATCAATAAATTATGATAAGAGGAATTCCATCATCTCCAGGTATTTATATGGGAAAAGCTATCGTTGAATTTTCCCAAGATATGATTGATTATGAAAATATAATTTCTGATGATGAAATTCAACCAAATATTGAAAAATTTAGAAATGCAATTAAAGTTCTTTCTACTGATTACAACGCAATAATAAATGATGTCGATAAATATCAACCAAATATTGCAGCAATTTTGGAATCAAATTTAATGCTTATTAATGATGAAATACTAAACAACAATATTATTGAATATATTAAAAAAGGTTTTTCTTCAGAAAGTGCAATAACATTTCATTATGACCAACAAAAGAATTTCTTACTAAATACTCAAGATTCTATTCTTAGAGAACGTGCTTTTGAAATTGAAAATATCAAAGAAAGGCTGTTAGACATAATTTGGAATAGAAATGAATTTACTAAAGTAAACAGTGGTGATATTTTAATTGCTAAAAACATAACTCCGTCAGAACTAATTCATTATTTTAAAATTGGAATATCCGGTATAATTACTGAAGCAGGTGGAATTACTTCGCATTGTTCTATTCTAGCTCGATCTTTTATGATTCCAGCAGTAATTAGTGTGAAAGATGCTTGCACTAACATAAAAACTGGTGACAATGTGATACTTAATGGTTTTTCTGGAGTAATTATAGTAAATCCTGACAATCAGGAAATATCTGATTATCAATTAAAAACTATAATCGAAGAAGAACATCACTCTCGCTTAGGTGAATTACGCAATCTTCCGACAGAATCAAAAGATGGAAGAAAAATTAAACTTATGTCCAATGTCGATACTTCTCATGATATTGAAAATGCTGCAAAAATTAAATCTGAAGGTGTTGGATTAGTAAGAACAGAAAGTTTGATAATTGGGCTAAATTATTTTCCTAACGAAGAAGATCAATACACTTGGTATATGCACTTTGCCAATAGAGCATATCCTGACTCAATTACTTTTAGAGCATTTGATATTGGAGGAGATAAATATTTCAAAGATACAGAAATTTTTGAAGAAAATCCTGCACTTGGGCATAGAGGTATTAGGTTTTTATTAGAAAAAAAAGATGTTTTTAAAATTCAAATTAGAGCGATTTTAAGAGCATCTGTCAATAAAAATATAAAATTTATGCTACCTATGGTTATTAATACTAACGAAGTAAAAGAAACTATTTCTCTCATTGAGCAATGTAAAAAAGAGCTAAAACAAGAGGGCTATCTATTTGATAATCGAATTCCAGTCGGAATAATGATTGAAACTCCTGCAGCTGCTTTAATTAGTGATAAATTAGCTAAATATTGCGATTTCTTTAGTATTGGCACAAATGACTTAACTCAATACACATTAGCAGCAGATAGAAATAACCAAAAAGTAAATTCAATTTATGACTCTTTCCATCCAGCTGTTTTAAATTTAATTAAATTGACCGTTGATAATTCAGAAAAAGCCGGAATTGAATTAAGTATTTGCGGTGAAATTGCTGGTCATACCTCGGCTACAAAATTATTAGTTGGGCTTGGAATTAATCAATTCAGCGTATCTCCATCAATTCAGTTAGACTTAAAAAAACGAATTAGAAACATTAAATATAATTCAGCAAAAGTTTTTGCTAATAAAATATTGAAATTTGAAAGCCCAGAACAAGTTAGAAATGCACTTGTTAACTCTGAAAAAAATAATTAATAACTTTTATTTGTAAATTCGCTTTTATATTTTCTCATAAATGTTAAAAGCTGCATTTAATTGATTTTCTGCATCTATTTCAGATGGAATAAACTTTGCAAACTTAACTAAATCAGATTGATTTAATAAAAATATCAAATCATTAATCACCACAGAATCCATTTTATTTTGTAATGAAAATTTAATTTCCTCTGTTGTATTTTCCAAAGCCGGTATATCATATTTAAGCTCTAAATATCTCCTAAAAGCTTCTGATAAGAGTGAATAATGCAATTTTATTTCTGATTTCTTATATAATTCTCTTTCTTTAAGAGAAATTAATTCATCAAATAACCATTTTTTCGGATCAATTATTATTTCTTTATGCTTTTCTTCTATTATCTTTGGTTTTCTTTTTTTATTCTTCCAAATTTTGAACATAATAAATATTAATACAATAAGTCCAAAAAATGCAAGTATAAATGGAAAATAATCCATTAAATTTTTATCTTCGTTAAGAAATCCTTTAATAGCATTAATATCTTTCATTTGAGAAATATCTATGGAATTTACCTTCAACGTAAGTGCAGAAGTATTATAAACTTTAGTCAGTTGATTATTATCAATATAAACAAAGACGAGAGGCATTATATTATAAATCCCACTGTCAAAAGATGTTAAATATAATTTTTGAGATAAATATTGTTTATTTTTTAGATTAATTGTATCAATTTGTGAAATTGATATTATTTTTAATCCATTTAAGCTATCTATTAAATTTGGATATATAATTTTTCCATCTAATAATGGCGTTTGAAGTGTTAGCACTGCCCTAGAACCAATTAATATTTCGGTCGAATCTAGTTGAGCAGTAAACTCATTTGAGAATAGTTTATTCGTTGATAAAGTAATTACAAATAAAAGAAATATATATATTAATAAAATTTTTATGAACTTCATCGTTTATAGTATTTTAAAGAAAAAATCTTTACAAAAATAATGTTTTAAAGTTAATTTAAAAAATATGAATGAATTATATCCTCTACCCCAAAAATCAAGTTCGCCAAAAGAAAGTCAATTAAGCCTATTTTCATTATCTTTTATTGCTATTTTCACTATCATTATGTGGCATTTTATTCCATTTGGGAAATCGATACTATACCCTTTTGTAATATTAGGTACTTGGTTTCACGAAATGGGACATGGAATATTTGCATTATTACTTGGTGCAAATTTTGAGTATCTTCAAATATTTTCAAATGGTTCAGGAGTAGCTTACTACTCGGGAGATGTATTTTTTGGTAGAATTGGAAGAGCTTTAATTGCCTTTGCTGGACCAATAGCACCGTCTATTATTGGTTATTTTTTCATTGTAGCATCAAAAAATTTAAATAGTAGCCGGAAAATAATGTTAATATTTTCTATTATTCTAGCTATATGTGATATAATTTGGGTAAGAAGTATGTTTGGATTTATCTTTATAATGGTATTTGCTGTAATCTTTTTTATAGCTTCTCTTTATGGAGGGAAGCAATTAAATAAATTTTTATGTCAATTTATCGGAATACAGGCTTTTTTAAGTTTATACTTGAGTATAGATTATTTATTCTCAAGCAAAGGTACAACTGAAGCAGGTACTTATTATTCAGACACTTTTGTAATGGAACAAATGTTATTCCTACCTCATTATATTTGGGCTACTTTTATTGTATTATTTTCATTAGTTTTAATTTATCGTAGCTTTAGAAAAGTAATGAAATAACTTTATTTTATTAAATAATACCCAATAAATATCTTAAAAACAATTTTAAAAATTTCTATAGAATTTGAGATCTTATGCTTAGAATGAATGAAATATTCACCCAAAATGAAATAAAGAAATAATAATAAAATTGGAATATTTGAAGATAAAAGAAACATTAGGATTAATGATAAAATTAATATTATAAGCATAAATCGTAGAAGAATAAATATTTTCAATTCTCCCGATAGGATATCTTTACTATCATAATTGTCAAATTCATAATCAGCTATTGAAAAAAGCACTTTTTTCATTCCTAAAAAAGAATCAATTAAACTAATAGCAAAAAATGATAATATTAAGTTCTCAATTATTTCGTCGTTTTTATTTATATTTAGGACTGCTAATGGCAAGAATAATAATAAATTTATTGTCCATTTTAATATATTTAATTGCTTAATTAACAATTTGATATTTGATGATTTTTTTTCAATGAAAACATTGATTTTATAATTTTTTGCAATTTGCTTTGATAATGATTTGTCAGGCTTTATAGCATAACCTTTATTTGCATTTTCCCATATTATTAGATCTGAATTGCTATCACCTATATAATCAAAATTATATTTCCCAAATAATTCTTCTAGTTTATTTAGTTTGTTTGATGAAGATAAATTAATATTATTTTCGCTACCGTAAGCACCTTTAAAAATTTGCAAATGATTATTTATTTTATCAGCAATTGACTGCATTGAAGCAGTAGCTAGATATATTTCCCTACCTTTAGATTTTTCGTCTTTCAGAAATTTTAGAACAACTTCGTTATAAGGTAATTGATTTGCGATAATATTGGAATACTTTTCTATATGACTTTTAAAAAAATATTTTCCTTTGGGCAACCATAAAATAGCTTTTAAATAATTACTTGGATAATTCTTAAGCATTTGGATCATCGATAAAGCAGTAGAATCAATATTTAATAAAGATCCGTCTAAATCAGTTACAATTGGAATATTTTTTTCAATGTGTGACATTATTTTCTTTAAGAATATCAAATAATTTTAGAGCTGACAAGAACGTTTCATCCATATTATAATACATATATTCGGCTAATCGACCAATGAAATATACATTTTCAAGTTGTTTAGCTTCATTGATGTATTTATCATATAATATTTTATTTTCATTATTAATTATTGGATAATAAGCTTCATTTTGACCAATTATATGTTGAGTAGGATATTCTTTCGCAACAATAGTATTATTATTAATTTTTCTTTTATAAAAATGCTTAAATTCGGTAATTCGTGTAAAATCGAAATTGTTTGGGAAATTGTTTTGGGCTACTTTTTGATAGAATTCAATTTCATATACTTCGAGCTTAAAATCTAAAGATCTATATGGTAATTCACCATATTTGTAATCGAAAAATTCATCTATTTTGCCTGTATAAATCAATTTGTCATAAGATATTTCATTTTCAATATCACTTAATCTCATATTTAATTTCAATTCAATATTTGGATGAGCTATCATTTTATTAAAAATTGCTGTATATCCATCTTTTGGCATTGCTTGATATTTATCTTGGAAATATCTATCATCTCGAGATAAATAAACAGGTATTCTCCCTGTAATAGATTCATCTATTTCATCTGGAGATAAATGCCATTGCTTAATAGTATAATTAAGGAATATTTTTTCATATATATATTCATATAAGAACTTCAGCAATGGATCGCTTGATTTCCTTAATTCAAGTATTGGAATTTTTTGACCATATGAATATTTTTCTAATAGTTTACTTTCAATTTCATTTGCTAATTTTGGAGGGAAAACTTTATAAATAGCATCAAAATTAAATGGTACAGGAATATCAATTCCATCGACATTTGCAAGCACTCTGTGAAAATATACTTCCCATTCTGTAAACTTACTAATATAATCAAATACTAATTTTGATTTAGTATGAAAAATATGAGGTCCATATTTATGAACTAGAATCCCATTCTCATCTAGATAATCATAGCAATTACCTCCAATATGGTTGCGAGAGTCAATAATTAATACTTTCTTATTTAAAATATTTGCAACTCTCTCTGCAATTACACAACCACTTATCCCTGCTCCTACAATTAAATAATCATACATCATCGTTTTATTATATTTTTTAATTCATTTCTATCAATTAATTTTATACTTAAAGAAGTTAAATAATAAATTATTGACACAATTATTATCACAATAAATACATTCAAACCAAAATTTTTGAGAAGTAATCCTACTGATACCGATATTCCTAATACAAAAAAAACCTTTAAAATACTTTTGATGAAATTATATTGAATTATTTGAAATAAAGTCATTGCATACAATATAAAAATAGTCGCTTCTCCGATAATTGAAGCATATACTGCTCCATAGTTACCATATTGTTGAATCAGAATAAAATTAGCAGCAAGTGAAATAATACTTCCAATTATTGTTGCTTGCATTACTTTTTTTTCATAATTCCATGCTATTAATGCTGGAGTAACAGATGTATTCATATACATAATAATTCCTGATATTACATAAATTTGAAATAGAGGAATTGAGGCAGAAAATTCTTTTTTTAGAGCTAATGTAATTATTTCTGGTGATAGATACATTATCATAAAAATAAAACATCCCACCAAAATATTTAGAGTGAAAAACTTGTTATATACAACTAACCTCTCTTCTTTTTCTCTAGTACGAGCTAATAATTGGAAAAATGACATCTGTATAATATTACTTGGTACAACTCCAAATGTAATAAATTTAAAAGCTCCACCAAAAATCCCTATATCATAAGCACTTACCTTGTAATATTCCATAATTAAGATATTAGCTTTATTTAACAAAGTAGCAGCTAAAATGTAAATTGTAAGAGGAAGAAGTGATTTCATTACAACTTTTAGTACTTCTTTATCTATTTGTAATCGGAATTTAAATTCTTTTTTGTGATAATAAATTAGAAGCAAAATAACATTTAGAAATGCTGAAAGAGTTGTAATTAAAGTAGCTGGAATTACATCTGCCCTACTTTTAACAAATATTAAATAACCTATCAATGTCAATGAGCTTGTGAGAACTTGGCGTGTAGCCATAACTCCCATTTTTTCCATTCCCTGAAATGCCCAATCTAAATTTAATGCATTAGTAAAAAGTATAATCATATAAATATATGATACTGTCTTTTTTTCAGGACTAATATTTATGAAATTTAGTATTAAGAGATATAAAATTGATGTAAATACTGCTAAAATTAGCCTTGAAGTTATTATAGTATTAACTATTTTAGAAATATCATAATCTTTCTTGGCAATTTCGCGTGAGCCGATTTGATAAAAAGCTAATACTACCAAAATTAAGAAAAAACTGGAAAATGAATCTCCAAAACTAATTACACCATACCCATTAGGAGTAACGACTCTCATCAAATAGAGAGTCGTTATCAATACTATCCCCTTATTTACTAATTCAGATACAGAAAGAGTAGCAATATTCTTTAGTATCTTTTTCTTATCATACATTAAATTCTAATTCTTTCCACCAAGATAAATCAATTTCTTCGAATATAGAATCTCTTGCTTCAACTTCTTGTAAATATGCATCTTCTTCTTTTGTAAGTCGTTTTTTATTCTGTACTTTATCAGCATATTCAAGAAGTTTATTAAAGTCACTATGATGATTCGCTAGTCTCATTTCAGCATAATCTTTAGCAGATTGAGCATGAATTAAGAATTGCCAATCTGAGCTTTGTTCTAATAATAATTCTCTATATGCTTGCTCTAATATTCTTTTAGCTTTTTTAGTCAGCTTTTCGAGAGGATACTTTTGGAAAAACATAATTAAAGAATTTTCATCATTATAGATATGTTCCCAAGTCCAAATATTGTCTTTATTGCTCCAAACATCGTGATTATTATTCACCCCCCAAGATCCTTCATTCATTCGAATTACTTCAGATGGATTCATTTTCTTCACCTGTTCTGAACAAGTAGCACTTTTAATCCAAGGCGATTGGCTCATTCCCTGCAATACTGCTTTAATGAATTTTGGACCCTCAAACCACCAATGCCCAAATAATTCAGTATCAAAAGGAGTACAAATTGTGGCTTGCATATTTTTTTCATTTTTGAAATGATTTACTGAATTTTCAAGATGATGAACAAAATGATTTGATTGCATATCGATTTTATCATCAACCCAATCAGGGTGATATAATTGTTTATACATCATATCTGCTTCAGTATCTGTTACTTTCCAGTATCTTAATCTAGATTTATTTTGAAATTCTTTTTTATGAAAATCTAAATAATCAGGATGTCCTGGATAACCTGTTTTGCCGCACCAGACTTGCATTGATATGCTTCTATGTCTTGAAAATACATTTGCAGTACCATATTCTACTTTTTCAGAAGATGAAACATTATAAATTTTAAGAGGTGTTTTCTCTAAATTATAATTATTTACCCAAATTGGTTTAAAATCTTCCCTATTGCCATCTTTATAATATCCGAGTGGAATAGCTTCAGAAATATGTTTTTCATCAGTTATAAAATAATTAATTCCGTGGTTTGCTAAAAATTGCTCAATTCCAGGTCTTAATTTTGGGATATTATATGGGAATATTGGTAAAAGTGAATGCCACTCGTATGATGGTCTATATGCACATTCAGGCAACCAAATTCCTTTTGGTTCTCTACCAAAATGCTTTATATAATTCTCTTTGCCGAGTTTTATTTGCATATTAATAGATTTCTCTGTTGGTAATAAAGGTAAATACCCATGAGTAGCAGCGCAAGTAATAATTTCAATAGCTTTTTTATCTTGCAATTTTTTGAAAGCACCAATTATATTAGATTTATACTTTTTTTGGTAATCATCTAGAACTGATTGATACCATTTTTCCCAATATTCTGTTAAATAAATATGATGTTGGTCATAATTATGATCTGAATAAAATTTTCTATCTTCTTTTGCAAGATTTATTTTTTCAGTGCAATAATCTATAAATAATTGAGGAAAATCTGGATGAGCTAATTGTTCACATAATACAGGAGTAATACCTATTGTAATTTTTGGTAAAATTTTATTTTCGACTAATTCATTTAATGCATTCAGTATTGGTATATAACACTCTGCAACAGCCTCATGCAACCAATCCTCTCCGTGAGGCCAAGTGCCATGATGTAATACCCAAGGAAGATGGGAATGTAACACTAAAATATAATTTCCAGATAACATAATTTTACTCCATAATATAAATAAATAATTGCAAATTTAAATTAAATAAAGTAAATAAGTAACAATTATTTTAAAATAATTATAATTATTTTAAAAAATAAAGTTAGTTAAATAATTATTTATCTTCCACCCTCTAAAGATATTCTTAAGTCTAAGCCAAATTGAGTAGTAGTAAATCCCGGTGATCCAACACCTTCATTAAATGTGCCTTCATACCTGAAAAATAATGATGCTCTTACAGCATTGCTCACAGTATAAGTGCCACGAGGTTCTATTACAATTTGAGTATTTCCAGTAAGTACTCTACCATCTTGAGGATTATTTCTTTTCATAATATCATAAGTAGCTATTTTATTAGATTTGTATGAAGTTAGCATACTTACTTCAAAATCATTTTTAAGTATTATTCCAAATAATGGGAATTCAAATCCTTTCATTGTATATCCAGCTTGCAACTGAATTTCTTCAGAAGAATTACGAGTTAATGTAGCTTTTTGTACAGCAGAAAGCATATAATTATTTGTAGAATTCCATACTAATCTAAAATTCAATAAACCATCAAACGTTTTTTCATCAAATGTAGCATTTAAGCCAATTAAAGGCATAAACCCAGTTTCTACATTTTGGCCCTCTATCACTTTACCATTATCAGTTATACGTATATTTTCAGTATATTTAGATGTATAAGAATGATCTAATGCTAATCGTTTCACCCATTTACTCCATAGAGGGAATTTCTCTAATCCTTCCCAACTCAATCGCCAATTAAGAGCTGGTAAAAATTTCCCAATACTTCCTTTTGTCAATGAGAATGCTTCTAATCCTTCATAAAATGCATCAGAGATAGCTTCCATTTTTGCAACATTTTTTTCTAAAGTGTCGAGAGAGTTATTTGCATCAATAGCCAATTCTCTTTGTTCATATATTTCGATAATATGGTCTGCTGTATTATTGAATACATTAATTCCAAAAACTAAAGGCAATGATAAGAATGAACGTGATAATTGCTGAGTTACGAAAATATTTGAGAAATTTGGGATTCCCATACTATCGGCAGTAACAGTTTGAGTCTTATTATATTGTCTAGATGTAAGCCAGTTTACGTCTAATTTAGCTCCTTTCCAAAGAGTTTTAGAAGTCCTTGCTTCTAAGTTATTCACCTGTCTATATACATCTTGATATACTCCGTTTGCAGGACGACGTCCAGCTGTAGTTTTAAATGTAAAAAATGGGAACGCATCAGATTTTTGTATATTAAAATCACCATGTGGATTAGATATTAGACCTAATTGGTAAGCAGCTGAAGGTCCTAAATATTCTTCATTTTGCATACCAGCAAATCCTCTTAAAAAATTAGTAAAACCACTTCCACCAAAAACTCCAGGATTTTGTGCATTATTTTGTTGTGAAAAAGTAATATCTAATTTTTCATAATCAAAAAATATATATTGAATGACATCGCCGACTGTAGTCAAAAATGAATTAGAGTTAGTTTTCTTATTTGTATCAATTCTACTTGTGCCTCTGTCATTAATATCAGCACCATCAAATATTCCATTTCCGAACTGCATTAATTTAAATCCCATTTTAAATCTAATGTCGTTATTATACATAGAATTTTTTACTCTATCCATTAATGCAGGATCTGGTTGCATAGGATTAGACCAACTATAAGTAGTTCTATAGCTAGCACTCATATCAACTACTCTATTAAATAATTTTCCAAATGGTAATCTTGGTGTCAAATTAATATCAAAATTCTGATTATGAAGCACATCACTACCGAAATTAACTACTTTCCCACTATTAAATAGTATTTGTTTAGTCAATTCTGAACTAGATCTTTGTCTACCGAATTCATCTAATTCTAAAGGTACTAAAGAACTTGTCGTTGTAAATGAGTAGCCAATAATTGGACTTAATATACCATTTTCGGATAATCTCCAATTAATTTCGGCCATCCTCTCAGCACCAAAATTTCTAAAAATTGGAGACGGATAATTACTAAAACGAGACTGTTCAGTTGTTCTACTTCTCGTAAAAGAAATATTTGTATTAAATACATTTGGTAAGAAGTTGATCTTATAATCAGAATAAGAACCTAATATAGGGAATTCTTTGCCGATCCATGAAATTGGTTTTAGAGATAATACATCTGGGATAGTAACAGAGTATTTCAATCCATATCTCCATATCCAATAAAATTTCTCTTGAACATTTGGATTTCTCTCAAATTCCTGACTATGTGAGAAATTCATTACCATTCGATTTAATGTTTCTTTTATTAACCAATGATTAATAGGGATTCCCATTTTAAAATCAGAGATTGCAAAATTATCACCTACTCTTATGGATTCAGCTCTTCTACGTATATTATTTGATTGAGCTTGTGCTGATGCTTCAGATTCACCATTTACTATTGCTTGTCTATACACGGCTTGTGCAGCATTTTCCACTTGAATATCACTATTTGGCATATAAGTAGGTGTCTGATTATTTTCAGTATGAGAATATGATACAGGGATGCGAGTTTCTCTAAATATTTTTGGTAGTAATTTCTCAACATTTGCATTCATAGCAACACTCCAATCAGCATTTGTAGTGCGATTGCCAAATTTTTCTTCTAATCTGTGGAAATTTGGTTTAGAGTAATTAATATTTGCATTAATATTTCCTAAATCTGCTAGTTTTATATCTGCACTAGCAAGTGCTGCCCAATCATTTGCACTTTCTGGATTGAGTAATCTAAGCTCATTTACCCACATTGTCGTGGATAATTCATTAGGATATTGATCCGGAGAATTGGCTATACCATAAGCTAAAAATTGTACTCGAGTCATAACTGGATTACCTTTTACAGCGAAAATTGAACCCGGTTGATTTGGTACAGGGAATTCGATTCGTCTAAATGTACCCATAGAATCGCGAGCTTGTTTAATAGCTGATAATTGAGTAATATCAATTTCAACTTCTTGCCAACCATTATATAAAGGTCTGCGATATTCATAATAATTTGATGAATCAATTCCAAATCTAAAAATTGAATATGCCTTAGGTGTACCACCATTATATGGCATTGAGCCATCACCATGAACAAAATATTTTAACTTTTTATAATTAAATAAATCTAATTGTCTTATATATTTAACAGCTAATCGCTCATCGCTATATCTTAAATTTTTCACACTGATAGATAATGACTGTTCATTTAAATTTGTAACATCATTTGGATCAGTTGACACTTGTTTAGGTGGATTTACTCCAGGTGGCATAGTATAATATGTAGGAGCTTCACTATTATCCCAAATATTCACAAACTCTACAGTCATAGTAGAATCACCTGGATCTACATTTGATTGAATATTATTATTTCTTTGCCATTCAGAACCTATTAATTTCCAATCAACAATTACAGCTTTAAAGAAACCACCCTGCACCCTTACTCTCGCATATTGAATATTAGAGAAAGAAGGATTACCAAATCTATTTGTTGGTTTTCTAATTGGAATTCTCCAAGTAAGATAACCAGTTTGCCGATTACCACCGACAATTTGCGAATTTCTTCCTTCAGCGGTATCTAAGTTAATTTCATAAGTGAAATAACTATTTGCAGTGGAAATTGATTGACCATTAGCCGGATTTAGAATTTCAGTATCTGGATATCTACCTGCCTCGGATGATTGAGCATTTCCCTCGTAATTATTATATTCTCCGAAATCAGTTTCATCTCTTTTGTCATCATCTTTATTATAATCAAATCTGAAATTATCTCTTGCTGGATCCGGTTCTAAATTCAAAGGGAAAGGATAAATTTCTTGTTCTTGGTCATCAGCAATTTGGTCAATACCAACATCTTCACCAACATCTATAATATTATTTGGGATAGGATTAGCTTCAGTAATACCATCTTCAGTGTTTAAAGACATATTAGGTATAACATCTTCACTTATCAAACCTAAATCTACATACATTTTAGTAGTATGCTCTGGTTGTTCAGGTTTCATAGTGATTTCAAGAAATTCGATATTATCTTGGTCAAAATTTGTATATGAAGAAGAAATTAATCTCTGCATACCACCCCAAATTTTTTCCTTATTGGTAAAATCACTACTAAAAGTATTATTTGGATCGTATTCAGGGTTAAGTGAATCAAGGAATTGAGGATTATTATTGTAAATACCTCTAATTTTAGGATCAAATTTAATATATAAAGCAGAAGTTTTTGTAAAGCCACTTCTAATTTCTCTTTGAGGCCATACTTCTTTAATATCAATTCTTGGATATCCAAAAGTATACCACATAAGTTGAGCCCTATATAAATTTCTATCCATAGGATTTTGGCTTATTGTTGTATCTTCAGGAGCTGAAGAATAACGCCATTGATAAGGAGTAGTACCAAGAGGAATAGATCTTTGCGAACCTTCAAAATCATCTATATAAACAACAGGTGCTCCATTATCAGAGGCTACATCGGAATATTTTCTATTTGGAGAAGGAATGCTCATTGCCCATTCACCTTTTAATGAAATGTTTGAAGGTGCTTTCGTATCATAAAAAGGTAAGAAATCTAAAGCTTTTGTAAGCCAAGGAGTATCCCAATTTGTTTTCATATCAAAGCCAAACATCGTATTGGCAAAAGGTTCTTCATTAATCCTAGCCCTATCTTGCAATGAAGACATACTATAGCGCATTAATGAAAATCCAATATTAGTATTTAATTCTCGAGTTTTAAATAATTGATAATCTCCTCGTATCCCCATTAAAGTCTTAGTAGCCATATTCATAATATCTTGGGATTCATATTCAATTCTCAAATTGGCATTTGGGATGCTTGCTCTTGGATTAATCAAATTTACAATACCATTGCTATAATCAACAGTATAGTCAATGTTCTCTATTAACTCAATTCCATCTAAAAATACTTTAACGGAATTTCTTGGAATTTGGAAAAAGCCTACATAAATTCTATTTGATGCTCTACCCGACACTTCTCCTGAAATTACAAATCTATCTCTTGAAGTATTTAATCTAGCAGCTTCTATAGTAGTATCATATACGTCTTTATACATATATTTATCAGCTAATTGAGGGGTGCCTTGTTGCTCGAAATATGCTTTTATACCATCAGAAAAAGGTTTTCTATTAGGAATTGTAATTTCGCCTAAGTATGTATCAAAGAAAGGAGGTCTTAAATCAAATTTACCATCTCCGGGTGGGGCACCATTTGTTCCAGCTTGATCTACTCTAAAAATTGTAACTAATTTATCTGGTGCGTCTGGAAGAATATCTACAGAATCATTAGTAGGATTATAATACCAAATATTAATATTTGTTTCATTTAAATTTACATTTGTAGCATTAATAGAATAAACATTTTTCATTTGTCTTTCCCACAAAGTTTTAAAACTTGGTTGCATTGCAGGACGATAAACTAATTTAAGCACTAATGTATCATTTAAATTCACAGTAGGATCTGAAGCGAATGTGCCATAATAAATATCATCTTCTTTAGCTGTAGTAGGACCTTCGATTCTATATGCCACTGCATAATATCTATCTTGTCTTAAATTTGTGATAGCCAGAGTACCTAAATTTTTATCAAATTTATATCTGTTAGAATCGATTCTAATAAAATTACCTCTTTCTACTTCTCCGCTCATTGGATAAGCTGATTTCACGCTAATTGGATATTTTTCACCATATTTACGAGGCGGTAAATTCGCTATTGCAACAGATTTAGCAGAAATTGGATTGTTTAATGGGTCTGCTGATGCTTCCCAAACCTCAATTTCTTTTACTCTATTATATGCTGCATGTGGTGTGTTTGGAATTACCGGAATATTTGGTCTAAAATATTCATCATATATACTAAAATATGTAGTATCAATAAAAAAGTGGTTCCTCGCATAATCATATGGTCTAATAGTAAAATATTGCTTAGAAGTTCCACCTTTCACATCCATTATTTTCTTTTCGCCACGTTTTTGTGAGAAAATTGTCTTTAGATAAACAGGACCAAATTGAAAATCAGCTCTTACGCCAAATAAAGCTTCACCACCGCCAATTAAACTTGATTGAGTAGGTAGATTTACATTACCTAATTCAATGAGTTTAATAATTTCATCGTCTTCGCCTTCGTAACCTACTTTAAATTTATTGTCATATTCTCTTGGTTTTTGTGTATTCCAGTCCGTCGATAGTTTTAATTTATCACCAATTCCACCACTTACTACAAATCTTATATCCTGCTGGAAAATTGGTGATGATTGGGTTTGGCCGAATTTCGATAAAGTTCCCATATTTTGAGAATCCCATCTCCATCCTACTTTTAAATTTAAACTTCCGCGTACATCAATATTTATTGAGGGTTTTCCGAATAAATTTAAAACTGGATTTGGTGGTAATGGTATTGTAAGACCAGTGGCTTGACTAATCATTTTATCAAGGTCATTTCCAGTAAGAGCTTTTTTTAAATCATATTTAAAAGTAAGGGAATCGCGAATTTGATTTTCTAAATATTTTTTCCTAATAAGTAAGTATTCATCGAGATCAGTCAAATATGGATCATTGATGTTTTCTCCATTTACTTGGTATATATTTTTTATAAACTGCAATGAAGAATCAAGCTCCATTGCCTTTTTAAAATTATTTGGAGGTATACCATTAAATTCTGTTTCTTTATCAGGAGTATCGTCTAACCTTCTAATTGGCTTATTCTTAAACAAAGAAGGTTTTTCAGATCTTTTGTTTTTAATTAAAGTATCTAATTGAATATCTTCTAATTGGAGATAAAAAGGGAGCTTAAATGCTAATGATTTTTTTGATTTAAAATTATATTTTTGAATAATAGAATAACTGCTACCATCGGCATATAACGATGGAAAGGATAAGATTATTACCAATATAAGAGTAAATAATAATACTCTAAAAGTGTGATAATATTTATTAAGCATTTATATAGTTTCGTTTTATTCTAAAATTGTAATATGAATTATTCGATATTATTCCTTAATTTAATTCACTAAAACTATATTTAATAAATGACAATATCTTATATATATTTATTCTAATAATCAATTATTTATCTCTGTAGCTTTTAAAAGAATGTAAATTAATAATTTTTATCAAAATAATAAAATAATAATTAATATGTTCTAAAATTTATCATAATTTATAGATATTATTTTGTGATTTTTGTGCTTAAACTAAAATCAGAAGTTGGTTTTCTACCAGTATTTATTTTTACATAACCACCAAATATCCATAATTGCAATTGATCTGAATAATTTGCACTATAATTCTGACCACTTATCCCGCCCGGTATTGAAGAATATATAAAATTTTGACTCATATCTGTTACAAATTTACATGCTGAACCAATAATTACACTATAGGGATACCTATAATCATATTCAAGATTATTTAATGTGCTACCATTTCCACCGACTGGAAAACTTTCTAATACAAACGAAGGATAAAGGAATTTGTCTTCAGCAAATTTATGCTTAATTTGTACAAAATGTTCTTTCCCATATATCCAATCTGCAGGATTATTGCTTTTGAATTTTGCAGATAAGCTGTCTATACTTTGTTCGAATGTAACTAAAAATAAAGTATTTAAATCATTTATTCTATTATTTCTATGATTTTTAATAAAATCATTGCTTTCATTCTCAATAATATTTAATAATTTATTATTTGCATAGCTTCTTAAAATAAGATATTTTTGAAAGTATTTTTCTCCTAAATCATCTAAGAAAATATTGGCAATTAAATTTTTATAAAATTCATTAAAAATCATTGCAGAAGGAAAGCTCGGCATCATTCTAAAATCCCATTTCTTTAATCTCTCCGTAGCAGCTTTCTGCGACAAACTTAGCTTTGTATAATTTAAATCAATGATAGGTAATAATATTCTTGTGATTTTTTTAGCTATTGGTGAATATAAATCATTTTGCATAATTTGGGCATCACGAAAAGAATATCTGAAATTTACTTTTAATAATGTATCTAAGCGAATTGCCCTTGAAGGAGAATCCCAATAATTACTAAAATTAGCATATCTCTGCATAAAAAGTTTATTATTAGCGGATGCAATATACTTTTTATCCGGGTTAAGCACATAAGGTAATTCTTCTGCTTTTAAATAGCTTAACCATTTATTGTAGCTATTTCTATTTAGAGGGAAAGAAGAATTAATAGTATTATTTCTAATAGGAATATATCCACCTGTAACTTGACCAATATTTCCCTTTTTATCAGAATAAATATAGTTTAATGATGGTGAATAAATTTTCCTAGCAAATTTTAAAAAAGTCGACCATTCTTTACTTTTGCTTAAATTATAATAATTTTCAATATCATCATAATTTGTATTTCCTGACCAATTATAAGTGATGCAATTCTTTTCATAATAATTCTTTGAATTAGAATTATTTTTTGGTTTTATATTGCTTGGTATTTTTGTGTTACTATGATAATCTGAAATCACAGCAGAATTATTTGTATACCTTTTATAATAAGTATAAATTGATTGATTTTTTATGTAAATTGTGTCTACAATATATTTAAATCTAACTGATGAACTATCAGTATTTAAGTAAAAATCATTATTTTTTGGGTCAATATTTTCAATGAAATAATCAAAATCATCAGCCATTGAATTTGTAATTCCCCATGATATATTATCATTTCTACCTATAAGCATAATTGGTGTGCCACATAAAACTAAACCAGTTAAATTATAATTGTCGCATGTCAATTTTGCTTGATAAAATTGAGGTGGATTAGAAAGCTCAAGATGTGGATCGTTAGCTAATACCGCATAATTATTTTTCCCCTTATTACTAATTACAGCCCATGCATTAGAACCAATACTTCCACTTCCTAAAGTAATTTTTGGCAAAATTGAATTAAGATTATCATAAAAATCATCAAAATCTAATTTTGTATGTAATTTAGGTTTGATTACATTTGTTTTTGAAATAGTATTGCTAATTTTATTTGAATCAATTTTTGTCGTATCTGCGACTTTAATATAAGTATTAACTTCATAAACTAATGGTGCATCTTTAGGATATTCTCCAATAAGTGAAAGAGCTTTTTCATAACCGAAAATATTGCTTATTTCTCCTAATATTAAATCATTTGTAAAACCAGGGGAATTTTTCAATGAAAATAATTTATAAATTGCTATACAATCACTAGGTTCCCATTTGTATGGATCATATTTTAAAGCACTAAATTCTACAGGTAATTTTTTTAAATTTTGTTTGATGATCTCTTCACTTTCACAGTGTGTAGCGATCAATATTTCAGATTCAGCAAATATAGTACACATACTGCTTATTGTACAAGGTTTTGTG
>ENA-UOOK01001810-UOOK01001810.1-fermentation-metagenome-genome-assembly--contig:-NODE-1810-length-27625-cov-4.114654_pt1 | contig 27625 bp, 42 predicted proteins | sample MGYA00245777_ERZ724023 | MGnify/ENA primary metagenome ERZ724023 (study PRJEB28704, sample SAMN03018312) | fermentation metagenome | biome: anthropogenic terrestrial biome; feature: soil; material... | reverse complement strand
ACCAATGTCAACTTGCCGTTAACAAATGATATTTGAGTTGTACCAACTTGTCTAACTTCGTCTACAATAGCAACATCTGCCTTTAACGCTAACTTATTAGTTATGTCTACTTTCGTTTCATACGTTGCAGGGACTGTTGTGTTTTTAAATGTTTCTAAAGTATCTATTCTCGCTTCTACTTCATCAATCGCACCTTGAACATTTGTTGCAGTCATTTCACTTACAGCATTGTCGTAAGTCGTGTCTATTGCTTTTAGTTCGGTGTATTTCAAGCCTACAATTTGTAGTTCCCACCCTGTCGGTGCTACGAACGTTGAGTTAGTCGCTCCAATTTCTAGGTAAACGCTTGTGTCGCTAAGTTGTATCTTGTTACCTGTAACAACCCCCAGCGATACCTCTACGCTGTCGGTATCTACGAATGATGTCGATGTGTTTTTAACTTGTAATTTTAATGTGTTATAAAGTAGTAGTGTTGCCGTTGCAATCGTTCCATTAGGTGCTAACGGCGTTAAGGTAAGTAACTGCGACTTCCAACCGTTTTGGTCTTTGAGTGCGTCAATGTAAGTCTTGTCGTAGTATTGGCTACCATTAAGCAACCCGTCAAGTTTGTTTTTAAGTGCGTCAGTAAAGTTGTTTTGTGATAGTCCTTTCCCTGCTACCTTATCAACCTTACCGTTCAATGCCGTAAATAAATCAGCACCCTCAGGGTAGTTATTGAATATTGCTAAGATTTCACCAATAGTATCAACAACGTTGTTACCATCGCTATTTTCTAACAACGCTACAAGCCCATCTAAGTGTGTCTTATCTTCTGCACTTAATAGACCTGCAACGCTTTGTGTTGCGTTACCTAGTGCCGTTTTGAACTCGGTAAGTAAAATGTCGTCTTGCAAGTCTAAGCCGATAACTTTAGTTGTTTTAGGCACTTTGTTTGTTTGTAAGTCTGTAATATCGCCTGTGTTTTCTAAAACATCAAATTGTAAGTTGTCAATGTCGCTTTCTGCTGTATTAAGTCGTCCGTCAATTTCCAATTTCTTAGAGGTTGCGTCAATCTTTGTTTCATACGTTGATGTAATCACGTTTCCACTAGAGTCTTGCTCGGCTTTCTTGACGATTGTCGTGCCGTCTTTAATGTTTCCAATTTCGGTTTCCAAATCATCAACATCACTCTCTAAATTGTAAATGTCGGTTTCATTAACACCTACTCTACCGTCAATCTCGTTGATGTCATTTTCGGCGCTTTCAATGTCAGTTTCCGATTGACTTACTCGTTGGGTTAAAAGCCCTAAATCATTTGCCAACAACAACGCCACATCTTCGTCGTATTCTAACTGTGGTGCGTCTTTTAAGGAAGGATCAACGGGTAACTCAATGGAAGGCGTGGAAGCCTTTAACACGCTCTTGCCTTTGTTCCATTTGCCGTTGTAAAAATAAGCGTAATCGCCTTTCGCCCAAGTGGCGTCGTGGGCTGTAAAGTTGTATTCATTAGCGATAAAGTAATCGCCGTCATTGTAAGTTGTTGTAGGAATTGGGTTTGTATCGCTAAATAACCCTAAATAGTTTGTCGCAAAGTAAGGCGTTTGAAGTTGCTTAATCGTGAAACTAACTAATACTAAACCTGCCCGATATTTGCTGATGTATTCGAGCGCTACGGCGTTAATTGGAATCTCAAAGACATTCCAATCGGCAACCGTTTGAAAGTGCGTGTAATCGTCCGCTAAAACATCTTTGCCAAACTTTCCTGTTGGCACTAAATAACTGCCTTTAACCGTTGCTTGAATTGGGCGTATTGAATAGTTTACGCTTACAATGTCAGTGATTGGAAACGGTGCAATTACTTGAACGATTGTTCGCCCGTCTTCATTGGCTGTAATTGGCGGTAGTATTGTGTCTAAATAACTGCCGTCACTTTTGATTAGAATTTTTATTTTCTTTGCTATCATTCTTTTGCTCCTTTAATTTCTTAACTTCTTCTTCGGTTGCCCGTCTTACCTTAAAGGTAACTTCTATTTTAGGTTCGGTTTTCATATTAACCTGCCAAAGTGATTGTCGCTTCTTCAAAAATCAAAAACCCTGCGTTTGTAAATACTTCAGGTGTAATGTCCTTTTTGTAGATAACAAACAAAGAAGCGCCAGCGGTCTTAAAAATTCTAATGTGCGATACCGTTGTTGAAGCGGGAACTTCTACGTTAACACTCCCCGATAGTTGTATTGTTCCACCTGAAGCAGCAGCATAAGTTGCTATTCCTGGTGATCCTACCAATGCTCCGTCAGCATCAGCCGTAAATGCTCCAATGTAAATAGTTTCCCCACCGCCTGGATTGTGGTTTTTTAATGCGTCTAACATAACGTTTTTTGCGTTGGTTCCAAATTGTGTTGCCATTGTTTATTTTCTCCTTTTCTATGTTTTTATGTAAAACAATGTTACTTGTGTTGTTAATGCACTGTTAAGCGTCATAGGTCGGTTTTTTATTTCCTTACGATAACTTAACGTAACTGTTGGTGTAAGGCTAAAATTGATTGTTGCCTGAACTGTTTTTGAGACATAGTAGTCTAACGTAACTCTTGTATCTACTACCATATTCGCTTTAAGGTTTCTTTGTGATTTAAATTCTAAATCAACGCCAACATTTAAGCCGTTATTTAAGGTAAACGGAACGGATTTTTTAATCAATAACGTTACTGTTGAAGTTAAAGTCGTGTTGATTGTGTGGTTTTCAGGTGCTAAAATCTCGGTGTTACGTTCAAAGGTGTTAACTCTTACGGTGTAATATATCGTATTTACCCCAACAGTTGCGTTTTTAACCACTAACAATAATTCTTTGGTAACTTCTTCATACCACGCATAATGTCCGCTTAATTCGGCTGTAAATGTAAAGAAATTAAGTGATGTGTAAACAGCTGTGTCGTTAGTTACTTCTTTGCTTCTTGTAAAGTCTATCACTTTGTCGTCTTTCGTTGGCTCGTAATCTAATCTTGCCAACCGTATAATGTAACTCTTTTCCGCCACCATTCTGTTGAACTTTGCTAACCCGTTGTAAACGATAAAATCTTTGCTTGTGCTTAACAGCGCTAATTGGTTACTTAAAATAAACCGTTCTCTTGCGTCTTTTTTGATGTCATAGACAATTCCACCTAAACTGTTTTCAAGTGGTAACAGCGTTCTTGGGTATAGGTCATAATGTGTTTTATTGAATGACGCTCCCCTTAATCCGTAGAAGGTCACATCAAGTCTATCAGCCCTACCGAATAAATCGCAATACTCAACGCCTTTTTGATAAACAAAGTCTTTGTTGTCAAAGGTTGTTCTTATTTTCTCATACTCCACATTGTAATTGTCTAACGCTTGAACTCGCCACTCAATCACGTTGCCTATTGCGTTACGTTCTACGGCGATTGTTAGTTTTTTAGTGTCAAAGATAAGGTGCGCCATTAACGGTGGTCTTGGCGTGTAATTATTTGCTAACACGCTTATGACGTAATCTTCGTTAAATGCGTTTGTGTTTTTAATTAAAGATGTCTTGCTTAACTCAAAAACGCTTAACGAACGGTCAACTCTATCAACCCACTCGCTCTTGTCAACTCGGTATAATCTACGGTCGCTGTCAATACCGATATACTCACTTTCGAAGATGTGTTCGTTAACTTCCGTTGCGATAAATTGTATCATGTCGTGATAAGAATATTTAGTTACAGTTACAACCCTATAAGTGCCGTTCATTGAGCCTAATTTAGTAACCGCTTCTCCGCCTAACGCAATACCGTTTTTCGCAATTCTTGTTCCGCCCACTGCATTAACTTTGCTTCTCACGAATGAGCCTAAAATCTCCGCATTGTTTACTCTATCATTAGCGTTCAGTTTCCTTGTTATCTTTTCTTCAAAGCCTGACAAGTCGTCTTTTAACACTACGGCGTTGCTTTCGTTCATTGGGTAGTATCTAACTTCAATTATGATGTTGTTGTCATACACAAGCCCTTTATCAACTCTCTCAGGCATTGTGTAATCTTTCGCTAACTCACACGCTATCGTTTCATACAACGCTCGGTTGTGGTGTAGTTCATTAAACTCATTTGCTTGATATTGTGCGCCAATATACGCCAAGCCTTTTATTTCGTTTCCACCACGCTCAAAATAAAGGTGGTTGTTCTTGCTTCTTGCTGTTCGGTTATTGTAATAAGCCATATTGTCTAATACATCATAGTATGGTTTTTCCACTACTCTATTTCCTATATCAAACCAAGTGTTATTATTTAAGACAACATCACCGTTTATGTCTTTCATTTCAATTCCTAAAATCCAAACGTGTTCTATCTTGTCAATTGGGCTGCTAACTCTTGCCGTAATGTTCTCGGTCGTGATTTGGTTGATTTGGTCGGTGCGTAAAGTTAACCGCTCCGTTTTATAGCCGTTTGATAAGATGTTTTCGTTCTTAATCTCAAGCCCCGAAACATAGTCGTTTAACTGCGCCAAAGCGTTTGATGTTTCATTGTCTGGCGCTACGTAGTCTTGTTTGGCTAAATCGCTGTAATAGGTAAATGACAGCATTTTAACACCGTCTATTAACTCTACTTTGGGTTTAGCCTTTACATAGTTTGCAATTCGGTTGATTGCTGTGTAAAGTGTTTGATCCGTTTGCATATCGTCAAATGCCAATACATTACTTAATCTTGCTTTTGTCGTAACGTCTAACGTAAACTCGGGTTTATCAATTACATTAACCATGCCTAACAATTTCTCGACAACATAATCTAAATAAATCGGCTCACTTATTTGGGCTTCTTGATAAACAATTTCCAAACTTGCTGTAACATTGGCGCTTATCGTGTCCGCTCCTGCGTTGCCTTCAAGCCACAACTCAACTTCATTTACGCCAACGTTTGAATGTTCTAAACTCGCACTGTATGTTTTAGGCGTTTTCGTAAAGTCAATGCTTCCAACTGCCGTTGCGTCAACCATTACCCCGTCAACCTTTATCATTATAGTAAAATCGTTAAGTTTCTTTCCCGCTTCAATGGTGTTTACGGTAAGGTTTATATTAAATCTAAAATCTCCTGTAACCTTTATTATTCTATCTTCAACAATCGCATTGTCGGGCGTTATTGAAGCCGTTGTTAAGTCTATTTTTGCTTGGGTTATTCCTGTTCCAAAACCTAACGATTTACTGCCGTTGCTTATCTCATTAACAAATACAACATCTTCCCTTTTCGGTTGTGTTACTGCGTAATTGGGAATAGCCCTTAATTGCAATATCGTTGCTAATTCTTCCAACTCTAAGATGTGTTGATACTCCGTTGCGTTAAGTTTATCAATTTGAGAGTTAATGACGTAGTATTGTGTCGTTTCTTCCAAGTCTTCAATCTCAACAATCGCCATGCGTGGTATTTTACGGCTTAAATCAAGGTTTACGACAGCGTTTGCCCTAACGAATGGTATTATTAATTGTGCCGTGTCAAAACCGCCCGTTAACGTCTTTGTTTGGGCGATAGGTAAATCAACGTATTTAGTTATGTTGAAAATGTAGCCTATTGCCCTTAACGTTACTTTCATTTTATCTCCTTATCATTCTTTGACTTTCGTAAGTGTTTATAAAGTTTGTGATGTCATTGTTTGCTTTAATCATAGCGTTGTTTTGCTCTATTTGAATTGCCGTTTGAATGTGCTTCACGCCACTGCCTAACAATGCCAACCCGCCTAACACTGGGTTAATCATTGTTGCAACGCCAATGGACGCAATCTCAAAGCCCACGCCTACAAACTTGTTCACTTGGTTATATGTCCGTTGTAGGTTTCTCGCTTGGACTATGTCGCCCGTAATCGTTGCCATATTTACTCTATCACGCATTATTGGTTGAGCGACTAACTGACTTGCAGCGTAGATTGAAGCCAACGCTCCTATGGTCTTTTTAGCGCCTTTGCTAAAATCGGTCTTAACCACATCAGCATTTGTTTTAACGTTGCTTCTTGCTTCTCGCTTCTCGGCTTGGGTTTCTTCCTTCTTGCCAATTGTTTCTTCTCGCTCTTTTAAGCCACGAACTCTTATCTCGTAAATGTTACGCTCCATAAAAAGCCCCTTCCACCATTACAACTGTGATTATTGCGTTAGGGTTTTCACTGCTTGGAATGTTGCCTTGCTCTACTATGCACTGTTTAGTAAAAGTGCTACCGTTGAAAGTCCACTCAACAGTAAATGGTTCGTTGGTGTGGTTAACAATTTGACCTACAACATCATTGACTACTTGGCTTCCATCATTTTCTAAACTAAATGCAAACCTTGTTGAAAAACTTTCCGCTCTTGCCTTTTGTTTAGAGCCTTCTTGTTTTGTGATTGGGCTAATTGCCATTGACGGTGTAAAGCCCATTACATTGACAGTTGTGTTGTTTATCTTAATTGTTGTTCTTGGTAACGCTCTTGTGAATGTCGCATTGAATGTTAAGGCGTTTGTTCCTGCGTCAAAGTTGTAACTGCCACCAGTCAATACAACAGTGTGCGTGTGTGTAAAAAATACATAGTCTATAAGCAACGTGTATTGCTTGTTGTAAGTCTTGTTTATCACGTCTAATAGAATGTCGCTCGTTGATGTTCCTATCGGTAAATTGAGCGTTATTTCGTCACCTGTTGCTACGTCGCTTGTATTGTTGCCGTAAGGTCTATTTGGAATGATTGCCTTATTAAAAAGCCCACTACTTCCCACAACATCTACTTCTACGCCGTTAATCTTGTAAATGATGTCTTGACCTGTTACGAACATTGGAACGTATATTGTAACGGTAAAATTGCCTATATATTCTTCTACTTTATCGAACCCATAGTCCGCTTGGTCTTTTGACGTGATGTTAAGCGTTGACAATCGCCATTTATTGCCGTCTATTTCGCTTTCTAATGCGTTTAAAATAATTTCTTCTACTACTTCCATATCGCTCTCTAAAAACTTGATGTAAGCCGTATAACTTAATGCTCTCGTCGTGTAAAAGTCCATGATAGGTGGAATTGGGTTTGCGAATAATGTAATCGGTGCGTAGGTGTTACCGTCAGCGTCCTTTACTTGATAGCCGAAGAAGTCTTGTTCTACGTTTACCACGCTGAAAGTAATGCGTCCGTCTTGGTGCAACAAGTCTTTTAAGTTTTCCGCAACGTAACTACTTGATAACATTTACTACTCCGCCTTTCTCTTGGGCTATTATTTGCGCTATATAAAACGCCGTTCTTTGAAACCATTGTTCGTTTGGGTTTTGTAAGGTTTTATTCCAACGCTTATTAAAAGTCCATTTTTCAGTTGTAAACTTCATATAAGGAATATCAGTAACAATGCCGAAGCCGTCTTCATACTCTACTACTCTAAAACTGTTTCTCAACGTTCCCGTTCTATAAGGCGAATTCGCTTGAACTATTCTTAACGCTTCCGCTCTTGTCATTTTATGAAAACCACGTATTCAACGTAACGTTCGTAAAGCGCTCTTGATTTGGAAGCCTTATACTTCCATTTGTCAGGTATCGTTTCCGTCGTTTCTTGAACTCGATATTCCTTATCATATATGTAAATCCTATCGTCTTTCTTAAAGATAATAGGCTCTTTGTTTTCATAGTTTAATTTAAGCACGTGGCTGTATTCTATTTCTTTAATGCCCGTCGCCTTTTCTATTTCTTTGCTTCTTCCTTCTACTATTTCACACATAAAAGGAATAATCGCTTCCACGTATTCAGGACCTTTCTTTCCCCTTTCCAATTTCTCGGGTATTATTCGTTCTTGATATTTTGCCCATATCTTCATACAACCACCGTCTTTAATCTTAACAATCGGTTGCTATCAATCGTGTCTTTAACGATTATAGGCGTTTCCTGTTCCGTTGTGTAATCTCGGTAGATAACTCTACAAACAATGTTTAAAAACTCATTTCTCCACGTTTCATTCGTGCGAATAAGTTCTTCAATGTTGTTGTAATTTAACACTGTGTTACTCCTTACTAATTCTTCGTAAACACTTTCGGTGTATTGCCTTACTTCCGCTTCCGCCTTAATGCTGCTGCCTGTGTTGATTATCATATCTTCGCCCGTCAGCCTTCTTACGCAATCAAGCGTTGGGTAAATCTTATCGTTTTCTATCTTATACATCTTTTTTCTCTCCTTTAAAGGAAAGGGTAGGGCTTAACCCCACCCTTTGTTAGTGTCTATTAGGACGCTGATGCGTCGTGTATCTTAATTAACGCTCTTGATCCGTTGGTTAATTTAAAGCCTGAAACGATTTGAACTTGTGCTGATACACCAATGAATTGATGTGGGTTTTCGCTAACTCTTACCGCTTCTACTGAAGTTACGATTGATAAAGCGTCGTGGTCGTAGATTACGTATTCTAACTCATCCGTTGAAGAAACCCAAGTGATTTCGCTTCCTGTTGGACCAATCTTACCGCCGTTTGCAATTACGCTTGATAGGTCTTCATGTTCAAATACGTTAAGTCCTGCAATTCTTCCAACATACGCATCTCTAACAACTGCATCGTCAGTTACAACGCTTCTTTGGAACTCTGGTGCTTTTAAAAGTTTAGAGTAAGTGCTTGGGCTAACAATGATTGTGTCAGGGTTTGCCTTCTTTTCTCTTAATGCTTGTCTATCGGCAACAATGAAACTGTAAATGTCGCTTCCGTCAGTGTTTGCTGCAGTAGTAATATTTGTGCCAATAGTTACGTCAACATCTTGAACGATTGCTCGTAAGCCGTCCAAAGTCCACGCTGCTCTTACTTCTTGTAACGCTAACTCTAACTCGGTTGCTGCTTGGTCGTAAGCAACTGAAGCAAGTGTTACACCGTAAATCTTACGTGAACGGTTGTATTGCTTGTTAAGTGCGATTGTTACTAAGGTGTCTTGAACTACTGCGTCGCTGAAGTCAGCACCTGGATGTGTTGCTGTTACAGTTGCAATTCCGGGTTTGTGAACCATAATTTGTCCCGCTGGTCCAATCATATATTTGTCCGTAAAAGTTAAACCAGGAACTAAAACGTTGCCTGCAAATAGGTTTGGTTCTACGAGCGGTGAGTATTTGTCGTCAACGTTATGTCCTGTTGACGCTGGATATAATAAGTTTGCCATTTTTTAATTTCTCCTTTTTATTTTTTAATTTTGGCTTGTTGGCGTTGGTATTGCTTGTAACGTGGGTTGCTCTCCATATACTTGTCAACTTCCGTCTTGTTACTTGGTGGTGTCTTTGTAGTGCCAACAACTACTTGACCGCCTAACTTCGCTAACTGTTCTTTAACGTAGAAGGCTTTTTGTTCTCTTGTGCCTTCGTGGGTGCTTTCATCCACCAACTTAAAAAACATCTCGCTACTTTCTTTTGGAATACCTACTTTTGCTAACAACTCGTTATTTTCGTAAGTCGTTACCTTTGCTGTAAGTTCTCCGTTTTGGGCTTTTAAGGTTTCGTATTCTTTCGTCAAAGATTCTATGCCTTTTGCTTTTTCAAGTAATGATTTTCCTTCGGCAAGTTTTGTTATGCCTAACTCTTTAAGCAATTCGCCCTTTGCCTTTGAAGAAATACTTTGAACGTGCTTCTTGTATTCTTCTTGGCTCTTAAATGTTAAAACTTCTACCGTAGTGGCTTTTGCTTGCGGTTTTTGTTCAGGTGTTACTCCTTGTGTAACTTTTACTTCTTGATTTTCATTCATTGTTAGATCTCCTTGCAGTTTACTGACTTATCGGTCTTTGTTTTTGCAGTTTAAGGACTTATCGGTCGCAGTATTTGTATATTGTCTATCACGTATTTGTGATAGGGAATACCGTTTATTTGGACTTCTTCGTATTTGATTTCTTGTCCGTTAAGTTGCTTTACTAAATCGTTAAGGTATTTGAACTCTAACGCTTGGAACATTTGCTCGTCGCTCAATTTCGCTTGTGGGACGTTTGGAACTCCGCTTGTGAACTCTAACTTGCCTATATACTTGTAACGCTTTGTAGGGCGAATGTAGTAGTTGAAAAACTGCCCTTTGCTGTTTGCCATAAGCATTTTATCAAACCTATCAGCAAAGCCGTAATACTCATAAACCGAAGCGTTATGAAACCTTATGCGTAAGTTATCGCCAAACACTCCTACTCCGCTTATGAAACTTGAATTGACTGCTTGGTAACCCCATTTGTCTAATTGGTCTTTTTGGTCTGGTGATTGGGCTATTCTTTGATAGTGTGCCGTCATTTCTTCTCTATACTTGATGTTCTCGTCGTGTAGTAGAATGCTCCCGTCAGCCATTACAACCCCTATGCTTGTCATTCTATAAGCCCTTCGTCGTTAACTGCTTGTTTAGGGCTTACAAAACTTTCGCCACGTTCTATCTTGATGTTTCGTGTTATAACGTTTCTTTGCTCTTGCGTGTAGTCGTGTTGGTATATTCTCTCTACGGCTGTTTCAGTGTCAATCAAACCTGATTGTTTAGCCATTGCCATTTCGGTTATCTTCTCTAAATAAGTTTGACCGTTGTATTCAGGGAACTCAACTTGAACGACTAAATCTAAATACTCCAAGTTAAATAGTTTCTTGTTTAAGATGTCGTCATATATTAGCAACAACTTAATCACTCGTGGTATGAACTCAACCCATAGTTTTATTTTAGCGTCTCGAATAATCACTGTCGCCTTTTCTTGTTGGACTAAACTTGCGCCACTTACATTAGCGCCTACGCCTTCCAAACCGACTGACGTATAACTCATGCCGACTGTTTGATACACTGCCTTATTAAGCCCGTTTATTGCGTCGGTGTATTGCTCTACTTTAATCTCGGGTGTATCTCTAAATATCTTGTCTTTGTTTTCTTCTTTTGGTTTCATTTTAACCAAGTCGTAATAATACTCCTTCGGTGTCATTGAAGTCTTACCGTCTATGGTCGTTGGCAATATGCTTTCGTCCACCATTAAGATTGGGCGTGATCGTCTTATGTATAAAGCCATTGTGCTGTAAATCTCGTCTATTTGGTGGAATAAATCTATCACGCCTTCAAAGTCGCTTCCGCCATAAGGAAGGTCGGGGAACTCGTTACTCACTGCTTTGTTCTTCTTCCACGCCGCCATTAAGATTGGAACGCCAAAGTCTTGGTCTTGTAAATCAGCCAAGTCGGGAACTTTACTCAATGGAACTTCTTTTCCTTTGTCGTCGTATAGTTTGTAGTTGATTGTGCCTTTGCCGTAGATAGAGTGTAGTTGGTAATCTCGCTTATCTTCCGTGTAGTCGTCTTTGAATACGATTGCTTGAACCTTACCCCATTTTGTGATTAGGTCAAACCGTTCTCTTGGGTAGGCTTCTATGATTGGTCGGTCGTGGACTTCGGCGTCTATAATAAACTTAAACGCCACACTGCCCGAATAACTTTCGTAAATACTCGTTTGTTGAATTAAACTTTCCCACTCAACATCTTTTAACAACTCCGCCACTCTTTCGTTTATTTCAAGCGATTTGGCTTCGTCTTCTTCATCAATGTATATGCTAACATCTCCACTGAATAAAAGGCTCTTTAAGTGGTTCATTAAGGCTTCAGGCGCTGGGTAATGTAGCTTTGGAACATCTACTCCACCTACCCACTGCCAAAATCTTAATCTATCGTGTAAAAGGTGGTTTCCCGTTTGCGTGTGTGTCTTGTAAAATGTCAAAAGGTTGTCGGCATCGCTACTCGCCCACATTTGATTTTCTTTCATTCTATATTCGGCTTTCTTGGAATTATTCACGAGCGGTAACTTTAAACCGTTTATCTTGTCATTTATTTTTTGCTCTACCACTTTGTCAACTCCCGTCATTCTTGTAAACCAACTCATTAGCCCACCCACTTATCTATTTCGTATCTTAATCGTGTGAAGCCGTATTCAACAGCGTCTATTGGGTCTATCATTGTGCCTTCGTTTGGCTTGTCGTATCGTTGATAGTTTCCCTTGTCTTTTTCTTTCTCGTCATATCTGGCGGTTTTAAACGCTTCTATAACTTCTTTGCATTCGGCGTTAAATCTTAACCGCTCTTTCCATAGGTAGTTAATACCCATTTTTATTCTTTGGTGTATCTCTAACTTTTTGAAACTCTTGTTGATGTTTATTCCGCCTAACTCATTGGCGTATTTTATGCGCTCAAACTCTCTTAAAAATGTTACATCTAAATCGCTTAAAACTTCCATCGGCGGTTTACCCATTGTCTTGATTGCGGACTTGATAAACTCTATATAGTCCAACGCATAGTCAGTAGGCATTTTTATTGCCATTCCTTCCTTGTCGCTGTTCTTGTGGTAGTAACTCTTTAATACGTCAATGTTTTTTCTGTCGTGTGTAATTGCTATTAGAATGAACGATGTTGCCGAATGGTTTACGCCTGGATCAGCAACTACAACATATTGGTAGTAGTCATTAGCATTAAAGCCGTCAATGATGTTGGCTTCCGTTACTCGGTAGATTATGCCTTCCGCTGCTACTCTTTGTCCTAAAATATCCCTTTTGTAATCAACGCTGTCTGGGTCGTATTCCTTTATGATTTCCGCTATTCTTTCTTCGGTCATTATTGGGTTATCAAGCATTGTTGTGTGAACGTAGTTGACGCTACCTTCAGCCATCCACCTGTCTATGTCTTTGTATAGTTCGTGTCCTGGCGCTGTCGGGTTTAGGTCTAATATGTGGAAGCGGTCTTTACTCGCTATCGTTCTTTTGATTATTTCAGCTCTTGTGTTGGCGTGTAGTAACTCATATTGTGTTGCTATCACTCCACCAACGCTCCAACCTTTGTAAGGCTCATGGCTGTCTTTATTTGCTCCGCCAAAAGCAACAACATACTTAACGCCGTGTCCGCTGCCCTTTTTTGGTAACAGTATCAGTGCATCGTAGCCTTCGTATTTGCCTTTGAATACTCTTTGCCTTCTCTTTACTATCTTTCCGTTGATGTTAAACTTCTTCTCTTGCCAATCTTTGTAATGCTGTAAGCCTAAACCGTCACCGTCAAATAATATCGCTTTTGCGGTTGATTGCGTTTGCCCTATTGCCAAGAACACTCTTTCACTGCTTCTTTCTACTCTATCAGCAAACTTGATAATGTTGTTGGTCGTCTTTGAACTTCTTACAGGTCCTTCGGCAACATCAAACGTCTTGTCTTGGACTAAGATGTAGTCAACCATTTTCTTTGGCGGTGTTAAAAACTTCTTTTCAAACTCGTTGCTCTTAATCGCTCTCATTGTTTAGTTTCTCAATCACGGTTGGTTCTACGGTATCGTATTCTTCGCTGTCGCTGTTATTATCTCTATGTTTAAACTCGCCGTTGCTCTTATTGACTAACGCAAAATAAACGCTACTTGGTTCAGGACCTACTTGTTCTACTCTTACATCCTTGTTGCAAAGGACTTCCACGCCGTCGATATACTTGTATTTGTAGGTTGTAATTGTTCGGTCGTAGCCACTTACTAACTTGCCTAACGACATCTTGGCGTTATTAACTAATTCCTTGTCGCCATTTTTTATAGCGTTCACAAACTCGTCAATAAGTATCATATACTTATAATAAGTTGTTTTGCTAATACCCATTAACTTGACAATGTCGTCGTGGCTAACACCTTGCTCTCTCAATATAGCGATAGTCTTTAAGTGCGGTTTAATTTTAGTTTCATATAGGCTTGGTCTTCCGCCTTTGTTCTTACTTGCCATTAGACCACCGTTTCCTTTGGCTTTTCGCCGTTTTTAATCATAATCAGTGTAAACACACTATCTCACGTTTATAATACCACAAAATAAAAGTAATTTCAACAATTATTTTTGGCGATAAAAAAAGAACGTAGAATTTTACGCTCTTTTCTCCGTGAAAGGAAGTAAGATTTTCGGCTTATAAAGATAGATTTGAGGTCCGTTTTTCACTCGCCTTATACCTTACATCTTTTATTATAAACTATTGTTTTCTTAATTGCAACATCTTTTTTATAATTGTTCTTCCCTTTCTTCAATCTCGTAGTGCTTAACGCCAAACTCTTGCATTAAGGCTCTTATGTGTTTCTTTAACCTAAACCCTTTTGCTGATGTTTTCTTGTCCGTCAACGTTATTTTTTGATTGCCAATGCATATATAGTTCACATAAAGGTTGCCAATTTTAACGCAGTATTTCATTGCAATTCCTCCAAGTATTGCTCATTTTCTTTATTCTCCTTTTCTTGTCGCTTTCTTAACTTTTCAAGCCTTTTAGCGTTTTTTAATTCACTCTTGGCAAGTTTCAACTCTAACTTAATACTCGCAACTTTAAACTCTAACTCGCTTATGTTTCTTTTCATTTGCTTTCTCCTTTTTTTAATATATATTCGTTATTATCTAACCATTGTATTGATGGTTCGCCTTTATAATTTTTATTCCATTTATACCACGCATAAACCATCATTCCTGTATTATGTTTTCCATCTTCTCTTAATTTTTCTCCCAATAATGGATATCTTGTAAAAACATATACTTTTTCTAACTTAAAACTTTCATCTGTATAAATATTATCATATCTTTTTTTACCGTGTAAATAACTTAATGGTAAGAGAAAATAAAATACTTCACTTAATTTTTTTGCTTGTTCTATGAATTCATATGCTAATGAAAACGGTGGATTAGTTATTATCGTTGTATATTTTTTACTTTGTTTTAAAAAATCATTATCTAAATCACTAAAATCAACTTGATAACCATTTTCTTTCAATACTTTAACTATTGCTAATTCTCCACACGCGGGTTCTAAAATAGTTCCTTCTAATTTTTCTTTTTCAAGAAGAAGTCGTGTTAAAGAATATGGCGTTTCATAAAAATCACTTTTCTTTCTTTTCCCACTACTATTATTTGTAGAAAAGTTTTTACCTTTCATTTTCTAACTCCTTCACATACACCCACAAACATTTTTGTGGTGCTCTTTTAACTCTAAATAAGTTCAAACATCTTTTACTTTCATAACTACCCCTAAACGCATTACATATATTAGGCGTTACAATTTCACCATTTTCATGTCTTAATGCCTTATAAAACTCACTCAACATTTTAGGTGTATCAAAGACTTCTAACTGCTTGATGTGCCATGCGTATAGGTCTTTGCCTTTTCCATAATCATTTATTTGTTTAATGTCTAAACATAATTTTAACGGTATATCGTGGGGATTAACTTCATAATGACCCACTACATATTCCATTACATCATACTCATCAAACCAAAATCTAAATGTGACTTTGCCGTTCATGGGGACATTGCCATCATCTAATAACTCTTGATATGTATAATCATAGATGGCTTGTATTGGGTAGTCGTTATAAAACTTAACTAAATAAGGTTTACCTTTCGTTACATACACATACACCCAACCAACATAGCCTTTTGGTATCCAAGTTCTTAATTCAAGCGTTTTTTTACCGTTCAAAATGTTTATTGCGTGTTCTGGTTTAATGCTTATCATTAGTGCTTTATTCATTTTATTCTTCCTCCCAATCTAATCTTTGACCACATTTAGGACAAAAGTTTATTTCTACTAAATGATAAAAACTATTGAAATGTTGTCCACACTTACATTTATATTCTTTAAATACACTACCTGCATAATATTTTACTTTCATAGGTGTATCACGTTTTTCTAATTCATTTAACCTTTTCTCAATAACTTTTATACTCTCTTTATACTTTACATCATCCTTTAAGAAGTTAGGATACGGATACCTACCGTCTATGTCTATATATTTTATTTTATCTAATGCGTCTCTACTTGTCATTTCTTTTCTCCCTCGTTTAATAGTGATAAAAGATTTAATATATTTGTAGGTTCTTTGTCTTTCCAATCTACAAAAGAAAATAAATCTCTTTTTAACTTGATCATTTCCATTTCATCAGGGTGAACACTGTCATTAAAGAACCAAACTCCAGCCCGATCCTTAATTGGTTTAGGGAGGTATGCAAAAATATTTCCACCTTTATCTCTTGCTAAATGCGTGAAACCTATAACATCTAATGCTTTTAATAATTTAATTTCTTCAAGTTCGCAAAGTTTATTTAAGTTAGATTCTATATCGTCTAATAAAACTGCATTTTCTTCGTCAGCAATTCTGCGACTCCCTATTTTTGCGTTTAATCTTATAGTGTTTACTCTTTGTTTAATAATATCTAATCTTTCTTTACTTGTCATTTTCTAAGTCCTTTACCGTATATCTTACTGCTGTGTAAAGTTCTTCATATAACTTTGTTAATTTTCTATAAAGTTCTAACAACTTCTCTTGCTTTTGTGCTTGTAATAATGCTTTAATAACTTTTGTTTTATTAACCTTACCACCTTCTCTTGGTAATATATTGTCTATCATAATTTCTAACGCTTCTTCATAAATTGATTTACTCATTTTATTTTCTCCTCATTTCATAAATATCATCGTAATACACCATTTTGTCGTATAAAAGCTTATCGTTTTTTATCAGCCATTCTTCAAAGCCATCGTCAGTTCCGTTTAGTTTCACATACCCAATTAAGTATTCAGTAAATGTTTCAACATCGTCCATTAAGGTTTCAACGAATTTGACATCATAATATCCCTCGTTTGTTGCCATTTTTAATTGCTCTTCTAAAATGGCATTTTCAACTCTTAATTCCCAAATCTCATCACTTTGATAATACAATTCATCTAAAAACTCAATATTTTGATAATATAATTCATCTAAAAACTCACTGTAAAGTTCGGCTTCACGAAGTTCAATTTCTAAATTGATGTTTTTGTTTTCTAACTTATTAATTCGAATATATAAAACCACTATTAATACAATAACTGCCATACACGTTAATACGCCTAAAACTAAATTCAATACTTGTTCTGTTTTTTCATTCATTTTCTTTTCTCCATTTCAATTTACTTTTTTTCATTTTCTTTTCCCTTCATAGTTGCCTTTTAAGGCGTTTTTATTTTCTCTTTGAGTATTTGCTCGGCTTTTTATTTCAAATCGCTTGTGCGTTTGTTTTAGTGTGCTTTAACGCTTTTTATTACTCCAACAACAACCCACTGCTTAACTTTAACGCCAACTCTTGCTCTACGGCTTTTTCTACATTTTCTTTGTAATCGGCAACATATTTGTTCCTTACAAAAGGCACTTGGTCGCTGTAAATACCGTTCATTTCGCCGTAATACCTTTTTGCAAGTTCTAACTCTAAACCGTCAAAATGGTTCTTTAACGGCTCGTTTTTATTGCTGCTAACCATAAATGCTCTAAACCGCTCAAACGCTTCCGTTGGGTTCTTTTCTCTTAACAACATCTTTTTGTATTCCTTGATAAAACTTGTAGGACTTTGCGGTGCAAACTCGTTGTTCTTGGTGTAACTCTTGATTATCGCCACAAACTCTTTATCACTAAACCCTTGTAGTTCTTTCAGCCATAAATTGATTTGCTCTTGTTTTAGCGTGAAACTTGAATAATAGTTCATTAAATACTTGATTGCTTCTAAATATGTTTTTTCGTTTAGCATTTTTTATCTTCCTTTCATTTGCCGTAACGCTGCGTCTATATCGTTCATTACTTGTTCTTTTTGCGACTGCTTACTATTTCCGTGCTTTATCGGGAATAACCCTTTCCAACTGTTAACGATTGAATTGTTTATCATTAGCATTTTTTCGTTGTCGTTATACGACTCTAATATGTTTAGCAGTTTCTTTATCGCTAAATCGCTGTTTATCGCTTTTAGTTTCTTACGCATTTCTAAAAATGCTATAAATGTTTCGTTAAGGGCTAAATCGGTAAAATAAACAAGTTCTGGTTCAACATCTATTTGGTTTCCGTTTGGTTTCCGTTTGGTTGCCGTCTTTTTTTTAGTATTTTTTTCTTCTTTATTACTTTTAGATATATACTCTTCTTCTTTTAAATCTAATATCTTATCTCTTGGGAACATTTGTTCCTGATTTGTTCCTATTTCTTTTTTGCTCTCTTTTGCTCGGCTTTCTTGCATTCTTTTTGCTGCTCCTGTTTGAAAACCTATCATTTTTTCGTGGTTGTTAATTCTTAAAAAACCGTCTTCTTCTTCATAAACTAAACCGATTTGCCGATATAACTCTAATGCTACAACGATTGTGTCTGTATCAAAGTAGCGTGTTGTTCTTCGTATCTTTTCAACATCATACTTTACCATTATGTTGCCTATCTCGGTCATTAACCTTCCGTTTGTGTTTGCTGTTTCCAAGCATAGCATTTGATAAAGCACCACATACTGACTTCCATTTTTTTGGCTCATTAAGAAGTCTATTGCGTTTTGGTAAAAGAAGTTTGTTTCAAGTTTAATCCACCAATACTTTTGGTTGTCGTTTTTCGCCATTGTTTATACCTTTTTGCTTTCTTCTTGTGGTTTTAATTCTTCCGTTGGGATAACTTTTTTACCTGCCACAATAACTGTTTTAATCTTTCCTTTTTTAATCCAAATCCAAACTGCTTGTCTACTAACTCCCATTATTCTTGCGACTTGCGATTGGGTGTAATACCTTTGTGTTTCTTTCAATTTAAACACTCCTTTCTTGTTATAATAATATCAAAAAGCGTTTATAATGTCAACCACTTAATAAAAACTTTTTATTTTTTAAAGGGTGTATTTTAATTACACCCCCTAACTAATCTTTCTTAAACGCTTCTTTGAACTTGGCTTTGATGTTCGCAACACTAACGCTTCGGTCTTGGAAGATGTAGCGCTGGACTATCATAGCAATCGCAACCACTACCAACATAAGTGGAGTTCCTGGTCCTGCCCAAAATGCGAATATACCAAGCCCAACGCCAACAAGCCAAGTGTTTTGAATGATAAAGCCAACAATAGCAACACCAATGCCCGATAGTATCAACCACACAATGATAAGGCTTGTAACTCCTTTCCAATTACCCATTGAAGTAACGACAAGCCACAAGCCTTTAAGGAACTTTTTTTGCCACGCCCACCAACGCTTAATCAGTTTCATTTAACTGCCGTAAAACGCCGTCTAATTGCCTGTAATAACATTCTATCTTGTGAGTTAAGTTTTCAATGTGTGTTATATTGCTTTCGGTGTGATTGCTACCTGCTTCCAACTTGTCTTGAAGTATCTTGTTGGCTCGTTCTAACTGCACTTCTAACTCTTTGATGTTACTTTCAAACTCACGCTTTTGGAACTCTAATTGATGTTTAGTCATAGGCTTAAAACGGTAGATCGTCCGTATCGCCCATAAAGTTATCAGGTGTTACTTCTTGTTGTTCTTCATAAAATGGTTGCTCTATGGTATCACGCTTCGAACTTTCAATGAAAGCAAATTCTAAACATCTAACTTCTGTTGTATATCGGTTTTCGCCTTCTTTGGTTTGCCATTTGCGAACTTGAACTTCTCCTTCAATTAGCAGCCTATCGCCTTTGCGGGTGTATTGTGAGACTGCTTTTGCTTTTTCTCCCCAAAAGACAACGGGTATAAAATCAGTTGCTTTGCTATCGCCAAAGCCCCTATCGAACGCCATATCAACGCTCACTACTTCTTTGTTGCTGTTTGTGTATTTTAATTCAGCGTCTTTAACAAAACGCCCTATTCCGTAAACTTTTAATGCCATTCCTATTCTCCTTCGTATAGTCTAATTTTTTTATTTTTTATAAAGTAATCTAATTTTTGATCCACAACTATTGGTGTTAAGTGATATTTATCTAAAAACGCTTCATTGCCTATTGTGTGTGCTTCAACGTGGTGGCTTCTACATAGGCTTATAACCCGTAACCCAACGTGGCTCATTGCCTTTCTATCGTTACCCATACCGACTGCGTCAACGTGGTGTATATCAGCCCTTTGTCCGCAAATAACACACTGCCTTTTGAGTATCAACGCATAGACTTGTTTCTTGTCAAACTTGTAGGCGTTTTCGTCTAAAATGTTCTTTGCAATTGGTATTTCGTTGTCTATTGCAAACGTTATTATCGTATCAATCAAGCCGTTGGCGTAATCAACCGAACACTTACTTAAACTCTCAACTTCGATGTTCCTTATATTTGCGTTGAATTGTTGTAATAGTAGTCGCCAATACTCTTTGTCTTCGCCTGAATAGTAAGCGAACTCTTCGCACAACTTAAATATAAAGTTGCGTTGTGATTGAGTTATTATTCGATTGTCAATGATTGATAACTCTACTTCTAATTCTCCACCGTTTTCCAATTCTATTTCAGCTGAAAATGGGAACTTTGCTTCGCTTATAATGTATTGACCTTTGTGTTTTCTTAACTTCATAATCCACCTATGAACTCTAATAGTTCTTCATTTTCTTTCATTGCTACTTCACGCATTTTGCCCTTTTGTCTTTTAGGTAACCAAAACGCCTTTAACCCTTTAATTTGCTTTTTATACATTTGTTCTTTTGCCATACGGTAAAGGTTCAACTGCCAACTTAAATAGTTCAAATCTAAATTATAGGTGCATTTTATATCGCCTAATTCTTCGCCATGTCCGTTTTTAAGTGATAAATCATACCGCCCAATGTAAACCACTTTTCCGTTATGTTCGTAAAACACTATCTCTTCTTGGCTTATGATGTCTAACTTCTCTTCTTCTATGATTTGCCAAAACTCATTATAACGTTGTTCTTGTGTTTCGTTCAGCAGCATTGGGTTTTTATCTTCAATCGCTACGTGGACTTGGTTGCCCCATAGGGCAGCAGCGTTGAGTATTTCAGGGTTAACGCCGCTGTATTTTCTTTTGAATAACGTTTCGCCTAAAATAGTGCTAACGCTTGGCACTTCTACGCCGTCCACAGTGTAAGTGTGTGTTTCTTCGTCAAATGTTACCTTATGCCCTAAAATCTCATACTGCTTCATTGACGCTTCTTTTTCCACGCTTCAAGTTTAGTAATGATTTCTACAGCTTGGTCGTGTGTTAAGTCCATTAACTTCTCAACCTTGTAAGATTTAAGCGTGTGTTCTATTTTAGCGTCTTCGTGGTCTAATAGTTCTAAAATCTGGTTGTGTTGCGTTGGCGTTGAAACATCGCTCTTGGCTGTTTCTTGGTCTAAACTGTCCACTCCGTCGTTTTCAGTTAAGTTCAAGTAGTTGTAATAAAGGTAACGCTTCAAGTATGTGTGTTTGCTTCCTAATTGTTGAATGTCCAACATTTCTTTAACGTTGGCTTCGGCTATTGTTGATGTAAATACCACTTTATCGCCCGTTACAACGTCTATCACTTCCAATGTGGCTAATTCTTCGCCGATTGAAAACAAACTCGCCAAACCGTAAATAACTTCTAATTGTGTAACGGTTGGTAAGAAGTCGACCAGCTCAAAGTATTTGAATCCCTGAACCTTGTTAAACCCCGTCTTTTTAATTCCTTTCAGTAAATCGTCGTTTCTTAATAACATAATCTTTTGAAAGACGTTTAATTCTTTCATTTCTTTTAGTTCTAAATACGGCAAATCTTCCCTGCTCGTTTTAGATAGATTCATTTCTTTTAATGCTTTGGTAATTGTTTTTTCAGCCATTATTTGTGTTCTCCTTTCACTAATTGACTTGGTTTAATTCCGTAATACCCACACAACTCTTCGGCTTGTTGCTTACTTGGTTTTGTGCTTTTCATTTCCCAATTTATCAGCGTTCTTCTCGTAACGCCTATTAACTCGGCTGCTTGTTCTTGCGTCAGCCCTTTCAATCTTCTTGCTTGTTTAAGTGTTAATTTCATTGTTGCTCCTTCTCCGCAAACCTTTTTGCGTATTCTAATTCCATTTTGTCATTAAACCTTAACTGTTTATTTGCTGTCTTATCGGCTTTTTTGTAGTGAAAGCCAATCGCCTTATGTAAGATGTTCGCAACGCTTGGCGCTTGATTGATAAGCGTTTCAATGTGCGACAAGGTCTTTTCAAATAACATCTTAACGGATTCCATTTCTTCGTCTTCTCTCGGTAGGTAGTAACCTTTGCTACTGCTACCGATTTTAAGGTCAATGTTCTTGTTGTTTCTCAACCGACGAATGTGAAATCTTACCTGGCTACTGTTATCGTAACCAAACACTTGGGCTATTTTGCTTCCTGGAACTGCATTTTCTTTGCCTATGGCGTTATCTATTAAGAAGTCAAGTATTTCACTGTCCCTAACTTTTGAAGGCTTTAAAGCGCTTATTTCTTGGTAGTCACACAAGTTCATAGTTTAACCACCACTTCGCCACTGTCTAACCAACCTTTAAGGGTTGCAATCGCTTCTTCTAATTCCCCCAACGGAACGTCGCCATAGGTGCTAATTATAATGCTGTTATCTTCTTTGCCAACACTGAAAAGCACTTTGTCTTCATCTTCCGTAACGAAAGTAAAATCTCTTGATAATTTGTAATCGTCGTAACTTTGTAACTTCATTTCCATCTTCCTTCCTTTCTAAATCGCTCTAATGCTACTGCGTTGTAAAACTTAATGCCTTTTCTTTCGCACCACGTCTTAAACTGTTCTACCGTTGCCGTTTCGACAGTCAAGCGGTGGTCGTAGTCTTCAACCGTGTAACCGTCTTCGTAAGGGTTTGGCGTGTCGGCGTAAATCTCAACTTCTAACTCTTGGACTGCTTCGTCTAACTGTGCTTTTGTGAGTAATCGCTCACTATAAATTGTGTGGGTTGCGTCAAAATCAAAACCCCACTCGCCCTGACGTTCTAATCTAACTTTTGTGATGTTAACGTCATACTTAAATCTTTGTAGTTCTTTTTTCATTCTATCTTCCTTTCTGTGTGGGTGTTTCCCTTCCACACTCTTATTTTATCAAAATGTGAAAACATTGTCAACACTTTTATTTATCTTTTTGTGAATATTTTTTATACGCCAATTAGCGTGTGAACTCCGTTTTTGTGGGTTTTTGAATTGTGTGAAAGTTGTGTGAATTAAAAAAAAGCACTCAACGGAGTGCCTAATACTTGGACTGTGAACTTAAATTGTGTGTCCATATCTGCTATTCTTTTATATTGAATAGGAACATCAACTAAAATGTAAATGCCCGTATCGTCTTTTATGGGCGTTTTTATTCCTATGTGGAACATATCTAACATTTGTTGCCCGTAAAACACTTGGGCGTAAAAGTCTTTCGCTACTTCTTCTTGAACATAAGCCTTATGTTTGAATGTCTTGGGTGGTTGGACTATCACTATCAACAATGCCGTCAAACCTATTGTCAGCAATGTCAACCACGCTATTATTAACTTCTTCAACTTTAATCTCCTTTAATTCTACTAACTTAACTTCGCCTTTTTCGTATTCCATAAAACTTTCCATTAAAACATTTTTAGCCATTACTTTATTTGGAAGTTCTTTCTTGAACTTCATAAACTGCGGTGTATAAATCATTAAGAAGGTTACAATCAGCCCACTGGCAATTATTAACAACGAAGTAATAGCGTCGCCAACATTCTCAACCGAAACCGTCATATTAATAGTCATTGCGCTGAATACTAAACCCATAACGGCTTTGGTAATTTGTCGGGTTTTCTTACCTTCACTCTTGGCTAACGACGCTTTGTATTTGATTTTACCGTTTTTCGACACTTCATAATACAACGGTAAGTTAAAACCGTAAATATCGTGGAAAATGACCTTTAATTTGTCGTATTTCTTGCGTTGTTTCTTTGTCATTAAGGAATAGTCGTCTTTGCCTATTAAGAACGTGTATTCGTCCCTTATTGACTGCAACTCGTGTTCGTTCAGCGCCTTGATGTATTTTCTAAACTCCGCTTTTTTAAGGTTGTATAATTTTATAATCTTGTTGTTAAGTTCATTTGATAGTTCAAATTCTGGCGTGCTTGTTCCGTTATCAACTGCCGTATCGTAGGCGACTGAAACCATTGTAACATTCAAATAGATAACAAAAGCGGTGTGAACCCGCGTTTGCCAATCTTGTAAAGTTTGCTGAATGCTTGTTGTCGGCTTTAACACCATGTAAGCGAAGTAGCCAACAAGCATTACGGCTAAAACAATCCACTGGCTGAACTTAACCAACTTGTCGAAGTATTTACTCATATTTGCCTATCTTTTCTTTAATTTCACGCAATAAACTTGCTTCAATGTTCGTCTTGTCTTTGGTGGTAATCTTATTGTTTTTCCAAAGCCATTCCAAGTAGTAAAGCCCCCAACTAATTGAAGCAACGATAAACACGCCTAAAAGGTTGCTAACAATGGTGTTAATCACTGCCAACACTAACGTTCCAGAAATCAACGCAATCAATACTGCTAATCGTGGGTGTTCCTTTTGCCAATTCATTTTACCACTAATAACTAATAAAACGATAAACACGCTCATTGCACTTATAACGAACGACAGCGGTATCTTCCAACCACGCTGAACGTTTATTTTATTCGCTTTAACATCCATAATCAGCCATTTGCCGTCTTTGTCTTGCGTGTAGGCATAGTAACCGTCTTTGGCCTTCAAAACAGTGTCAGCGTCTAAATAAATGCCGTAGGTTGCTAAATCGTCATTGTATCTCACAACGCCATTGATTAAGGCTTTTGTTGTAGTGTCGTAAATAAAGGCTTCTTGCTCTAATTCTACCACGCTTAATTCAGCCATTTTAACGTTGACTTCGTAGTCGTATTCAATGCGTGTAATTAGGCTTGAAACGAATACATAAACGCTCATTGGAAGTAGTAAGGTTAACGTGCTTATTATTTTGTATATTCTACTCGCTTTCGCCGTCATTAACATCAGCCCCTTTAATGTAGCCTTCTACTAATTTTCTCGATTTTTCTTCAATGTATGGGCTTGAAAGTTTTAACTCCAAGTTGGCTTTTTGAATACGTGTGTTTTCTTCAACCTTGACTTCTAACTTCTTGATGTTTTCGGCTGTAATCTTTTGGCTCTTGTCTAACGCTTCGTATTCTTTTGTAATGGTAAGGAACTTTTCTAACAAGTCAGTGTAGGTGCTTTGCGTTTGGTTACTTGCTTTATTCAAAAACACCTTAACCAAAAAACCACTAACGCCTATTAAAAACGTTGAGCCACCACCGATTAACGCAACAAGCCAATTCATTTGTGGAAACAACGCTTGTGTTTCAGGCTCTAAACCCATATACACAGCGCTTAAAATCGCCCATATCAAACACGCATAAATGAAAACATCTAAAACTACTTTAATAAACTTTTTCATAAAACAACGCTCACTTTCTTTGCAACTTCCTTGATTAGCGCTTCCTTCAATCCGTCAGCAATTCTATACAATTTAACCACTTCTTCTTTTAGGGTTGTCGTTTCGGCTTTCAATTCGCCTATTTTAACCCCTAAATCTTTGTTTACAGCGATTAACTTTTCTTGTGTGGCTTCTACTTCGCCTTTAATCTCTAAAAGCGTCTTATCGCCTATTTTAATGTCTTTCGGCTCTAACCAATACTCTCCGCCATTAACTACTACTCTAACGCTTCCGCTTATTGCCTTTACTGTGCTTTTAGTCATTTTTCGCATTTTTTATCTTCTCCTTTCCCCTTAGGGTAGAGAGCGATTACTCGCCCTCAATTTGTTTTCCTCTTGTGAATCGAACGCTAATTGCCGTAATATGTATTGGATTGTTCTTTACATAATTCAACATAGTTTCGATATGATACATACTCTTCATTTAAAGGATTTTGAATGCCTTTGTTGATTAGTGCGAATTCGGCGTCTTGTGTGTAACGTAATCTAATCAATGCCGAAATCATATCATCACGTCTTGTGATTGAAGTTGTGATGTGCGTTAAATCTGATTCGTAAACTGTGACTTCTTCGCCGTCTAATACCTTTTGTTTTGGTGTGACGTTTTCATTTCCAATCAGTTCGTAGATTGTCCCGCTTAGATGTCTGATTGCTGTGTCGTCTGGCACTTGGGTTGATTCTTGTTTAATCTTTCTAATTTCCATGTTTGATAAACTCCTTCATAAGTTTTATATTTTTGAAATACTTTTTATACAGAATGTACGAATCCGAGTGCATGAGCCACCCGAGATAACTCATCATGCTGCACGCTAAATGTTTTGTTGGTTGTTTTTCAAACCTTAAATACCTTATATTCTCATTGGGGGAAGACCCCCATTGAAACCCCCTTAAGGGCGATACGAAAGCCGAGCACCAAGATCGAAGTACGCAACACCGAGACCATTGTCCAGAGGCCAACTGAACAGACCAGCACTAGAATCGTCATTCCAATCACCGCCCACGAACGCCGTTCTATCGCCTGTGTTTTGGTAGTAATAATCTCTAAAATACAAACCACTACTTGCTTGAACACTGATTGGGAACTTCGCATATGGATAGTTTTGGTCATATCCTAACTCTTGAATATAGCTATTTGCGTTTGCATTTAAATATCCAAGTGGTAGATAAGGCTCTGCGTATACTCCGCCAACTGACGCTGTGTCGTTGTAGTCTTTTGGATTTTCTGCAACGTATACACGCCAATTTGAAATCTTAACACCGTCGACGTTCTTCCAGATGTTACCAAACGGATTTTCTAATCCACGCCATACAATTGAATGTTTGCCGTCGTTTAATGCGTGTGTACCACTGACTTTAACACTGTCTGTCATACCTGTTTTCCATGCTCTGGAAGCAATAACATGACCAATTGCGATATTAACCGCAGTACCGTCAAATGTGATTGTTGTTTCTCCTGCGTTAGGTGTGTCAACATCTATTTGTGTAACGATTCTATTTTTTGCAATTGAGTCATCACTATTTGATGTGCCAATAGATACTGTCTGACCTAACACAAACGCTGTGCCTGTGCTATTAGATACTACAATGAAGTTTACGGCTGAACCGTCTGCGATTGCAGTGTGACTTGCACTATACGCCATTGATGTAGCACCCGCGAATACACCTTGTGAGTGTTTGGTTGCAAACTCAATCACGAACGGAATCTGAACCAAGTCGACATATTCTGCTATGTCTGTGATTTGATACTTCGAGTTAATTCCTAAACCGTCAAGTGCTCTTGCTGCAATTCTGAAATCGTTTCTCGAGTAACTAACTTTTGGGATTTGACCTGTCAATGAACGCAGTTTGTTGTTGCCGTCTAAGAACGCTTCATATGCTCCCATGTATGTATAGTCACGTTCGCTGCCGTCTGGCTTTTTAAATGGAAGCGGTAGACGATAGCCTTCATCTAGTTTTGTTTCACACATCCATAGGTAGTGATAATCTACGCCACCTTCTTTAACCCATTCTTCTTTGATGTAATACTTCCGTACTTTGACAAAGATGTTTGAGACATCATTGGCACTTAAATCTGTCGCAATGATTGATTCTCTTGTTCTTTGAAAGATTGGAATAAAATCAAACGAGTTCTCTGCTAATGCACCGTCGATAGATACGTTTGCCACTAAGCCTGTTGCAGCACCAATTGTTTTGACTCCATTGAGTCGTGTGACTCTTTCGAGTTCACTTGCGGATTGTCCAACTATTTCACGTACACCATATTCGGTTATACGCTTAATGTAGTTTGATACATTTGGACTGTCATCCACATTTTTGATGTATATAACATCATTCAATACGTGAGTAAGATTGATTCCCATTTTTTATACCTCCGCTTTCGTCATAGTTTTTATACGTCCTTCGACGTCTTTTGTATAGGTTGTTTCATATGATTTACCGTCTGCGTATGTTTCGGTTATCTTTTGGATGTTTCCGTTCGTGTCATACGCTAGGTATGTACTGACATTATCAC
>ENA-UOOK01001808-UOOK01001808.1-fermentation-metagenome-genome-assembly--contig:-NODE-1808-length-27649-cov-4.900739_pt1 | contig 27649 bp, 23 predicted proteins | sample MGYA00245777_ERZ724023 | MGnify/ENA primary metagenome ERZ724023 (study PRJEB28704, sample SAMN03018312) | fermentation metagenome | biome: anthropogenic terrestrial biome; feature: soil; material... | reverse complement strand
AGACGTGTGCTCTTCCGATCTCTGGGAACATGCTTATTACCTCAAGTACCAGAACAAGCGGGCGGCTTGGATTGAAGCCTGGTGGAATCTCATAAACTGGGATGATGTTAACCGGCGGGTAGCTTTAATGCAGCAAAAATGACATAACAGCGCAGCGGGTATTTGCAACTACCCGCTGCACCGTTTTGGTACTACTTAAACATTTCCCGTGAATCCTTTCAACTCCTCTGATTCACTTTTATTCGTTCCATTCTCACGAAGATATTCTATGAGAAATATGCTAAAGGTGGCCAGCATCAGGCCAAGAACGGCAGCTATGGCTATATTTAACATTTTATTAGGCTTTATCGGAGCTTCGGGAACCATGGCTTCGGATACAGTTATGATGTTATTATCAGCCAGGTTGATTGATTCTGTCATTTTCAATTCTGCTATTTTGGAAGATAACAGGGTTACCACGCTTTCTCTCCTGCTGACTTCGTTTTGCAATTTCTTTTCACCGATCTGGTTTCTTATCAGTTCTGCTTCCAGATCGAGGATTTCTTTTTCCTGCCGGGTGATTTCCTGCCTGGTTTTATTTATCTGTACATTGAGTTCGGCCAGATCTGTTGTTTTGCTGTTATAGGCGTCCATTAATGATGTATAGTTCATATTAATCTGCTCACTGCTAACCGTACCATCTTTTATATCAATGCCCTGCAGGTCAGCAGGCAGGATGCCATTGGCGGTATTGACCGTAGTTAGAGTATGAGGCGTATGGGCAATGGTTTCCTGGAGCTGTTTGATCCCTTCTTGCTGGCTGGCCCGGTCAATTTCAGCCTTGGCCAGCCATGATTGGTAATTTATCAAGTCTTCTCGTTTTTTACCCAACTGGCTGTTCAGGAATTCTATGGAGCGAGATTGTAGTTTGTGCTCTTTTAGTTTTTCACTGGCTGCATCAAGCTCAGCTTCTTCCTTTTGCAGCCATTCTTTTTCCATGATTTCTAAAGACTGGGCCATTTTTTTCTTATTAATCTTGTTAATATGTAATATGAATTCTTCCCGCAAAGTGTTGGCAATAGTGGCTGCCAGCTCCGGGTTGTTATTGCTTACTGTTATAATAATCAGGTTGGTGTTTTGCAGCTGTTGGGTTTTTATAGATGATTTAAGTCCGTTTCTTGTATAAGGCAACTGTAGCTTTTTAATAACTGCTTCCATTATAGCCGGGGATTTTACTTGCTGCTCGCAACTTAAAGCACTCATATAGGGGATTTCCCCCAGTTCGTTAACCGTATCTGCTATATCGTTGGTGCTTTCATTTTCCCGGCTAAGTTGAGCCTGATAAATTGAAACCACAGTACTTGCTTCGTAAACCGGTTCCAGAATAAAGAAGCTAAATATACCGCTTAAAAGCATGCATATCAGTGTAACTGCAATAATGGTGTGTTTCCATTTGTTAATGGTTTTAAATATGTCACGGAGGTCTATTTCTTCATAGTCATTATAATAGGAAGGATCGTTTCCTTGCATTTACTTCGTTAGCTCCTCTCTTTTTTCTTAGAAAACATGTTTGTATTGTATCATATACATAAGGAACAATTACACATTCTAAATAGAATTGTTCAAAAATATCTCTTAATGTGAATAGAGCAGGTTTTCTAAAGGAACTCCAATAAATTATCATACAGACTCATCTTGCTTAAGTGCTTTAACCCGGCTGCCTTTCTTTAGTTCCCGGCTGCCATCCCGGACAACAGTTTCGCCGACCTGGATTCCCTTGATTACTTCCACCCATTGCTGGTTTTTTTCGCCTACCTGGATCGAACGCTGCTCAATACGGCCTTCCTTTACCAGCCACACCCGGTAATGCCCCTTTTCATCAAGACGTACCGACTCACGGGGAAGCAGAATAACCCCTTCCTTACGCAAGGTTTCAATAGCAACCCGTACCTCATATCCCGGTTGAAGATTGGCTGTCTGTTCCAAAGTGATAATAACTGGAACCCGGCGCTGGATTACCCCCAGAGCGGAAGTTTTCTCATAAGCCCGGGGATAGATTTTACTGACCTGAGCGCTAAGAACCTCTTCACCCAGTACGGGAGCGGTAATCTGGGTGCTCTGCCCTATCCGTACCCGCCGTATCTCATCACTCAAGAGCTCGGCTTTTACCTCCAACTGTCCGGCAGAACCCAGTTGAGCCAGCAAGGTGCCCGGTGCAACTACCTGTCCGACTTTAACCGGCAGATCCAGAATGATTCCCGATACCGGGCTTGTAACCTGGAGTTGTTCCCGCTTTTCTTCCAGGCTGTTGAACATCTCGCTTAAACTGGCCACCTGCTGGCTTAAACCGCTGACACCAGCTTCCTGTTGGGATACAGTCTTTCTTAACTTGTCTACCTCCAGCTCGGCCTCTTCATATTCAGCCTGGGCCAGTGCTCTCGATTGCAGCAGGGTTTTCTTTCGAGCCAGGTCGTTTTCCGCCTGCTTGAGCTCCAGGCGGAGTGATTGCATTTTAAGCCCGGCAGCTTGCAGCTCTGCTTCCGTCCGGGCCAGCTGGGAACGGGCGGAAGCGGTTTCGGCAGTTAACTCCGGGCTGGAAAGTTTCATCAATAGCTGCCCCGGCATAACCTTATCCCCTGATGCAACCAGCAATTCTCGCACCTGGGCAGTTGACGCCGCCTGCAATTCCCGGTCATCAGCCGCCTGAACATAAGCGGTCTCCTCCAATGTGAGGGTAAAGGTTCCGCGACTGGCCTGGACCACTTCCACCGGTTCAGCACTGATGGCCATCATGGCTGCTGCGGCTATAAGAGCAAGAAGAATGAGCCCCCCTATTATCCAGTTTTTTTTGCTTTTCATAGCTGCTTTTAACCTCCTCTTTAATCCTGGTTTTTCAACGCTTCTACCATATCCAACCGCTCTACTTTGCGGATGGCCAACTGCTGCCCGATCCAGACAAAAAATAATGCCAGCCCGGCAACAATAAAATAAGTGCGGGGATATATGATTACCGGAAAGCTATAAAGCTCAGTACTGGCGCTGGCTATGTAAGCCGCCCCCGCAGCCTTGCCGGCAGGTAATCCCAGAGCAATACCCAGTAAGGCTTGCATCCAGGTTTCCTTGCGCAACAGGCCTGACACTTCCCCCCGTGAATAGCCCAAAACCCTCAGGGAAGCCAGTTCCCGCTGGCGCTCATTAAAGGTCATTACCGAGCTATTATAAATAATAGCCAATCCCAGCAGCCCGGCAAAGAGAATCATTATCGCAATCGAAGTAGTGGTAGTTCCCATAAGTTGCTCAAAGGTCTCCCGCTCCCGGGCAGGACTGCTTACCGAAGCTACCCGGCTCATTTCCTGCAAGCGATTCTCCACCGATGGCATCCGGGCGGCGTCGAGCTTCAAAAGTACCGCACTGGCCAGTTCTTGCTCTTCTAGCAAGCTATTGGCAGTAGCAAGCGATACATAAGAGCCACTGCCGGTCATGGGTTCGTTTATACCCATTATGGTCAGACGCGAGCTGCGGGAAGGTCCAATCCCCAGCGTGGTCTCCACCACTACTTCATCTCCCACCTGCAGACCCAGCTTGTCAGCCACCCGCTTGCCCAGAAGGATACCCTCTTCAGGAATTTGCCGCTCCTGCCCCAGTTTATCATAAACCCGTTTCAAGCGATTGGAAGGAGTCATTCCCAGCAAGACTTCGTCCTTGGACTCTCCCCCGGCATGAAGTTTTACCGGCACTTCCATCATAGGCTCCATACGCTGTACTTCATTCCAGCGAGTCCAGTCCAAAATCTCCGAATATTTTACCGGTTCGGTAAAACGAATCATGTAATCATAGCGGTTTATCTGTTCAAAGTTCTGGTTCATGAGATAATCGGTAGCATCAAGGGAAAAGCAGGAAAAAACCAGCAGCACCACGGAACTTATAATCCCCAAAACGCTTACGGCAAATCGTCCCCGGTTGCGGAATATGGAGCGCAGGCTCATTTTCCAACTACTGCTTAACTGCTGCCAAAACCAGTACCAGCTCTCCAAGGGGGTACGCCGTCCCGAGGAAGGAGGCTGGGTACGCATAGCCTCTGCCGGGTTGATGCGGATTACCGAACGGGAAGCAAAGAATCCGGAAGCTATACCTACCAGAGAAGTAATCAGGAAACTATACAGCACCACCCGGAAATTTATTTCATTAGTCATGTTAGGCAAATTGAAAAACTGGGCATAAAGATTATTTAAAACTGCAGTCAAAGCTATGCCCAGGCCAGTACCCAGAATCGCTGCCACCAAACCAACCGCCAGCCCATAAGAAGTATAATGCCACATTATCCGGCAGTTATCGAAACCCAGTGCCTTCATGACACCAATGGGCAGTCGCTGGGAACGAATCAGTCGAGTTAGAATAATGAACTGTATCCCGGCCGCCACCAGGAAAAAGATGAAAGGCAAAGTGAGAGCAAAAAGCTTTATTCCGTCCAATTCTGCTTGCAATACAAGATGGCTGGACTGATCCTTGCGCGGGTAGCTGGTGATATTCCCGTAAGGCGCCAGTATCTTCTCCACCTGCTCCTTAATTTTTTCTTCATCTACTCCGGGGGCCAAATCCACCAGTAGCTGGTTAATCTGCCCGGGTAAGCCCAGTATCTGCTGGGCCTGTAGCTGAGAAAGCATTAAAATCCCAAATCGTTCCGGTTCCGGGAAAAGCGAACCCGCATCTTTCATGGGATAGATAAATTCCGGGCTGGTGGCGGTACCAATGACTGCCAGGCTTACTTTCTTGCCATCAGCAATAATCTCCATATCCTGACCCGGGGCCAGGAGGTTAGCCCGGGCATACTGCGGGTCAAGCAATACAGCAACCTTCCCCGAAGCTGTCGGTTCAAGCTGGCGGCCTGACAGGAGGTGCAGGCGGTTAAGCTCATTCTCCATGGGCAGGGAGTAGCCCGTCAAACGACCGGTTATCCTCTCCTGGCCTTCTTTAATAATAGGAACATCCTTTTGAATACGCCCGCTGGCATTGAGCACTCCAGGCAAAGCCTCCACCCTCGCCACTATCGATTCCGGCGCCTTGACTACCTGGAAAGTATAATCAGCAAAAGCATAATCCTGGTAAAACTGTTGCTGCGAGCGGCTTAAATTATTATAAGAGCTGCTCATGCCAATGTATATTATCACCCCCAGAGTGACAATCAACACCAGAGCCAGGAACTGCCCCCGGCCAGCCTGAATGGTTCGAAATAATCTGCGGGTGAGGATAGTCATTACCACTCAATCCTTTCCGGCGGCAGGGGATTTTCATTTATAACAATTTCCGCCACCAAGCCGCTGCGCATACGCAGCACCCGGTCGGCCATATCGGCAATGGCGGTATTATGCGTAACAATAATTACCGTACTGGCATGATTTTTCTGGATATCCCGCAAGAGCCTTAGTACCATTTTACCGGTTTCATAATCCAGAGCTCCGGTGGGTTCATCACATAAGAGCAATGGGGGACTCTTAACCATCGCCCGGGCAATGGCTACCCGCTGCTGTTCCCCGCCGCTTAGCTGGGAAGGGAAATGATCCTGTCGTTCCCATAGATTTACATCCCGCAAGACATCATCAACCGCCAGGGGTTTTGCTACCAGTTCCGCCGCCAGAGCTACATTTTCAGCTGCGGTCAGGTCGGCTATCAAATTATAAAATTGGAAGACGAATCCTACCTCCTGCCTCCGGTAACGGGTTAAGGCCTTTTCACGACCATTGCTTAGCAGTTGCTGGCCAAAAAGCATTTGCCCGCTGGAGGGTGTATCTATTCCCCCAATCAGGTTCAGGAGGGTGCTTTTGCCGGAACCGCTGGGGCCCAGTATAACCAGGAGTTCCCCCCGGTATATTTCCAGAGAAGTTGATTTTAAGGCCTCTACCTTAACTTCACCCATGGTGTAAGTTTTGCTGATATCACTTAGACTAAGTAGTACCTCGTTTGGCAAAGGATCAGCTCCTCTAAAAATTTGGCCGGGGATGTTTTATCCCCTTTTTACTCTGCTGCTTCTTGATTCTACTGCAAAAGTTATTAATATTCATTGGTTGTATAAATATACCACTCAGCAACCCTAAAAACAATCGAAGGGAGCATCAGGAGTGCCACCGCTTATTTTCTGGCCCGCTGCTTGGCCGCCAGCAAGCGGGACATCCCATCTTTATCCTGCATTGTTTTCTGTACTTTATCCTTTTCCAGAGCTTTATCCTTTTCGCTCCCTTCCCGAATTGGGATCGAGGCCTTCTCCGGCTTGCCACGGCCTTCATCCCCAATAAGCTGCCTTCCGCTCGACCTTTGTCTTTCCTGTTCATTTAAATCATCTTTCCGCTGGCGCAGGCGATTAAAAGTAACCGCCGCCGGGGTGGAGGTTAAAGCAGTCCCCTCTGGTTTTTTCCACCGCTGCCACCAGGCTTGCAGGTCACTTAAATTATAGGCCAGGCGGCGGTTGGCAATATCCAGGGGAAGCAGCAAAGCTGCCAGCATCAAGAACCAGGGCCAGAGTTCCCGTACACCGTGGGCGACAGGCAGGTTGGGAGCAAAGGCTTCGCGGGGCTCACTTATTATGCTGCCGCCTCCCGCTTGCGCCAGGGCCTGCAGGAATTTTTTATCGCTGCCGCTCTCGGCATATTCAGGGGAATAGGCCAGGGTTATCCCGCCGCTGGCCGACCTCAGTTCACCTTCGCTTCCTTGCTGGGTAACATTTATAAAATAGACCCCTGGTTCACCGGTGGAGAATCTTCCCTCATATCTTCCCGGAGCTACCGGTTCCAGTTTAATCTTCTGCGCCTTCAGTTCCGGGTCTACCACTACCGCCTCACTGGGCAAAGAAAGGGAGAGCTCGCGGGAATCTACCTGAATCAGACCTTGCCGGCCCTCCCGACTGGTTTTGAGCTCTAGCCTGGCATCCTGCTGGCTGCGGGGCAGGGTCCAGGAAATGAGGTTGCCCCAGAAATGATTGTAATCTCCCCAGGCCGTCCAGGCACTGGACCAGCGCCAACCACCATCAGTGGTGAAGGCGATGGAACGCCCCAGTCCATACTGCCACTGGGCCAGCACCGGGTCCTGGCGATGGCTGGACAAAACCACCTGGGCCGCCTTCTTGGGCGTGGTGGCCACATAGCCTTCCAGCACCGGCACGGCGGAGATGCCATCCATTAGCGGGCTTTCCGCCGTCAATACGGGGAAAAAGCTTTCCTCTACCAGATAACTCTTTATGGCCTTCATGGTTTCTTTGGTAAATATGCGGGGAATATTGGAGATTTCATCACTGAAATAATACCGGCCCTGGCCCCATGCCGCCAGTTGTTCCAGCAAGAGGGTGTCCGCCCCCTCACCTACGGCCACCGTGGACATGGTTATCCCCGCCCGGGCCATTCTCCGGCTCAGAAAATAATAATCCCCGGTACTGGCCGACTGCCCATCGGTGAGCAGTATGATGTGTTTGAATTTGGTATGGGCATCTTTAAGGGCCGCATAAGCCAGGGCCAGGGCGGGATAAATGCTGGTGCCCCCGTCAGCCCGGATGGTGGCAATATCATCCTGTATGGCATCCTTGTCTTTAACCGCTTGAAATTCCACCACCATTTGAGCTGTATCATCAAAGGCTACTACCCCAGCCATATCCAGCGGCCCCAAAATACTGGTGGCCTGAATGGCGGCTTCTTTGGCCAATTCCACCTTGCTGTAACCGCCGCTGCTCTCCGACATGCTGCCGGACTTATCGATAACCAGAACCAAACCCAGGCTGGGTATCTCCTTCTTTCCCCGTAAATCCATATATACCGGCAGAGCTTTCTCCACCGGGGTGTTGAAATATCCTCCTGGTCCGAAACTGTCCTCTCCGCCCACCATTATTAATCCTTTGCCCAGGTCCCTGACCGCCGTATGTACAGCTTGCATGGCTTCGGCCCGGAGATCTTCCGCCGGTACATTGCAGAGAATCATCAGTCCGTAGCGCTGCAGTTCGGTCAAACTTGCCGGCAGTTCCCGCGGGGATAGCAGGTCATAGTCCATATTCAGTGAGGAGAGTACCGCTTCCAGGCCCCGGGCTTCTCCTTTTTTCCCTTCTACCAGAAGCAGCCGGGGCGGACCCTGAACCATGCTAAAGGCATAGGCTTCGTTGTTATCCGCCACCCCATCCTGCTCCACTTCGATACTGGCCTGGAAGCTGTGAAACCCGGCTTCATCCAAAACGGAGGAATAAAGCAGCATATTTTCCCCCTGCCGCAGTTTAATTTCCTCCTCTCCGATCAATTCCTGATCCTGGTATAGACGAAGCCGGGCGGTGGTGGCAAAATTGCTCTCTATCCCCACTTTAAGCGGAAAATTTTCCCCGGCAAAAAGACTCTGAGGAACTTCCAGGCTCTTCACCCGCGCGTCCCGGGCGGGGCTGCTTTCCAGGGGAAGCAGGTCAAGCCGTATCTTCTTCTCGGCCAGGTAAGCTGCTTCTTTCAAGGCGTCGCCATCATTCTGGCGTCCATCGGAGAGCAGCACCACCCGCCGCGAAAAACTATCGGGCATCAGAGCGTCAGCCAGCTTCAAGGCCTGCTCCGGCTTGCTGTAGTTCCGGTCCACCAGGCTTTCAATAGGATGCAAACGGCTGCTGTCGCTAAGGCTCTGGTCCACCAGGGCATTGCCGCCAAATACCACTACCCCCGCCTGGTCGTCCGCTTTCTTATGCTTCAAGGCTTCCCTGATGAAGTTTTCCGCCGCTTCCCGGCTGTTTTCGCAACTGGCGGAAAGATCCACGGCAAAGACCACACTCTGCCGCTCCAGTGGAAACCGCAGTTCCAGCCCGGCCAGGGCCAGTATGAGACTTAAAAGCAGAAGGCTTCTTAACAGTAAGGCCAGATTGCGCCGGAAAGCAGGCAAATGCCCGGAATCGCGGTACCAGAGATAAAGCGGGAAGAAAGCCAGGGGAATTATAAGCAATAAAAGGGGGTGACTAAAATTAATAGCCACGGCGGTACACCTCCCATTCCAGCAGGAGCAAGAGTAAAACCGCCCAGCACAGCCAGGGCCAGAGTTCTTTTTTGCCCAGCCGCTCCCCCCCGCCCCTGCTTTCAGCTTCAAAGGCCTGCCAGGGCAGGGTGGCTGGCTTTATATCTGATTCCAGAGGGTCACCCTGGTTCCTGGCCAGAAAATTGCTTTCTATCCTATCGCCCAGAACCTGGTTTATTTGGTACAGACCCGGATGACTGGCGCTGAAAGAACGCGGAAAAGGAGGTAAATATCGCTCTTCTTTTTCTCCCGGCCTCTGCAGGTATATCGCTTCTGCTTCCGGATGGGGGTCAAAGCTGATGCGACTGCGATTCAGATCAAAACTTGCTCCGGCATTCCCGGGCAACAGCCAGCCCACTAAATTGTGCACCAGGATGGGGAAACCAGTTTGCAAAGGGATATTGCTCTCGTGCAAGTCAAAAGAGAAAATGGCCACCCGGCCCGTTAACTGGCCGGCCAGCAATAGAGGAACACCTTCGCTTTCCAATAGAGTTCTGGCCCAATCCGGGCAAAGCAGCTTTTGACTCCGGGCTACCTGCCAGTCACTGCTATCGATATAGCGCAGGTTGGAATCCTCCCCGGCGGCTTTTATCCCGCTGAGGTTTTTGGCTTCACCGTTTATGGCCAGCCAGGGATTGCCCGGCGGGGGATTGACTATTATAATACTGGCCTGGGGCAGGTGGGCAGGCAGCCAACCGTCAAAGATAAACAACTGGTAATCAGCGAGAGCGGGGTCGTATTCAGCGGGACTGGTTTTGAATAATTCCAATCCCGGCAGGAGGTTTAAAGCCTTTTCCAGGAAAAGGTTACCCTGGCTTACCAGTAGGGCCCGGTTCTCCGTTAATTCCTCCACTACTGCCCAGGCTTCGTTATCAGCCGGCAGGAAATCAGGCCGCTGCAAAATTGCCTGAATACTCTCTGCCCCAGCGGGCAAATCCTCCCAGATTATCTCTCGGGCTCCTTCTGCTTCCAGCTTTATTTCCCTGATATCGAACAGTTCCCCATCGACCCGGAGTTCAATATCGCTTACTACCGCCTTTTCGCCAAAATTCTGCACCCGGGCCAAGGCCAGAACCTGCCCTGAGTCCCGACGGGTAGCCAGGGTGGTAATGGCCAGGTTGTCACTCCCCCGGCCAATTTGAATAAACTCCACCGGGCATTTGATTCCGGGGTCATGCTCCATTGGCAAGGTTTTGCCATCGCTGACTATAAGCAACATAATATCTCGGGAATCGCGACTAAGTGAAGCAATTAAGGATAGGGCTGCTTCCAGGTCGGCCCGCCCCGTCTCCAGTTGCGCATCCCGCAAGGCCCGGCGCAGCTCATTCTTGTCGCCGCTCGCCGCCTGCAGGACTTCCGGCTGTTCTCCCATTTTGATAAGGGTCATTTTCTCCCCCGGGCCCAGCCGGTCGATGAGCTTCTCCACCTCTTTTTGGGCCATTCCCCAGCGTGATGGCGTCACATCACTGGCCATCATGCTGGCGGAAGCATCGAGTACTACCAGCAGCTGCTTCTCCAAGCCCCCAGCCACCGGAAGGTAAGGGCGGCTCAGGGCCATTACCAGCAAGACGGCTGCCAGCAGCTGCAGGAAAAGCAGCAGATTCTTCTTCAAACGCTGCCAGGGGGTAGTGGCCTCCATATCCTTCAAGACTTCTTCCCAGAGGTAGGTACTGGAAATAACTTTTTCCTGAAAACGCCTTTTAAGGAGATATAGCAGAATTATTAGCGGAATTATAGCGGCAAAGCCAAGGCCTGCCGGGTTAAGCAAGGACAAAATTCTCTCCTCCCCATATTGTAAAGTGAGAGGTATTGACTGACGAGCTTTTTAAGCAAGTATTCCCGCCCGGGGAAGCAGTTGTAAAATCAGCTCTTCGAAAGGGGTGGCACTGCTGACCTGCAGAAATCCTATCCCCCGCCGGAAACAGAAGTCACGGTTCGCCTCGGTAAAATCATCCAGCTTCTTCCGGTAGGCCTTGAGTAAACGCGAGCTGGCACTGATTTCCCGGCTTTCACCGCTTTCACTGTCCAAAAGCCGCCAGTCTCCATGCAGGGTCGGGTTGATTTCCTCCGGGGCCAGCAATTGCAAAACTATAACTTCCTGCCGCAGGTACTGGAGGAATTTGACCCCATCGTGAAAGCCGTGGGGAGACAGGAGGTCGGATATAAGCAAAGCAACCCCGGGACCGCGAGAAAAGCGGCCATACTCGCGTAAGGCCTGGTTCAAATTGGTGCTGCCGGCGAAAGAAAGCTGCCCCAGGAAAGTCCAGGCCTGGTCTATGCCGGTTTTCCCCCGCAAGGGGGCCTGATAGGCAGCGAGTTGCTCAGAGCAGGCGGCGATGGCTACCCGGTCATAAGCCGCCAGAGCCAAATAGGAAAAAGCAGCAGCCAACTGCAAGGCCAGCCGCTCTTTGGGAGGCTCCCCCCAGGACATAGACTTGCTGACATCAATAAATATATTTAAGAGCAGATCCTGCTCTTCCATAAACAGTTTTACAAAGAGTTTTTCCGTACGGGCGTAACTATTCCAATCAATATAACGAAAATCATCGCCGCTGGAATAATTGCGAAAGTCGGCGAATTCCACCGATTGTCCTTTAAGCGGTGAACGCCTTTCCCCACTGTTTTTACCCGCCCGCATTTTCCGGCTTACCAGGCGCAAATGCTCCAGGCGCTTTAAAAAATCCTCATCAAATATATTTTTCATAATAACCCCTTAAGAAAAGGTCCTCCTTACCCTTCACCCTGTCGGATACGCCTGATTCTCTCTGCGATCGCTATTGTGGTAGCGCACCCACCATCGTTCAACTATCGTTCATCATTGGTAGCGGCCAGGAGCTCGCCAATCAAGTCATCTATCTTGATCCCCTCGGCCTCACCTTCAAAGTTCAGGATGATGCGATGACGCAAAACCGGGTAGGCCAGTTCCTCAATATCAGCAAAGGCAACATTATAGCGTCCCTCCATCAAAGCCCGAACCCGGGCACCAGCCAGCAAAGCCTGCCCCGCGCGGGGCGAAGCTCCGTAGCGTACATATTTTCTGACTATTTCCGGGGCGTAAGGACTGTCCGGATGACTGGCCAAAACCAGCTTTACTATGCGCCGGTTCACCCGCTCGGCCACCGGCACCCCGGCAGCGATATCCCGCATGGCCAGAACTTCTTCCCCGCTGGCTATCCGCTCCAAATCCCCGGGGTCCGAAGCCATATCCCGGCTTATAATAGCGGCCAGTTCCTCTTCCGCGGGAAATTCCACCAGCAATTTAAACAAAAAGCGGTCGGTCTGCGCCTCGGGCAAGGGATAGGTGCCTTCCATCTCCAGGGGATTCTGGGTCGCCAGCACAAAAAAGGGATGCGGCAATTTACGGGTCTTGCCCCCGGCGGTTACGGTTCTCTCCTGCATAGCTTCCAGCAAGGCACTCTGCGTTTTGGGCGTGGCGCGGTTGATTTCGTCCGCCAGTACGATATTGGCGAATACCGGCCCCGGCTGAAACTGAAAAGCCCGGCGGCCTTCGGCATCCTCGGAAATTATGCTGGTTCCAACTATGTCCGCCGGCATCAGGTCAGGGGTGAACTGCACCCGTTTGAAGTCCAGGGAAAGCACCTGACTCAAGGTCTTCACCAGCATGGTCTTCCCCAAACCGGGAACGCCCTCCAGGAGAACATTCCCCCCGGCCAGCAAGGCAATAAGGCTGTGCCTTATTATCTGCTTCTGCCCCACCATCACGCGGGCTATTTCAGCCTCGATCTGCCTGGCTTTATCTACGAATTCATCAATATCCACTTCCTGGCCCCCCTTGTACGCTATATCCTTACTAATTGCCCCGTGGCCGGGGATCGCAACCACTAACGATGAACGATAGTTTAGCCGTAGTTGAACAATCGTTGAATGATTGTTTAACAATGGTTAAACTATTACGTCCATTCCGTCTTCCGCATTCCGTCTTCCACTTTATTCCTCCAGGGAGGAAAAATAGTTTTTCACCACTTTCGTCATACCGGAGGGAATGGGCTGGCGATCCAGCGATTCCCGGGCTGCCTGGCTATACTCGGCCAAAACTTCCCGATAAGGCCGCATACTCCCCGGCATTATGGCGGGATCATCGGTTTCTATCAGCTGCTGGGGCCCCTCACCGGCCTGGCCCCGCACCTGGGATATCTCTCCGCTTCGCCCGATTCGCTGCGGGTCATATATCTTTTCATAGTCCCCCCACTTCATTACCGCCAGGTCACCGGCTCCCGGCTCCGGCGAGGAAGAAGATTGGCCCAGGGAAGAATTATTGCCGCTGCCGCTGCCCAGTCCGGCCCCGCTGCCGCTGCCTTGCCCACTGCCCTGCTGCCCGCCTTGCTGTCCGCTGCCGCCTGGACTGCCGTTATTTCCTGCCCCCTGCTGTCCAGCAGAGGAAGCAGAGCTTCAGGTACCCCCGCCCGCACCGGATCCTGAACTGCAACTATCCGGCGCAGCGCTGTTGGCTCCGCCTTGAACCCCGCTACCACCACTGCCGGCGCTATTGCCCGCCGCATTGTTCCCACTGCCGCCACTGCTGTCGGCCGTATTACTACCGTAGCCTTGAGCGGATGCCCATTGAGAAGGGGGAGCACTGCCCGCAGCGAGCAAAGCCTGGCGGGAATCCTGAACCGCCCGCAAAGCCCGGTTCAACTCGGCCATTGCTGCTGCTCTTCCCTCCTGCCGGGTGGCTGCGCTATCCTTAATATTAGAAGCAGACCCGCCGTGATTGACCGGCTCCAGGGAATTGGAGCCAGCATTGGCTCCCGTATCGCTGGAAGAATCGCCTTTCCCTTCTTTACCGGGAGATTCCTCTCCTTCGCTTCCGGGTGCTTTCGGCTCATCCCGCCCATTATCCCTATCTTTACTATCCTCCGTAGCTGCTTCCGGCCTTTCCTGTCCGGGCTTAAACGAAGCCAGAGCTGGCGCATTCAGCCTTCCCTGCCGGAGGTTATCCAGTCTTAATTGCTCCAGCGTTTCCTCCGCCTGGGCCAGGGATTTGAGAGCCTTTTTCATATCACCCGCCTCTTGTAAATCCTTTTGCAATTTTTCCAGAGAACTTACGGTCTTCTCTAATTCCTTTACCGGGATGGGGCCGGATTTGGCCTGAATTTCCTTTTTCACGGCTTCAATTTTCTTTTCCTGCCGCACTATCTCTTTTTTTACCGCTATTGCTCTATCTACTTCCGCCTGCTGAGGATTGGGCAAAAAACAAAACAACCCTACCAGCAGCAGGCTTACTGTTATGATTTTTCCTTCCCGGGCCGGGAAAATAAAGGGGAAAGCCGTCCTGAAATCAAAGGCCTGTAGTTGTTTCCGAGCATCCCGCCGCTGCCGCCGAATCATTTCCGAATCCTCAGCCGACAATTCCAGAGCGGTGGAAACTCTCTCCTGCAAGCCTTTAGCATCGCTCATACAGGCTGCGGTCCATAAATCCGGGCGCCGCCAAAAAGCCCAACCCCAAGCCAGAAGCAGGCTCGCTCCCAGGGTATACAGGCAAAGCTGCTTTACTCCCACCCAGGGGAAGAAAAAGGAGAGCAGGAGCAAAAAGGCGGATAGGAGCAAAGCTCCGGCCAGCCCCCGCAGCAGCCAATGCAGGTAATGCTGCAGTTGGATTCTGCGCAGTACCGGCCGCAGGGCTGCAATTATTCTCTTGTCCCCGTAATCTTTAACTCTCATAATATTCACATCCTGAATTTACCAACAGCATTACCATTAAACCTTAGCCTTGCACTGATGATGATTCCGCCTCTATTTCCACCACCGCAGGATTTTTCCGCAAGCGTTTGAAACGCCCCACCGGGTCCAGCAAAAATACGGTAAGCAGAAGCAAGACTATAATCAACACCCCATCAAAAATAAAATTATACTGCCAGGGACTCAAAGCCTGGCTGGCGGCGGCATTATAACCATAAGTACGGTAGCCCCCCAGAAAGCTGCTCATAATACCAACGCCTGCCGCCTGGTTGGGGAAGATGGAGAAAAGGGCTACCAGGGGATTGGCATAGGAAAAGTACTGGGCCGTGACCTGGGAATTGGGACCGGTCCCTATCCCCTGTAAGAACACCGTTACAGCCAGGGTTCCCACCAGGAACAACAAGACCACCACATAGCTGACCACCATGGAAACCTGGGTGCGTTTGAACAGGGTTGAGCAGAAGATGCCGATAACTCCAAAAGTAATGGCTGTAGCCAGAGATACCAGGATAACCCGGCCCATATCACTCAGCAGTACTCCCCCGAAGAAGTAGACGATAGCAAAGACCGGCAGGGAAGCAATCACCAGCAAGAGTATATAACTTATGGAAGACAGGAGCTTATTCAGGACAATAGAAGCTGAAGACAGGCGGGTACAAAGCAAAAGATCAAAGGTCTGCCGCTCCCGTTCCCCATTTATTACTCCGGCAGTCAGGGCCGGGGTTACAAAAGAAAGCAATAAGAGTTGAAAAACACTCAGTATAATAAATATCTGCGGGCCTACATCCGGACCGAAACCGGAATAAAAACCGCGCTTTTGCTGCATCCAGTAATAAGCCAGGGTGATCAAGCCCAGCAGTGCCAGGTAAAGGCTTATCATCAGCGGCGATTTCCAATTCCTCATACGGGAGCAAAATTCCTTGGCCAGAATCGGGTTTAATACCAGGCTCTTCATTACTGAACCACCCCTTTCGTAAGCTGCATGAATATGTTCTCCAGATTGCTCTGGGACTCGGCAAAGGATACCAGGGGAATACCGGCCTGAACCAAATGGGTCAGGATGCGGTTCATTTCCTTCTCATCTCCATTAAACGGTAATTCCAGCATCTGCTCATCCAGTTTGATGGCGGAATATCCTAATTCGTTATTTATAAGCAACAGGGCCTCGTCTATCTGGCTCAGAACCCGGATTTCAATAGCCTGGGCGGACTGGCTGCGATGCATGATTTCATCGACACTGCCGCAGGCTACCATTTTCCCGGCTTCTATAATACCCAGATGGGTACAGAGCTCGGTTAATTCAGATAATATATGGGAACTTATAATTATGGTTTTGCCCATGTTTTTCAGTTCCTTAAGGATTTCCCGCACTTCCACCCGCGCCCGCGGGTCCAGGCCGGAGGCGGGTTCATCCAAAATGAGCAGAGCCGGGTCGTGAACCAGGCAGCGGGCCAGGCACAGGCGCTGTTTCATGCCCCGTGACAGCGAATCCACATAAGCCTCCCTTTTATGCTCCAGATCCATCAGCTCCAGCAAATCGGAGATGATTTTTTCTCTCTGCCGGGCGGGAATCCGGTAACTGGCACTGTAGAAATCGAGGTATTCGTCTACTTTCAGGTCATCATAAACCCCGAAGAAGTCGGGCATATAGCCTACCAGCTGGCGGATACGGCGAGGGTTTTGGCTCACATCTTCCCCCGCTATCCAGGCCTTGCCCGAGCTGGGGCGCAGCAGAGTAGCCAGTATCTTCATGGTTGTGGTCTTTCCGGCGCCATTGGGTCCCACAAAACCAAATATCGCTCCATCTTCCACACTGAATGAAAGCCGGTCAACCGCCAGGAACTTGCCATAACTTTTGGATAGTTCTTCTACTTGCAGCATGCTATTCCCCTCCTTCCATATTGTAACCGTCCGGGGCTGCCGGAACCGCCTGCGGGGAAAGATATTCTCCCTCCAGACTCAGGGTAACACCGGAAATATTTACATAGCCGGGACCTTTATCCCCGCTGCCGGCTTTTACCTGCAGCGAGCCTTTTTCCGAAACATAAGACTTCCAATCCGTAAGCAGCATTCCGCCCGGCTGGTAGCTTAAATCCTCCCACCGGCCTTTATGGAAATTGTATACCATCAGCTTCATAAGGTAGGCCCGCCGGTAATCGTTAGAGCCCACATATAGTTTGAACTCATCAATCTTTACCTCTTCCCGGGAAAAGGGCAGATCCAGCTCGAACTCCAGAAATCCCCCTTCACATCCAATTCCCCAGGGATCCTGGTTGAAATTGCGCCCATCAGTAGCGGTAAAACGCCCGTTAATTATCCCGGGAGGGATGGACAGAGCTTTTTCGCTAGCCAGCTTTAGTTCCAGGGGAGCAAGGTAGATACTGTTGTAGTTGACCTTCCCCCGGTTTTCCGGGACAAATACCTGAGAAGCAGCTGCTTTGGAAAAGCCTATGAACATTATAGAATCATCAAATAATTGCCCATTGCGTGATGCATTCTCTAAAATCTGGGTTGACCACTGTCTTTCCCAGTTGGCCTCTCCTTGATAGCCCTGGGGCCGATACACCGGGTAGCGTTCAAAAATCCGGTAAAAAGCCGGCCCCCGGCTGGGGCTGAAACGCGGGGCAAATTCCACCTCCACCGTTTGGCCCGGAAGTATTTTGGAGATACGTTGGTAACCGTAGCGGTTGAGAAGAATACAATTGGACAGGGTCCGCTCTGATTTATTTTTTATGGTCCCCTTTATTTTCCCCTGGCTGGTTTCCAACTGGGCTTCGATTCGCCCGGCTTGCTCTATATTTTCGTTCAGGGCTATACAGCGCATAGACCAGCGGCTGGCATCATCAAAGCTGACCCGGGTTCTTTCGTCCTGGCTTACGGTAGCCAGCAGCGGTAATTGGCTAGAATTGGCGCTTCCCCCCATTACATGAACTGACCTATTCATCATATAGCCCATGTCCCCGCCGATTACATCGACTACCTGCTGGCCTTGCAGGTCAAAGGAGAACTCTTTGCGGGTAGGGGCAAAAACCCCGGCATAGGTACTGGCCTCCGCCCGATCCGAATCCGGTTGGAGTTTTACCAGAGTAATAACATTGGTAAACACATCCCGGCCTTTGGCTTTAAAAGCCCCCAGGTAAGTCATGCTGAACAGTAAGATCGCCAGGGCAGGTATCAAGGCCCAGGCCCAGTCCCGGCGGTCATACTTTTTAAGGAAAAGGTAAATACCCGGCCCCAAAACAACGATATAGGCCAAGAGTACCAGGGCCAGCCAGCCGGCGGAAGGCAGATCGGAAGCCGGAAAGTTGCGTAAAATCCAGCCCATGTCCTGGACACTATAATACCTGTTGCTTCCGGCCATCTGATGCGGGTTAATCCGCAGAATCACCTGGCTCCAGAAAGCGTTGTTGCCTGTCCAGTTGGCAAAAGGTTGCAAAGCCAGGTCATAAGCCAGGTAAAGAATGCTTCCCCGACCCAGTTTATCCTCAACCACCACCGGAATCTCCCCGGAACTTAACAAAACTTGGCCCGAGCGGAGTTGGCCCTCGCTGATAATAAAAGGCTTCTTCACCTCCAGGCTTTCACCGGCCAGTTTTTCCATACCGCTCAAAGCGGAAATTTGACGAGTGCCGGAAACACCTACCGGCCAGAGGGTTCCCGGCAAATCGAAAAAGGTCTTCTTCCAATTGGGTCCCCCGCCCAGAACCAGCATTCCTCCTCTTTGCACCCAGTCTTCCATAGCTTTCAATTGCCCCTTGCTCAGGCTGGAACTGGAGAAATCATTCAAGGCCAGAATATCCAGGTTATCCAGGAGCAGGCTTTTTTCCGGTATATCTTTAGCTTCCAAGTGGGTTACGCTTATTCTCTGCCCGGCAGACGGAAACTTGATCCCTCCCAGGTGATCTAAAGTGCTCGGCCCGGAAGCCAAAACGCCTACCAGCATTTCCTGCGGCTGCATAATCGTAACCCGGCTTTTGCATTTGGCCACTTCTTTATCCCCGGCCATCAATTTAATCTCATAATTAGTGGTTTGATTGGCCGGGATAAACATACTTACCCTCTTCTTACTCCCGGTTGGAAGTACGATCTCTTTCTGCTGTTGAATTCTAAGCTCATTATTGTTGGTGTCAAACACCAGTCGTCCCCGGATTTCCGGTCCCGGATTAACCAGGGTTACCTGCAAGGGAAAAGCCTGACCCCAGCGGGCAAAACCCTTGAATCCGGCTTCTGCCGTCATCTCCACCTGTCCAGCCGCTTCTGCCGTTGCGGGCGGCAGGCTGCCCAGGAGAAGAAACAGACCCAGCAATATAGAAAACAATAGTTGCATCATCTTTTTCATGGCTTAACCCTCCCTACTGGAGCCGGAGCGGCCGGAGCATCCGGAACCGCTGTAGTCCCCTGTTTAACTCCCGTTGTCGGTTTACTGGCCGCAGCCTTTTTTCCTGCTCCCTTCTGCTTGTCCTCATCCAGCTGGTACCGCAAATTGATGGATTTTTGCAGTATGGGGGAGAGCTCATCCTCATCCAAAACGATAAACCCAACCTGCAATTCCTGACTTTTATCTTTTCCCAGGTAGAGGGCTTCCACTTCCGAAGCTGCCACCTTGCCCGGCGCTTCCTTGACCTGGAAAGCTCGCAACAGTTTATTGCTGTCTTTCATTTCTATAAAAATTACCGGCACTCCGCCTTCAGCCAATTCCTTAAGCTGCTTAAGCGTTTGACCCTGCAATGCTTCCTGTTGCTGGTCGGCAAAAACCCACACGGCATCCATGCTGCCGGCCGGCAAGGAGCCTGCGCCTATATCCTTGGCGCTCATATTCCACCATTCCATAGGACTGTTGGTATATTGCTGGTAGTACTTCTCATCATTGGAGACAAAAGCCACCTTAAATCCATAAGAAGGCTCCATCTCTTCGCCCTGAGCATTAAAAAAGAAAGGAGAAATATCCTGATTCTTGCCGGGAACAGCCGCTAAAAATATGCGGTCTTTTGCCTCGCACTCCACTATTTTCCCATCCCCTGTTTCCAAGCGCACTTTGGCCACCTGCGGGTTCTTGCAATAGCCGTAAAAAATACCGTCGGCATCCAGGCCGCAATCAACCGGGCTGGCCGACAAGTAATTGGTTTCAAACTCCATGCCTTTTTCCAGGGAGAGACGTCCCAGTTTCTTTTCCACCTGGCGCAATCCCAATATGTATCCATTTCCGCCTCCGTATTCATAGATCATCCGGTCCATATTGGCCCCTTTTAGCCCATATTCCAGCTTAAACAGCAGATAGCTCTTGCTGCCAAGCTCTCTGATATCCAATACCTGCACCCATTTCATTTCTTTCTCCATATCCGGCCTCATACCCAGCGAGTTGTTTTTTAAAAGCTTCGGGCCCTCTTTCTGCAGGATCTTTTCCGCTTCCTGCTTAATCCGGCTATGGTCGGTACCGGGTGAGAAATAGTAATAGTGGTCAAATGCCAGCCAGGCAATGAGCAAGAGTACTATCCCCCCCAAAGCGATTCCAAGCCTCTTCTTCACCTCTTAACCCCCATTCATCTTATTCCGTTCCGATAGATTCCGCCAAACTGGCAGAACCCCATCATATATTCATTACTCATTACTGCCCTATTTCCTTTCACCTGCCAAGAAACGTTTTAGAAAACAACGACTATTTTCCCGTACTCTTGAGATTACATGAGTACTGAAAAATAGCCGTTTCCCCATCAAGCTTTTGGTAAAAATATGGGATTTTAATGCATACTATATTTTTTTGCTCTATTCCGTGCAGACCGATGAGGCTTAATATCCATAAACTCTTTACGCTTTTTAAGTATCTCCTCTTCTAAATCAAAGTCATTTTGTAACCCTAACCACAGTTGAGGAGATGTTTTAAAGTATTTCCCAAGTCTAATAGCGGTATCAGGACTAATTCTTCTTTTTCCCCTTATAATCTCAGATATCCTGGTTTGATCAACTTTAATCTCTTTAGCAAGGGCGTAAGGAGTTATTCCTAATGGCTTTAAAAACTCTTCGTTTAATACTTCTCCAGGATGAATATTCTTAATCCTGCTCATTTATAACCCTCCTCAGTGGTAGTCAACAATCTCAACATCCGCACAATTTCCATTATTCCACATGAAACAAATTCTCCATTGGTCATTTATCATTATGCTATATTGCCCTTGTCTATCAGCAGTTAATTGTTCTAAATGATTACCTGGTGGTGACCGCAAGTCATTTAATGACACAGCGTTGTTCATATACCTGAGTTTTCTTCTGGCTATCTCTTGGATTTCATGCGGTAAGCTCTTAGAAAACCTACCACCAAATATTCTCTTTGTTTCTTTGCATTTAAAGCTAGTAATCATACTTATATAGTATTGGATGGCATTACTATTGTCAAATGCTACTATCAAACTTACTCGGGACTTTCACCCATTAGACTGCACCAATGCCGGGCGCACAACCAAAAAGCCTTTCTAAAAAGAAAGGCTTTTTGGCTTGAACATAAACCCTGTATCTCTTGGGAGAGTGGATACCAAAATTAATGATTATGTATTGTATTATTAATAAAAAAACCAATATCTTTATGAAGCTGGCATAACCGCCCAATTCACAAAAATATTGGTTCTTCGGAGCCTCTCCCGACAGGTTCTCCACAATCCACCAAACTATTAAATTTTTAAATTTTAGCCCACACTAAAATAAACATCAAAAATTTCTGTATTATTTAGTATATATAGTCACTAGATTTTTGTCAATTATTTTTTTAAAAGTTCTTGCTCCATTACGATTAATCCTTTATTATATTTATAATGGAGGAGCGTTGAAAAACCCCTACGGGTGGCTCTGCGAAAAACCAGTATTTTAAGCGGGTTACTAATGGAACTATCGCAAGAATACTGGTATTTTTTATTATTCTCCAATATAAAGTGAGGGTTGAGACGGTATACGCGGATGTCTTTTAATTGGCGAACTTTTGTCAGCCATGCTAATGCTATAACGAGGTGAAATATATCCCCCACCTCGTTGCAGCGGTGTGTTCAAACTGCCCCGCAGTTTCTTCCGATGCTTTAAAGACAAGATTATAGATTAATCGGACGAACAAACAAAATAGTATTTGCTACTTATCGCAATAGGAGCATTTTTATAGGAGTGAATAATATGCCATTTGCACCTGATAAGAATGGGCAGTCCCATAATGCGATTAATATCGATGCTCAGCATAAATTGGATGAACGCCAGCGTAAAAAACTACAGCACGAATTCAAGATTTATATGGAGCAGTATTTTAAAGAAAAACTGGGCAAGGGCGTTGATTACACCAAGATTATTATCTGGGAAGACATGGTCATTGTCAGGGGAGAAAGGTTTCTTACCGAACCGGAGCAATTTATAGTTAAAACTGCAGCAGGCAAAGAAGTGGTCAGAGCAGCCCGTATGCAAGTAGCCCGGCAACATTCCATTGATAATGTTCCCCATTTTGAAGAAAAATTGCAAGCCAGGGTTATTCATCAAACCTATGATATTGAACCGGAGAATGATTTTTGGATACATGTTATGGTCTATGACCGCATTTTGACCAAATAGCAAATTTATATAATTACATACTCTGGTGGATTACGAAGAAACCGTAAGGGTGGCTTCAAAACAGACCAGTATTCTTATGAATTGTCTTAATGGATCGTAAGGATAGTGGTCTTTTTGTTTTCGAGCAAACCAATAGAAAGAGGTGATGTGCAACTACTTCCATGTAATATCGAAAGTATCGTAATGATTTCAAAATCGGAGGTTGAAAGTCAGAAAGGGATTTTTTCATGACATTTTGTACCTCAAGAAAGGAATGGTTAAAAAATGGCAGATACCATGAAAGCATTGGTTTACCGTGGACCCGAAAAGATAGGCCTGGAAGATGTTCCTATGCCCAAGATTATTGAACCCGATGATGCCATAGTTAAAGTAACCACCTCCACCATTTGCGGAACCGACATTCATATCTGGCATGGCGGAATGCCAGAAGTCGAACCAGGCAGAATAATCGGTCACGAATTTGTTGGAGAAGTTGTGGAAGTAGGTCCGGCAGTCCGGAACAACAAAGTTGGAGACAAAGTTGCCGTTTCCTGTGTAACTCAATGCGGCGAATGCTTTTATTGTGTAAGGGGAGTATATTCCCATTGCACCACCGGCAGTTGGATATTTGGTTACATGATAGACGGATGTCAGGCCGAATACGTAAGAGTCCCTCACGCCAACCTGGGAATGTTTACCATCCCGGATGGGCTCACTGAAGAAGATGTGCTATTCGTAGGAGACATTTTGTCTACTGGATACTTTGGTTCTGAGCAAGGCCGCATAGAGCCCGGTGATACGGTTGCGGTTATGGGCGGCGGACCGGTTGGAATGTGTGCAATGACTACCGCCAGACTATGGGGGCCTGCCGAAATTATTGCTGTTGACATCAACCAGGAACGTCTGGATTTCGCTGTGAAGAATGGTATTGCCGATGTAGGAATCAATCCCCAGAAGGTCGGTAATGTTGGCGATGCCATTAGAGAAAGGACCGGCGGGCGTGGAGCCGATGTCACCATTGAAGCTAATGGATTTAAACCCACCTTTGATATGGCAGTAGACAGCGTCAGACCAGGCGGCACTGTTTCCCTGATCGGAGTTTTCGAAAAACCTCAGGAACTGGCTATGAATACCTTGTGGATTAAGAATATTCGCATAAGCATGGGGCTGGTAAACGCCAACCGGATTCCAGAATTAATCAAATTGATTCAAAAAGGGAAAATTGACACCAATTTCTTGATTACCCATCGTGCCCCCTTAAATGATATCCTTAAAGGATACGATATCTTTGGTGGCAAGAAAGACGGTTGCCTCAAGTGGGTTGTTACCCCTTATAAAAAATAGAAGCAGAGAATAATCATATCTTATCTATAAATTCATATTGTCTTTATCAAAACATTCTCATAAACAGCTTTACCGCCCGCTTTTTCCCAAAGCGCGGCGGTTCTTTTTTAAGTAACCCTTGCTAAGAATTTTTTTGCGAAAGCATATTTATGCCATTATTCCCCACCAAAACATCAATTTTAGTAAATTCAAGTCAATTGTTTTAAATAATTTTATATAATATCTTATTTCGAAAGTTTTTTTTGTATTCACTAAATTTACTCCTCAAAATGTTTATTTATAAAATGATTAAATTTATAGTAAAACTCTTCAGAATTATTGGAAACATTTAATTTATAAAATGGAATTTGCATTAAATATCTTATACTTAAAGCAAAATCTTCATTAACATCTATTTTTTGATGTGTTATACATGCACGTAATATTCTTTTCTTATACTTTGTCGAATCTTCAATAGGAATAATTTGAGTTTCTTTATATCCTAATTCAGGTAGGAAAATTGCTTTTAAGACACAACTTGGCACAAAATCTTTGTTATATAATGTACCCGGATCAACATTATACTCTCCACCCAACCCTATGGGATACTTTTTAATCATTTCGTAATTAAGATTCATAATATAATCAATGCTCTCTTCACGAACGTTAGGTAATATAGGCGCACTTGATAATTCAATTCCATCATCGTTTATCTTCCAAAAAACCATATCATCATTTATAGGATAAAAATTTCTTGATATCAAATTCATAAAGATTGTTGTTTTACCTGCTCGTCCTCCAGCTAAAAATAAATATCCTTTTTGGTTTCTACATACCGCAGAAGAATGAAGCGAATAAAAACCTTGCCTTTTATAACTTCCTGAAATAGCATATTTTACAGCCATTTTTGTTACATAAGTAGCGGTTAAATAATTCCCACATGCTACTTGAATATTCCGAGTTGGCAGAGCCACCTATTCTTCTCAGATAGAACCACCTGTTCCGTTATGGAGAGCCAGTAAGTTGAAGGTGGGAGCCACAACTTTACTGGTGGTTCCCTTAATGGTTTAATCTGTTATAAATGCGCTTACGCTGCCTTATAGATACATCACCACCTATCTTCATCATATATGCAGACGGAACTACATGGTCAAGTATGGAATCGGCGAGAACACTGCCGCCTAACCTTTGATGCCAGCCCTCAGTGGTAAACTGAGAGCAGAAGATGGTTGATGCTTGTCCACATTTGTATTCCATAAGTTCCAGGAGATCACGTTGCTCCTTTAAAAGGTGGCTCTCAAACACGGAGCGATCATCTGGAATTTATGGCTCTCGTATCCGGAATGGGTGGCTCTTCATATCGGATTCACTGGCTCTGAGGTGTCGGAATATTCACTACTAACATTAAACGATCTTCAATATCTCTTTGTAAAAGAGCATTATATGGATAATATTGAATTGAAATTTGTTGAGAATTAGTTGTATACACTTTATTATAAAGTCCTGGTATATATCGGGGATCGTCTTTTTTGATAAATCCCCCTTTGGAGGGAATGTCATCCACATTTGTTCCTTGTATAAATGGTTTTTCACAAATTACCATGATGTTAGCAGAATCACTCTTAGTATCCTGATTTGTTGTTTCTATAAACGTTACCTTTTGTTGATAAATATATTGTGAAATGTCTAGTATATTTGCTTGCAGGGTAACTTCACCAAAACGATGCTTTAAATATGTTGTTTTTACGTTTTCTTCCTGAGGAATCATTATGATATACTCATCTAAGTTTAATTTATTATTCATTATATTTGTCCTTCAATTATGTTTTATTTTTAATTTTTTGTAATGTTTTATCTTCTATATCTTTAAAAATTGAAGATGTAACTAATGTAAGAACTTTTATATAACATATTAATAATATTATTAATATTGGTAAAAATATAGCTAAAACTAATATAACAACGAACCACCAAAACAATCCCATAATAATATCCCCCTATCTTATGTTTCATATGCCTAATCTACGGTATAAACAAAATTGTCCGCTATCTTGGCGTTTTCAAATTCCATATAGGGAAAATGCTCTATCACATAAGCGGAATAATCCAGGTCAAAGAAAAAGCGATCTAAATCGCCGTTTGCGAAATCCGAGATGAAATCTATCATAAACGCCTTATGTTTTCCAATCTTCATCAATCTTCCTCCCAAGCATGTTTTTTGGTGCAGTTCCTTTCGGCTTCGGTACAAATACACTCTGTGGTATTTTCCCACTGCCTGGCAATAGATCTTTAATCGCGGACACATAACCCAGTTTTCCGAGGTTGGGAGCGTTAGTAAAAATCCATGACAAATATTCAAATGGATTCAAACCGTTTTCTTTTGCAGAAACGACCAGACTGTAATAAATCGCACTGGCTCGCGCGCCATTAGGCGTGTTGTTAAAAATCCAATTTTTTCGACCGAACTCCATTCCGGGCTGATCCGGTTTACTTACCTTCTCAACCTTGTTTTCTGTGATTGTACTATTTTTTCAAAAGCTATACTACGTGATGGACTATTTGACGCTTACTGTTTACTTGCTAAATTGTATAACTAAGGGTCTTAGCCAATGGTGTAATAGGATTTTCAGGGTAGAAATCGATCACCGGTTATGCAACACATGTATTGCACCTCGAAAGATATTTATCGAGCTGTTTCGATAAAATAGCACACCGAATAGCGAAATGTTGGCATCACCTTTTTTTGACCAATATGCACCTACACGTTTGAGCCTACTACAGACAACTGTTTGTTTTGCAAGCCGAATCGACAACTCCCGAGCCGGTAATCAACCCCGCAACAATGAACAGTCCATATCGCATACGTTCCTTGCTTTCACGGAATTGTGGACAAGTTGCATTTCAACAACGCCGAAATTGGCAATAGCGTCCGGAAAATGTGTCTTTTGCTATCTCCAGATCCAGGTTGCGCCGTCCCCGATGTACAATCTGATCCGATTGGTCGATCCCATTTTTGATAGTAAGATTATTTAGCACAGGAACAAATTTTTCACGTTTCCCACGTGCCTGTGTATTTGTTATCGCCCTCCCATCTGTAGATTTCAAGAAGAGGATCCCCGTTCCCGTCAAAATCCCGTTTAAGACAGACACCGATCTTGACTTAAAAGGTCTTTGTAGTCCTGTCGCTTTGTCTGCCCTTCTAGCCTTCCAGTTCTTTTCTGATACCGGGCACACCAGTGCCGTCGCAAACTACATAAAAACAGTCTTGTCAGCTACATTGCTTCCTTTAATGTCTTTACCCAGATTTGCCCCGAAAGCAAATTATGCTTTTTTCCATACCGCAGTTTGCCATTTTTTCATTATTCGCATTTACTGGATGTTCGGCGGGGATTCCTTTCCATGAAATCCTTCATCACATTCCTACCATCGGCAAGCATGGCGGAAAACAAGCCATTTTCTATATCGTAGAAACCCATTTTACTGTCTGTGCTTTGAATTCCATCATTTCTTGTTTTTTATTTTCGTCAGCTTTTTTCAGATACTTGTCTAGCATAACTTCTTCGATTTTCACTTCCGGATATTTCTTTGATAGTTCACTCTAAAAATGTATTAAATTCTTCTTTCATTGCTTCATTTTTGTTTAACCGGTTATCTTTTTTGCTAATTGATCAGTTACCCACCAAAAAATCTAGTTCTGATCGCAGAATACCACATTGTTAATTGTTTGTTCAGCAAAACTTCTTACACACTTTCCTATCATTTTCAACCCTGAAAATCCGATCACACCCCTTAACCAACTATAAAACACTTGACGAATTTGCATGAAACTCCTGTGCATGCACAAAGTATTTCCATATCGTCTAAATCATCAATACTATAGCCTAATTCATTTATTACTTGCCTTAATTCAGTTATTTCTTGATTTGAAACTTTCATATTTTACCTCCTCCTTGTTTATAAGTTAATTAAACTTAACTCACTACTAAGCATTTTAAAATTTTACATGAAACTCCTGTACACGCACAAAGTATTTCCATATCGTCTAAATCATCAATACTATAGCCTAATTCATTTA